>OHJK01000923.1_pt1 | contig 16383 bp, 10 predicted proteins | sample 1568541 | NCBI WGS metagenome assembly OHJK01 (sample SAMEA3879535, study PRJEB24766) | human gut metagenome | biome: human-associated habitat; feature: feces | place: USA | collected 1985/1987
ATATTTAAGTAGACAGGCACATATGCTTTAGGGAGTGAGCAATCATTCCCTAATTTTTATGCAGTAGGAGTATAAGGCAATGCCATATGAAAGTGAAAAACTGAAAAGCCGCGTGTTTTATTATCTGTGCATGGTGCTGGCAGGTTGTATATTAGCCAATATCGTGCTGCGATGCGATCGGGATCTGCAGGTGTTTATACTGCCATTTACGGACAGCAGTCGGTTAGCCGGGGTATCCGTGCAGCAGACGTTGTTTTATGTGTTGTTACAGCGGACGAAACAGGTGGCTGTTGTGTACCTGCTGTATAAGGTGTTTCCGCCCAAGGCAGTCTTCTCGATCGGGATGAGTGCGTTGTTATTTTTGTTTGGATTTGTAATCAGTTGTCAGATGTTTTATCTGGGACTTTCGGGTGTATGGTTTCTGCTGTTATGCCTGTTTCCGCATTATCTGATCTATCTTGGAATGTTGTATTATCTGGCGGCAGAGGCACGCAAGGTTGGAGAGGATAAGAATAAAAAGAGGATGGCGGCGATGATTCTAATTCTGACGTTTTTTGTCGGAATTCTATCCGAGAGTATTCTTTCAAAAATTTTTTTAAAAAATTTCAAAAAAACACTTGCATTTTCTCTCATTTTCTGTTATTATAACAAAGTTAGAAATAGAATTAGTTTTCTTTAAGGAGGTGCAGACGCATGGCAAAATGTGAATTCTGCGGTAAGGATGTAAAGTTCGGTATTAAGGTATCTCACTCACACAGAAGATCAAACAGAACATGGAAGCCCAACGTACAGCGTGTTAAGGCTATTGTTGACGGTTCACCAAAGCGTGTATATGCTTGCACCCGTTGTTTGCGTTCAGGTAAGGTTACCAGAGCTAACTGATTTTACAGATTACGAAACAGCTCCACTATTTACGGTGGAGCTGTTTTTTTGTATTTTTATCAGAATATTAAACCTAAATCACAGCACAGAAAGAGGGCTGACCTCTGTTTGGTCAGCCCTCTTAATTATTAGTCTTTATCAGCCGTTAAAGGATTTCTTCCTTCTTACGAAGAACGAACATTACACAAGTTGAGCCGATGAGAAGAGAAAGGATTACAACTGCAAGAGGAGCTTCACCTGTCTGGACAACGCCGTCATTGCCGCCGCTGTTATCAGATGTATCCGGAGTGTCGGATGTTGAGCTGATTTTCTTTGTTACAGATGTTGCATCCTGTGAAGTTACAGGAACAATTGTAACCTTAGTTGATTCCTGCGTTTCCTCTGTAGCCTTAGTAGCCTCAGTTGATGTTGTTTCCTCAGTAGATGACTCTGCGGTTGAAGGCTCGGCTGTTGTCGGTTCTGCATAGGTTGAAGGAGTAAGCTCAGTTGAAAGACCATTTTTTGCTGCCACAGCAACAGAATCTTTCTTAACTACTTCTTTATCAACAAGAATAACTTCTTTTGAACCGTCAGTCATTTCTGTGTCCGGATTTACTTCCGAAACACGAAGCACCTCAACAACAAGGTCAACCGTCGTCGAAACCGGTGCAACCTTTGAAATGTCTTTAACATCAAAAACAACTGTTGCAAAAAGCGTCTTTTCGCTAAAGTCATAAAGACCGAGATTACTTGCACCGAATCTTACATAACCAACGCCTTCCGACTTATTCTTGAAGTTTACATATACACCTCTGCCGTCCATTGTCGGGCAAACCGACTTAGCAGTATTCACATCAGCAACCGAAAGGATTGAAGGGTCATAAGAAATGTGCCACTGCGTGTCAAGCACATTCTTTGGAGACTGCATAATATATGTAACCGTTACCTGATTTGTAACTGCATTATACTTTGCACTTGCCATTGGGAAGTAATTAGATGTTGCATTTACTGTAAGAGCAAGCGAAGATTCAGCAGACGATGTTGTACCCTCTGTTGCAACGGGGGCATCAGTTGCAGACTCGGTTGTTTCCGATTCTGTTACAACCTCTGTTGTTGATTCGGCTGTTGTTTCCTCACCCGATGGATTGTACTCTGTCGGGAACACACCGTCTTTGCCGTAATAATCGCCGGCCTTGAGGTCTGCCTTTTTAGGAGCATTGCCGTATTCACCGTTACCGTAGTAGTAGAACCACTCACCGGCAAAAAACAATTCATCCTTATCGTTCTCGGAAGTAAATTCAGGATTGATAATATAAATCATATTGTCAAAGCTTTCAACACCGTTGGGATAATAATCAGACTCGCCTTTATCATAACCCTTAAAATTAATATCGGTTGTTCGATAAGCAAGTTTATATTCAGGATTTGTCGGATCGTCTGTACCGCTAAGAGCGTTGTTCCAGATTACTTTATCAACATCGGTCGGTACATCAGAACAGTAAACATTTTTGATATCAGCATTGCGAGCTGAATAACCCGGCCACGCCGAAGGAGTATCCGAACCGTTTTCCCAATAAACACCTGCATCAGATGTATATTTGTTTTCCCAGTCATCAGGCTTGCAGAAATATATATGGTAGGTTTCAGTGCCCTCAGAAGGCACATAACTGCCTTCATCGTCCGTATCGGCAGAAACGCTTATTGCAGCAACCACTATCATTGCCGCTGTGAGCATAACAGCCAATAAAAGACTGATAACTTTTTTGGACATTTGTATTTCCTCCTTATGAATTTCCGACACCATACTTGCATCTGTATGCTTATTATAGTATAAAACGCAGTAAAAATCAAGTGTTACAGGGAATTTTGAGCCTTAATCTCAATGTAATAACAACCAAATTTTTGTGTTAAATTCCACCAAGTTTGCATTTTATGGAATTTTGGCATATTTTCAACCGTAATTTCCGCTTATTCAGTCATACATAAGAGAACAAATAATAAACAGTAATGCAAAAATGCCCTCCAAAGCGGAGGGCATCAAATAATTATGTATAATTATTTAAGATTATTCAAATCTCTTGCGTGTGTAAAGAACTGCACCGCCTGCAACGAGGAGAACTGCGAGAACTGCAGCTGCTGTTGTAGCACCTGTCTGAACTGCGCTGTTGTCTGTGCTATTTGCTGTGTCAGCAGTTGAAACTGCATTTGCAGAAGATGTTGGGTTCTGACCTGCAGTAGGAACTGTGTTCTTTGTAGAATTTGAGTTGTTGTCATCTTTCTTGTCACTTGACGGAGCTGTTGTTGCAGCCTGATCAGGAGTAGCAGGTTTTGCATTCTTGTCTACTGTCTGAACAAGACCTGCTTCCTTAGCCATATCATAGTTAGGAAGTGAACCGTACTCGTACTTGCCTGTTTCTTCGTTAAGACCATAGTAGAAGTAGAACTCACCGGCATATGTTTCCTTACCTGTTACGCTTACAGAAGTGTTGGTAGGGTCTATAACATAAATCATGTTGGTGAGGTACATTGAGATACCCCAGTCAGGATCCTCAAAGAAGTTGTCAGCAAATTTACCGAGGAATGTCTTGTCATCACCGTCAAATGCTTCCTGAGCCTTTGCCCAGAATTCGCCGTCAAGCAAACTGTCATAATATTCATTGTCGCCTTCCGAATAGTACTGACAAGAAACATCGGCAGTCTGCTTAGCAGCCTTAAACTGATCCTCAGTAAACTCGTAAGTTACTTTACCTGTTGCGGCATCTTCTGTCCTTTGACCGCCGTTAAGGTAGTTGTTGAAATCAAGATTAGGAACATCTGTAGGAAGGTCAAGATAGAAGATGTTATTTTCAGCATTTTCAACCTGCATCTTATAACCCGGCCAAGCAGGACCTACTGACGTACCGTCAAGAGAGCCGCATGGATCTGAACCGTTCCACCAGTATGCACCTGCATCATGAGCATTGTACTTTTCACTCTTCCATGACTCAGGCATAAGGAAGTAAACTTTGTGTGTTTCTTTTACGCCCTCACTTGGGACATAACGACCGTCTGTATCAATAGCTGCGGAAACGCCGATTACACCTACAAGAGCAAGTGAAAGAACGAGAGCGCATGACACTATGATACTGATAAGTTTTTTTGACATTTGAATCTCCTCCAAAAAAATTTCCGATTTCTATCGGTATGGAATCATTATATAACAAAATTTTCAAAATTGCAATCTTTTTCAAAAAGCTTAAAACAAAAAAATACACAAAATTGCAATCGCAATTTTGTGTATTTAGCTTGTATTATAAAAAATTTTCCTATAAAAGATATTTATCTGTTTTATTTATCCGCATCTGCGTCGTCCGACATTGCATTATTGTCCGCAGCTTTGTTCTTTTTTTCGTCCTTTTTCTTTACGAAAATAATTGCACCTGCGGCAATCAAAACAACAACAATTGCAATTATAATAATTAATGTCGTGTTTGAACCCGAACCGTTTGCAGAGCTCTCAACAACCTTTGTAACATCTACAACCTGACTATTCTGCTGAGTTGAAATGTACTTTTTTTCAACGACTACCGACTTATGGTCGTCTTTGTTAGGTGAGTTTTCCTCGCCCATTCCGTCAATGTAGTTTACAAAATCGCCCTGAATTTTTTCAGAATTTGCCGTATCATTATTTACTATCGGAACGGCACTATCCTCTACCTCTTTACCGTTCACCCAAAGCTTGCAGGTGATTTTATACGATTTGAGATATGTCATATCATCGCCGTACATATCCGAGATGAAATATGAAAGATCGGTTTTGCCTCCCTTGAGTACCTTGAATTCAGCAGAAACAAGAGCCTTGTCACCGTTAAGCTTTACGGGATTCTGAACATCTGTCCATGTAAAGGTGTAAAAATTCTTAAGTTTAGGGTTGCCAATCGCATTTTTAAAGCTTTCACAGTTTATTGAATCGGCATTCAACTTCAAATATTCATCGTTGTAAAAGAAACTCATTGCAGCTCCGATTACTTCTTCTTTTGTATCGGTCATATAAATAGCATACTTTACCGTATCGCCGACTTTAGCTGTTACGGAATCCTTTTCATCTGTTGAAATGCTGATTGTAAGGTCATCCTCGGCAGCACTTGCAGGAATACAGAATGCTGACACGGTAAGTACAGCCACGAAGAGAATTGAAAGCATATTTTTGATTTTTTTAGACATTTTTTTCATTCCTTTAGTTTGATATCCCTATTATATATCATTAAGTCTAAAATTTCAATCAATAATTTAAAATTCTCGGTGAAATTTATGTGAAAAGTAAATTAATTGCAGACTCGCTTTTAAAGAAATGATATTTTAGAAATTATAATTCAAACTGATTTTCACAACATTACGATATAAAAAAACGCCCCTCGGAAAACCGAGAGGCGAAAAATTATTTTTTTAATCTGTCAACACCGTTAACAGTCTTACAATAGGAAATTCAATTACTTATTGAATCTCTTTCTTGTGAAGTAAACAACACCTGTTGCAGAAACAAGAGCTAAGAGGATAACTACTGCCATAGAAGCATTACCTGTCTGTACTGCGTTGCTGCTTGTGCCGTTAGCCGGTGTGTCAGAAGTAGCTGTGTCAGCTGTTGACTGACCCTTTGTTGCAACCTGTGTAGCAGATGTAGCATCAGGTGTAGTAGGAGCTACTGTAGCCGGAGCATCTGTTGCAGGAGCGTCTGTAGGCTCTGTTGCAGGCTCTACTGTTGTAGGCTCTGTTGAAGGAGCGTCTGTAGGCTCTGTAGCAGGCTCTGTTGTTGTAGGCTCTGTTGTTGTAGGCTCTGTTGTAGCAGGCTCTGTTGTAGCAGGCTCTGTTGTTGTAGGCTCAACATATGCCTCAACCTTAGCGTCTGAGTTAATGTGATCAAAGAGATCATTAGCCATGTCGCCGTTAACTACTGCTTCATATTCTGAATCAGCATCAACTGTGCCTGTTGCAGGATTGAGCTTACCAAGTGTAAGATCAACTACATTGAGGTCAACATTTGTTGTACCTGTACCGTTAACTGTGAACACAGCCTCAACAAGCTTCTTGCCGCCTGCAAAATCATAAAGTGCAAGGTTTGAAGCATTGCCTGAAACATCATCCATATTTACCATGCCGTCAGCGATTTCAGGCATTGTAAGTGAATCAAGTGTAAGGAGGTTCTTATCATATGTAAGAGCCCACTGTACTTCTTCAAGCTGTGCGTCCTTAGTGTCAAGGAGATAGTAAACTGATACCTTGTCGCCTACATTAAATGTGCCTGAACCGTTAGCCTGGCAAATATTAGATGTAGCGTTGATTGTTAAATTATCAACTGCAGGAGTTGAAGGCTCAACCTTAACAGTAGCCTTAGCGCCTAAACGTGTTGAATAATCAAAGTTTGTAAAGTCGAGTGTGATTGTTACATCAACGAGTGAATCTTCTTCAAAACCGGCAGAAACTGTGTTAAGAAGCATATTCTGACCATTGAATGCAAGGTCAAATTCTTCGCCTATAGGAGTTGCGCTCTGCTCGGGAAGACCCCAGTTAGCTGCCCAACTATCGTTTACAGCAAACTTGAACTGATAAGCATCGTCTGCAGATTCAATATTTTCATACTTAATCTGATATACCTTGTCAGCAATCTGAGTCATGTGGTTAACTTCAGCGTCAACACCCCATGCTACACCGTTGAGCCAGTTGTCTTCACCGTTACCAACAACTGTAATGCTGTTAACTTCAAGGTCTGTTACCATTTTAACGCCGTCACCTGTTACAGTAATCTTGTTTGTAGCAGGATCGAATGTTACAGTAACATCACAAGCTGTTTCTACATCGAAAGTTACATTGTTATCTGTACCGTCAAGACCGATCCACTTCTGCTCGTCGCCTGTGTTTGCAACGACCTTGAGCTGATAGCTTTTGCCCACCGGAACAGCTGTAAATGTCTTTGTATAAACATCGCCGCTCTTTGTCATTACATTTTCGGGAGCGAGTGCAGGAGAACCCTGCCATTCATAACCTGTGAGTGACTCAACACCTGCTACAACATACTGTGTTGCGTCAGCAGGCTCTGTTGCAGGTTCTGTAGTGGGTTCTGTTGTGGGCTCAACAGTTGTGGGCTCAACAGTTGTAGGTTCAACAGTTGTAGGTTCTTCTGTTGCAGGAGCTGTTGTACCTGAAGGATCAACACCGAGAAGTGTAGCTACTGTTGTAAGCGGAGCACAGTCGGGATAAGCTGCAGGATCAGCAAGCTCTGTTGCATACATTTCAGCATAAGCGTTGTAAACATCCATTGGCTCAGCCTCAACCTGTGCACAAATGTCAGCTACAGTTTCGGGAGTGTAGTTTTTAGGATTCTTAACAGCCCAGTTGAAAATAGCCTGTGCAACCATTTCTGCTCTTGAAAGGTAAATCGGGAATCTGCCCTCAGTTACATGACCGAGTGATGTGATTGCAGCCTTTGGACCGTAGTTATCGCTGTTATTCTTCCATGTTGCAGCAAAGTCACGCTTTGATGAGTCTTCGGTATTCTCAACTGTACCGCCTGTGAGGTAAATTGTGTCGCCGAGACAAGGCTTGCCGAGTGTTACATTACAGGTCTGGTGACTCTGTGATTTAGTATCAATTGTTGAGAAAATTACAGCATAGTCAGCGTTGTCTTTAAGACCGCCGTGATTTGTGCCGTCAGCTGACTTCAATTTTGCAGTATCGAAGTAGTAAAGACCTGTAGCAGTATCCTTCTTACATTTCTCTGCCTTACCCTGCCAAGATGTTTCAGGTAAATCATCGCCTGCTACAGCGTAAAGGTGACAATATACTGTCTTTGTTGTTCCCCACTCTGCAGGGAGATTAGATGCGTCAAAATAGATTTTTGTGTCGGTTTCTTCAGCTGATGCAGAGAATATGGTCAAGCCTGAAAAACAGGATACAGCCATAAGAACTGCAAGCACCAAACTGAGAACCTTGGATGATTTTTTCATCGCTAATTCCTCCTTTTTTTTACTCAATTTTCGAGTAATTACATTATATATCAAAATGTTCAGATTTACAAGTGGTTTTTGGCAAGTTTGTAAATTTTTTCTAGTTCTTGTTTTAAACCTATTGTTATGCGCTAACATTTGGTGTTTTTACTTGACAACAGTTGCAAATAATTGTATTATTTTAATGGTTATTTTTATCTATCTATCTGTTAAGAGAGGTTAAGTTATGGAAAACAGCAAAAAAACCATGGATAAAATCGTTGCCCTGTGTAAAAACAGAGGCTTTGTTTACCCAGGCTCCGAAATTTACGGCGGTCTTGCAAACACATGGGATTACGGTCCGCTCGGTGTTGCACTTAAAAACAATATCAAAAACGCATGGCTCAAAAAGTTTGTTCAGCAGAACAAATATAATGTAGGTCTTGACTCTGCAATTCTTATGAACCCGCAGACATGGGTTGCATCGGGTCATCTCGGCGGTTTCTCTGATCCGCTTATGGATTGTAAGGAATGTAAAACCCGTCACCGTGCCGACAACCTTATTGAAGATTTTGACGGCACAAATGTTGCAGGCTGGACAAATGAAGAAATGATGAATTACATCAAGGAAAAAGAGATTCCGTGCCCTAACTGCGGCAAGCACAACTTTACCGACATTCGTCAGTTCAACCTTATGTTCAAAACATTCCAGGGCGTTACAGAGGACAGCAAGAATGAAATTTATCTTCGTCCCGAAACTGCTCAGGGCATTTTCGTGAACTTCTCTAACATTCAGAGAACAAGCCGTAAGAAAGTTCCTTTCGGTGTTGCACAAATCGGTAAATCTTTCAGAAACGAAATCACACCCGGTAACTTTATTTTCCGTGTTCGTGAGTTTGAGCAGATGGAGCTTGAATTCTTCTGCAAGCCGGGCACTGACCTTGAATGGTTTGAATACTGGAGAGGTTTCTGCCGTGACTGGCTCTATTCTCTCAATATTAAGGAAGAAAATCTCCGTCTTCGTGACCATGCAAAAGAGGAGCTTTGTTTCTATTCAAAAGCCACAACAGACTTTGAATATCTCTTCCCCTTCGGTTGGGGCGAGCTTTGGGGCGTTGCCGACAGAACGGACTATGACCTTACACAGCACAGCAAAACAAGCGGTAAGACACTTGAGTATTTTGATCCGACAACAAACGAGAAGTACATTCCGTATGTTATTGAGCCGTCACTCGGTGTTGAGCGTCTTTTCCTTGCTCTTGTTGTTGAGGCTTACGATGAAGAAGTTATTGACGAAAAGGATACACGAGTTGTGTTAAGACTTCATCCGACGCTTGCTCCGTACAAAGCTTGCGTTCTTCCGCTTTCAAAGAAGCTCAACGAGCAAGCCGGCAAGGTTTATGAACAGCTTTCAGCCGACTTTATGACTGATTATGACGATGCCGGTTCAATCGGCAAGCGTTACAGAAGACAGGACGAAATCGGTACTCCGTTCTGTATCACATATGACTTTGAGTCTGTTGACGACGGTTGTGTAACGGTTCGTGACCGTGACACAATGCAGCAGGAAAGAGTTGCAATTGACAAGCTCAACGATTATATTGCTGAAAAGATTAAGTTCTGATTTTAATATGATATCAAAAGGACATTCCAAATGGAATGTCCTTTTTTTGCGTAGGGGCGGCTCACCGTATAAGAACAGCGGATAACCTCAAAATTCGGGTTATCCGCTGTGTGTTTTATTCAATATAATAATCTGAATTCAATCAAATTACTTTGAGAGGTTTGTGAGAACCTTTTTGATTCTCTCAACAGCCTCAATCGTGTTTTCTCTGTCACCGAATGATGTAAGACGGAAGTAGCCGGCACCGTTTTCGCCAAAGCCCTCACCCGGAGTACCTACAACATTTGCCTCGTTAAGGAGGAGGTCAAAGAATTCCCAACTGCCCATATTGTTCGGACACTTGAGCCAGATGTAAGGTGAGTTCTTACCGCCTGTGTAGTAGATGCCGAGTTCATCAAGAGCAGATGCGATAATTCTTGCATTTTCCTGATAGTAAGAAATGTTCTCCTTGATCTGCTTCTGACCTTCTTCGCTGAATACAGCGGCAGCAGCACACTGAACAGGCCATGAAACACCGTTGAACTTTGTTGCCTGACGGCGGTACCATGTTGCATAGATATTGTGACCGTCACGCTCAAGCTCCTTAGGAATTACCGTGTAACCGCATCTTGTGCCTGTGAAGCCTGCTGTCTTTGAAAGTGAGCACATTTCAATTGCGCACTTTCTTGCACCTTCGATTGCAAAAATTGAACGAGGAAGATCCTCTGTGATGAATGCCTCATAAGCTGAATCGTAGAGGATTATTGCATCGTTTTTGAGAGCATAGTCAACCCATGCTTTGAGCTGTTCGGCATTGTATGCAGAACCTGTCGGGTTGTTAGGTGAGCAAAGGTAGATGATATCTGCCTTTACATTTTCATCAGGGAGAGCGGCAAAGCCGTTTGCCTCATTTGATGTAGCATAAACAATTTCTCTGCCTGCCATAATGTTTGAGTCAACATATACAGGGTAAACAGGATCGGTTACAAGAACAACATTATCCTTTGAGAAGATGTCACCTATGTTACCGCAGTCCGACTTTGCACCGTCTGATACAAAGATTTCGTCAGCACCTACTGCAACACCAAAGCTCTTGTAATAATCTGAAATAGCCTGTCTGAGGAACTCGTAGCCCTCATAATCGGGATAGCCCTTGAAGGTTTCCTTGTGAGCAAGATCCTCTGCGCCCTTTTTCATTGCCTCAACAACAACAGGAGCAAGCGGAAGGGTTACATCACCGATACCAAGCTTGATGACCTTTTTATCGGGATGAGCCGCAATATATGCATTTGTCTTTTTTGCAACATCTGCAAAAAGATAGTTAGGAACGAGATTGTCAAAATTTCTGTTAATCTTCATTAAAATCAGTCCTTTAAATCTGAAAGTTAAGTGGAAAAATCAATTACTTTTCAAGTGATGCTTTAATAAATTCTCTGAAAAGCGGATGAGCACGGTTCGGGCGTGACTTGAATTCGGGATGATACTGAACAGCAACGAAGAAACGGTTGTCGGGAACTTCAACAGCCTCAACAAGAAGTCCGTTAGGTGAAGTACCTGTAATCTTCATGCCTGCATTTTCAATTTCCTCTCTGAAATCGTTATTGAACTCATAACGATGACGGTGACGCTCTGAAATTTCATGCTGACCGTAAGCCTTAGCCATAAGCGAATCGGGCTTGATAACACACGGATATGCACCAAGACGCATTGTGCCGCCCATATCCTCAATGCCTTCCTGTTCAGGCATAAGGTCAATAACATTATGCTTGCCCTCTGGTGTAAACTCACCGCTGTTGGCATCAGCATAGCCGAGAACATCTCTTGCGTATTCGATTACTGCAGTCTGCATACCGAGGCAGATTCCGAGATACGGAATATCATGCTCACGGGCATATTTTGCAGCCATAATCTTACCTTCGATACCTCTGTTACCGAAACCGCCCGGAACAAGAATACCGTCAACATCACCGAGAAGCTCGTCAACCTTGTACTTTGTGAGAAGTTCGCAGTCAACCCACTTGATTTCAACATCAGCGGAATTTTCATAGCCACCGTGACGAAGTGCCTCTGCAACAGAAAGATATGCGTCATGGAGAGCAACATACTTACCGCAAAGAGCAATCGTGCATTTCTTTGTGCGGTTGTTGATACGGTTAAGCATTTCTTCCCACTCGGAAAGGTCAGGCTTTTTGTCCGTTACAATATTGAGCTCACGACATACAACATTTGAGAAATTGCTCTTTTCAAGCATAAGAGGTGCCTGATAAAGCGTTGGGAGAGTAATATTTTCGATTACACAATCCGGCTTTACATTGCAGAAAAGTGCAATCTTGTTGAAAATGCTCTCCTCAAGAGGTTCGTCACAACGAAGAACGATGATATCGGGATTGATACCGAGTGAACGAAGCTCTTTTACAGAATGCTGTGTCGGCTTTGATTTGTGTTCCTCACTGCCCTTGATATAGGGAACGAGAGTTACATGAATAAAGATGCTGTTCTCTCTGCCGACTTCAAGAGATACCTGACGGATAGCCTCAAGGAACGGCTGGCTTTCGATATCGCCCACCGTACCGCCGATTTCCGTAATTACAACATCGGCATTGGTCTTTTCACCTACATTGTAGATAAAAGACTTAATTTCATTTGTGATGTGAGGAATTACCTGAACTGTCTTACCGAGGTAGTCGCCGTGACGCTCCTTTTCAAGAACATTTGAGTAAACCTTACCTGTTGTGAGGTTTGAATACTTGTTAAGGTCCTCATCAATAAAACGCTCATAATGGCCGAGGTCGAGGTCGGTTTCTGCACCGTCCTCCGTTACATATACCTCACCGTGCTGATACGGGCTCATTGTACCCGGATCGACATTGATATACGGGTCAAGCTTTTGAGCAACAATCTTGAGCCCTCTTGCCTTTAAAAGTCTGCCGAGAGATGCGGCTGTGATACCCTTGCCAAGACCGGATACGACACCGCCTGTTACAAATATATATTTTTTATTTTTCTTATGTTCGGTTATCTCCACGATTACACCTCAACTTCGCCTTCAAATACTTTTTCCGCATTACCTGTCATATATACCGTTTCATCAGTATAGTTGATAATAAGATCGCCGCCCTTGAGCTTAATCTTGATGTCTTCGCCCTTTTTGCAGAAACCGTTTTCACAAGCGGCAACCGCAACGGCACAAGCGCCTGTACCGCAAGCCCATGTTTCGCCTGAGCCACGCTCCCACACTCTCATCTTGATTGTATGGTCATCGAGAACTGTTACAAATTCTGTATTCACTCTTTCAGGGAAGAGCTTATCGTTTTCAAACTCCGGTCCTACGGTTTCAATATCAAGATTATCAATATCGTCCATGAATACCACACAGTGTGGGTTGCCCATTGATACGCAGGTGATGTTATAGTTCTTGCCTGCAATTTCAACAGGTCTGTCAACAACCTTGTCACCGTCAAGAACAACAGGAATTTCCTTCGGATCAAGAATAGCCTTGCCCATATCAACTCTGAGGCGGTTAACCTTTCCGCCTGAAGTATAAGCCTTGAGTTTCTTGATACCGCTGAGTGTTTCAATTGTAATTTCGTCTTTTTCGTTGATATCAACCATACCGTGGTCATAGAGGAACTTACCTACGCAACGGATACCGTTACCGCACATCTTACCCTCTGAACCGTCAAGGTTGTACATTTTCATCTTTGCATCTGCAACCTTTGAAGGGCAAACAAGAATAATACCATCGCCGCCGATACCGAAATGTCTGTCGGAAAGTCTTACGGCAAGCGCCTCGGGGTTGCTGATTTCCTGATCAAAAGTGCTGCAATAGATATAGTCGTTGCCTATACCCTGCATCTTAGTGAATTTTAACATAAGCTTTTCCTCTCTCATGTGGTTAATGTCGATAAGCTCCGTGCTGTGCTGTGAATAGTGGCTCTTGAGGCAATCTGCAAGTGCATTTGCCGTATCAAGAGATGTAAGACACGGAATATTTCTTTCAACAGTCTTACGACGGATTTTAACAGAATCTCTTGAAGGAATTCTGCCCTTTGCAGATGTTGAAATAACATACTGAATCTTACCCGATTCAATGAGTGTAAGAGTATTGTTTGTCTTGGACTCGTGAATTTTCTTTACGCTTACGGCGTCAATACCGTACTTTTTGAGTACATCCGCTGTACCCTCTGTTGCGTAGATTCTGAATCCGAGGTCGTAGTATTTCTTTGCGATTTCACCGATTTCAGCCTTATCCGAATTACGGACTGTGATGAACACACCGCCCTTTTTCTTCATCTTGTAGCCTGCACCGATGAGTCCCTTATAGAGAGCCTCCTCAAGTGTGCCTGCAACACCGAGAACTTCACCTGTTGACTTCATCTCGGGGCCGAGGTGGTTATCAACATTGATAAGCTTTTCAAAGCTGAATACGGGAACCTTAACCGCAATGTAAGGACTCTTTCTGTAAAGGCCTGTGCCGTAGCCCATATCTTTGAGCTTTTCACCGAGCATTGCTCTCGTTGCAAGGTCAACCATAGGAACGCCTGTTACCTTACTGATGTAAGGGATTGTTCTTGAAGAACGGGGATTTACTTCGATAACATAAAGTTCGTCTTTATAGATAAGGTACTGAATGTTTACAAGTCCCTTTGTACGGAGTTCGATTGCAAGGTTCTTTGAGCTTTCAATAATAATCTGAGTCATTCTGTCTGAGAGATTCCATGCCGGATAAACCGCAATTGAGTCGCCCGAATGAACACCGGCACGCTCGATATGCTCCATAATACCCGGAATAAGAATATCTTCACCGTCACAAATGGCGTCAACTTCAAGCTCTGTACCCTGAAGGTACTTATCAATAAGAATCGGATTTTCAATATTCTGTGCAAGAATGATTGCCATATACTCTTTGACATCATCTTCGTTGAATGCAATAATCATATTCTGACCGCCGAGAACATATGACGGACGGAGAAGAACAGGATAACCGATTTTGTCTGCAACATCGAGAGCCTCGTCTGTTGTCATAACCGTTACGCCACGGGGACGCTTGATGTGATACTTTTCAAGAAGCTCGTCAAAACGCTCTCTGTCCTCTGCCATATCAATGGCATCGTATGATGTGCCGAGAATATTTACACCGTTGTCGCTGAGGAACTTTGTAAGCTTAATGGCTGTCTGTCCGCCGAATGCAACAACTACACCGAACGGATTCTCTGTCTTTATTATGCCCATAACATCTTCGGTTGTGAGCGGTTCAAAATAAAGTCTGTCGGCTGTGTCAAAGTCTGTTGATACTGTTTCAGGGTTGTTGTTTACGATAACAACATCGTAGCCTGCTTTTTTGAGCGCCCATACGCAGTGAACAGACGCATAGTCAAATTCGATACCCTGACCGATTCTGATAGGACCCGAACCGAATACGATAACTGTTTTCTTATCGCTCTTCTGCTCTCTGATGAATTCCTCAGCTTCATTTTCCTTATCAAATGTTGAATAGAAGTAAGGAGTTTCAGCCTCAAATTCTGCGGCGCAGGTATCAACCATTTTATAAACAGGAACAAGCGGATTTTCAACCTTCCTGCCTGTGATTTTTTCAATTGTTCTGTCAAGGAATCCCTTGTTCTTGGCACGAACATAGAGATCCTCCGTAAGCTCGCCGTTCTTGAGTTCGTTTTCAACGGCAATAAGATTTTTGAGCTTTTCAAGGAACCACTCGTCAATGAGAGTGATGTTGTGAATCTGTTCTACTGTAATGCCTCTCTTGAGAGCCTCATATACGCAGAAGATTCTTCTGTCATCGCAAACGCTGAGTCTGTCATAAACCGATGCGTTTGAAAGCTCTGCAAATTCCTTATCATTGAGAGTATCGTGAGAAATCTCGGCACCTCTTACGGCTTTCATAATAGCCTGCTCAAATGTCGGAGCAATAGCCATAACCTCGCCTGTTGCCTTCATCTGAGTACCGAGTGTTCTCTTTGCATATACAAATTTATCGAAAGGCCATTTCGGGAATTTTACAACAACATAGTCGAGCGCTGGCTCAAAGCAAGCGTATGTTGTACCTGTAACGGCATTTTTGATTTCATTAAGTGTGTAACCGATAGCAATTTTAGCGGCAACCTTTGCAATAGGATAACCTGTTGCCTTTGACGCAAGTGCCGATGAACGGGATACACGGGGATTAACCTCGATAACCGCATATTCAAATGTTTCGGGGTTGAGTGCGAACTGGCAGTTACAACCGCCCTCTACCTTAAGCGCAGAGATAATGTTGAGAGCCGCACTTCTGAGCATCTGATATTCCTTGTCGGCAAGTGTTACCGTAGGAGCGATAACGATTGAGTCGCCTGTGTGAACGCCTACAGGATCGAAGTTTTCCATTGAGCAGACAGTAATAACATTTCCGTCGCTGTCACGCATAACCTCAAACTCGATTTCCTTCCAACCTGAGATACATTTTTCAACAAGCACCTGTGTGATAGGAGAAAGTTCAAGACCGTTTGATGTGATTTCACGAAGCTCTTCCTCGTTATCGACAATACCGCCGCCTGTACCGCCGAGTGTAAATGCAGGACGAATGATAACAGGGTAGCCGATTTCGTTTGCAAAATCGACAGCAGATTCAACATCGTTTACAACTAATGATGGGATAACTGGCTGACCGATTTCCTCCATAGTATCCTTGAACATCTGTCTGTCTTCTGCTTTATCAATAGTTACTGGGTTAGCACCGAGGAGCTTAACACCGTTTTTCTCAAGAAAGCCCTCTTTTGCAAGTTGCATAGAGAGTGTAAGACCTGTCTGTCCGCCGAGAGTGGAAAGAAGGCTGTCTGGCTTTTCTTTCTTGATAATTCTCTTTACTGTCTTGAGGGTAAGAGGCTCGATATAGATTTTATCAGCCATAGCCTTATCCGTCATAATAGTAGCTGGGTTTGAGTTAATGAGGATAACCTCAAGACC
>OHJK01000927.1_pt1 | contig 16335 bp, 19 predicted proteins | sample 1568541 | NCBI WGS metagenome assembly OHJK01 (sample SAMEA3879535, study PRJEB24766) | human gut metagenome | biome: human-associated habitat; feature: feces | place: USA | collected 1985/1987
TATGGCATCGCATTCTTCAAAAAGCGTTGTATGGTAAGAAAAAAATAATTATCTACTGGGGAGTATCTTCGGATGCTCCCTTTCACTTTTTACAGGACAATCCATTTGGATTGTCCTGTTTTTATTTGGAGGCACACAATGAAAGAAGAAAAAATCAAAGTCCTTGCGCTCCTGCCAATGGAGCTGCCAAAGGAGATTGATCTGGACAACACCCTTGAAGCCATGCAGAAATTTGTAGGCGGGCTGATCGAATGCATCACATTGAGTGATACCGGTTCAGAGGTCACACTGGTCTGCAATGACGAAGGCAAGCTGCTTGGCCTGCCGCTCAATCGTCCGCTATGGGATGGAGCCGATGTTCTTGCTGGGCCGGGATTTCTGGCCGGATGTGACAACGAAGGGAATCTGACTTCCCTGCCGCAGAGTGCAATGGATTTCTACAAAGAGAAATTCAGAGCTTTTATCATTGAAATCTAAGGAGGACAGATTATGACCTTTAATGCAATGACCGAACGTTACGAAGAAATCACGGTTTGCGGAAAGCCTGCGCTGTTCACCAGCATCCGCATCAAGAGAGATACCATTCCGGATGGTCTGTACGCCTACGATGTTCGGCATGATGACGAGTGCCGGGGCATCCCTTGTGAGATTGCGCCCTTTGTGATGGTCAACCACTGGGGCACCATTATTCTTGCGGAACCGCTGGAACTGCCGGATGATGGGCGGCGATATATTGACGAGGACACCGACTGGAACTACGCTCCTTTGGATGGCGAGGACACCGCCAATCACAAACCGTGCACTACCATTTCTGATTTTATGACTGCCTATGCCCACTAAAACTGTATTAAAAATACCGTATATTCTGTTTTGTATTAAAATCAGCCGTTTTCAGACCATTTCAAGGTACAAAACACAGTCTTAAAAATGTCGCTCGTTATCTTTGAGCCAGAAAGGAGACGCATGAACATCTATGGCTATTGCCGCATCTCCACGGCAAAGCAGAGCATTGACCGTCAGATCCGCAACATCAAGGCCGAGTACCCGACTGCCCATATCGTGCAGGAAGCCTACACCGGTACATCTATCTTTCGCCCGGAGTGGCTGAAGCTTTACCGGGTTCTAAAAGCAGGAGATACGGTGGTGTTCGATTCGGTGTCCCGGATGTCCAGAAATGCAGAAGAGGGTTTTGCTCTGTACGAAGGCCTTTACCACAAGGGCATCCAACTGGTGTTTTTGAAAGAACACCACATCGACACTGAAACTTACAAAAAAGCTCTGTCCGGCAGCATTGCCATGACAGGGACAAATGTAGACTTCATCTTAAAGGGCATCAACGAATATCTGATGGCCTTGGCAAAGGAGCAGATCAAGCTGGCCTTTGAGCAGTCCGAAAAAGAAGTTGCCGATCTGCACCAGCGCACCCGTGAGGGTCTTTTGACCGCCCGATTGAACGGCAAGCAGGTTGGCCGCAAAAAGGGTGTTGGCTTTGAAACGAAAAAATCCAGAGAAGCTAAGCAGATCATCCGCACCCACTGCAAGACCTTTGGCGGCACACTTGACGATGCCGAGTGCATGAAGCTCACAGGTCTTGCCCGGAATACCTATTATAAGTATAAGCGTCAGATTCGAGCTGAACTGATGGCTGAACAGGATTTGCCGAAAGGAGCAAGTATCTTTTATGAACCGCCAAAATCATTCTGAGCCGGAGAGCAGGCTTACCCCGGAGGAGCAGCAGGAGTTTTTAGAACTTCTGGCTCAGCTTTCCCCGGAGCAGCGTGAAGCACTGAAAAAAGTGCTCAAGTCCTTTACTTAACAAAAATGTGCAGGGCGGCATTGCTGCTACCCTGCACATTTTTATTTTTTGTTATGCACGTTCTACTCTAATGCTGCCAGTACGCGCATCTTTAATCACACGAAAGCGATTTTTGCACCCTGTGCACATTTTGGTTTGGTTCGTTCCACCTGTCGCGGGCAGACGCATCAACACACGACCACAATCCGGACATTCTACAGAAATCATTGCCATGAGAAACTACCTCCCAAAATTATTCAATTGTCGCCAAGTGATTCGGCTTAGTTGCCATCACAAGAATCTTTTTAAGCCCCTTTGTCTCCTGTAGTTTTTTCTGGTACTCCACTTCACTGGGGAATTCATTGTTCAACCATTGGATGTAAAAAGCATACGACCCCTTCTGTGCAAACATATCATCATACATTTTGTTCAACACACACTGATTGCCTGTTACTTCACCCAGTGAATACTTTTTCACGATTTCATAAAATTGATTACGATGTTCCACGGCTTCTTCATAGGAGTGACATTCCAACGCGTCCGGAACAGTTCCGAAAATGATTTTCAGTTCAAGATTTGCAAGCAGCGACATGGTAAATTTAATTTTAGGCTCATACGATGTTACGACATTATTATTTTCATCAACCACATCATACTGAATGGCAAATCTTACAGCTGTATCAAACTGCTCTTTCGCTGAAGCGTTCTTCTTCAGATACGAAAGCATCTTGTTGATACTGTACCTGCTGGTTTGCCTCTTCCATCTCATCCGTCCAGTCAAAATCCAGCGGATGCTCTTTGATCCATGTACATATAAAATTGACTTTTTTCTGTGCTACATCCCTCTCTGCTTCTGTATACAAAGAATAATAGTTTTGGCACTCGGAGATGTCCCCCATTCTGTCGTCCAGCGCCTTATAAAGATAACACTCAATTTTAGCCAGTGCAGAAATATTCACGTCCGGATTCTGCAAATGCTTTTCCAACGACTCTGCCGACCAGAAATCCATAAATTCTTTGCGTTCAGCCGCAGTTTTCGCCCTTTTTGCGGCACGTTCTTTTGGATCTATCAGCAGTTCTTCCAGCGTGCTCTTGTCTAATGGAGATAATATTTTAAGCAACCTGCTGATTTCCGGCTCCGTAAAGTAGTCTGCCTGACTGCATTTAATGTCATGGCTCATAAACATGCATCTACCGTTTTCCGTGTTATTTTCGATTTCTCTCGTATAAAGGTTTTTATACAGTTCAATATTAAAATTATCTACAAGCACTCTCAGCAATTTAATGATGGTTTCATTGTTCTCCATTGCCGGGATATCCCATGTCTCATTTTCCGGGAGTTCTGCCAGTAGTTTTTTTACCTTCTTGGTTGCTGACCAGAACTTCAAATGTCTCAAGAAATCGCAATCGCCGCTGTAACCGAATCGATATGTTCCAAGCTCGCAAACATTGCCACTCATTCGATCTTCATCCGGAAGAGTCATCACTGTATAGCCGGATAGTTTTAGTTCATCATAATCTACTGCAACCGTGTCGTCATCCATATCTTTTCCGCGAATAATGCAATAAAGTTTTTCCGGCGTAAAAGCAAGAAAGTCGCTGTAAAAAGCAGCAATTGGGCCGTTAGCTTCCTGGTCAACATCACCTGCATACTTTGCATAGTATTTTTCAAATTCTTCTGAGCCTTTTAAGTACAGCGCATCTCCCTTGGTCAGTTGCTTATCAGCCATTATCTTGTAGAAGCACTGAGTTTCCTCTTTGGGGTGAGTCGCCGTATACTTTTTGCCGCCAAGTTCTGACTGCATCCGAATCGCATACGGTTCCAGTTCGGTTTGCAACAGTGCATACTTTTTGACAAGCCGTTTTGCAAACTGCACATCTGCTTCCAACTGTTCTAGGTTGTTCCCTTCCATATCCAGATTCATCTGATATTTCAGTTTGAAAATACAGATTTCTTTTGCGCAGTCCACAAACGAATCGTAAATACCAAGGTATTTTGTAATATCCTCCAAATCTCCCGCCCCACTGCCAAAATACAGATATGCGATTGCATAGAGATTTGCATCATATGGATACTGCATGGTATAGGTTTTCAAGAACTCCGCTATCGTGTTCTTATCAATGCTACCTTGGTCAAAAATATCTACCAATTCTTCGCATATATTTTTCTCCTGCTGTGCACTGACCAGAATATCCGTTTCTATTCCAAGCGAATCGGTATACTCAATGTCAACATTATCCCCAAACGCCCGGAAGATCATATCAATGGCCCGTTCGTATTGCTCTGTATCAAACACAGCTTTTAATTTTTCCGCAAAGGCCCTTTGTTCTTTACTTGCATGTGCAGAATCCATAAAAGAGTTGGCAAATCGGTTCACCGCAGAAGTCGCTGCTTTGTTTGCTGTGTACAGTGCATTTTTTTGGAACTGTGAAAGATCTGATACCGCAATTTCCAGATTCCGCTGCCCACTGCGGAGTGCCGAAATATAGTCGATATATTCATGACGTCCCTGTTCTTTTTCAGGATAGAACTGCTCGTACAGTTCAATCATATGCTCAAACACATGCAGGAAATCCCGGCAAGATTCCTGCGCAATTTCCCTATACTTCAAACGGAAATTCTGGATCACATCCGCTTTCACGCTGCGGCGGCGCAGGCCGCTCGTAGTAGCACGCAGAATGCTTTCCTGCGCCTCCTTGAATGCTTGTGCAAAGGTCAGCATCGTTTCATAAAAATGGTCACCACAAGCACCCGGGTTGTTTAAAGCTTCTGCTTGTTTATCCAGATAAAATTTACGTGCCTCCTGCAAAATCGGCTTCAATTCCCGTGCGACACCATTATACGCATCGAATGATTTATCGAACACGATCACCTTTTGGAGGTAGTAAAAGCTCTGACTTCCATCCTCAGGCTTTTCCTCCGCAAACCTTATTCCACTTTTGGGGGAGATATTGATGTTCGCCGGATCAAAAAGTTCCTGCCGATACTCTTCCTCAAAATAGTCTTCCATCTTCTTCCACTGGCTGTAGTCTGGCCATTTGCCTGTTATCAGGATTCCAAGCAGCAAACTATAGACCTCAGGCTGTTTTTCAAGCCATTCACGGAACTCTTCTTCGGACAGACCGTACTCATCCAGAAGGCCCACACCCGAAATCAACGCGTTTTCAGCCGGACTGAGATTATCATTTATCACTTCTTTCAAGCCGCCATGATAGACTTCATCCAAACAGGAATAGTCCAATGCACTGATTTCCTCTTGTAGCAGATTCAGTTCATCCTCTTCTGAACCCCAATAGGATAGTTCCTTAGAACCTTCCGGAATCAGTAATCCGTCCAGCATGTCAATAGCCTGTTTTAGATTTGAATATAATTCCGACTTAACCATGTTATACCTCCTTGTCGGACGTTTGCTCTTCGTCCGGTTATCTTTATATAGAGTAGGCATAAGCAACATAGTTGTTTGCCATTCTACCAATCGTACCCCGGCTTTCACGAATCGCAGCCACACCGATGCTGTCCGCCGACAACTGTATAAACTGTTTCATGTGCCGCAGTCTATGCAACATCTTTGATTGCTATTCCTTCAAAGCCTGTATGTCCTTTACAATAGTAACAGAAAGGCCGGTGATGCCGAGCGTTTTTTCGTAGAACATAACGATTTATGCTATTGCTAGTATACGACTTATCTAATTACCAGTCAAGACTTCAAAAGATAAAATCGTAAGTACACACTACGATTTATCCAAGGAGGCTAAACCATGGAACGAGAGAAGCCCACATTTGATATCCTAGGCCGTATTGAGCGGGAACGCCTTGCCCGTGGCTGGTCTGAGTATGCCCTCGCAGAAAATTCTGGCTTGACACAATCTACCATTTCTACATGGCGCAGACGGAATCTTCAACCCAATGTAGCTTCTCTTGAGAAAATCTGCTCCGGCCTTGGTATCTCGCTTTCTCAGTTCTTTCAGGAGGAAGACTCTGTTTACTTAACCCCCGATCAAAAGGAAATTCTTGATCTCTGGGCTAAACTCTCTCCTGCTCAAAGAACTGCGGTCTCTCAAATGCTGCGTTCCTTCCTATATATAAAGGAAGAGGTATAAAATTTTTCCGCTCGTGAGCCGCTTGTGTCAAAAGCGAATTTCCGCGAGCACCCTCTCACGGCACACCCATTTTCAGAATGGGTGTGCTATAGGGGCGCTTGCAAAAATTCACTTTCGACACGCGCGTCTCACTCACGGACTATGTTTTTGTAGCTTCTTATATAAGATAAAATTCAACTATTCCACAGCAAAATACGGTCAAGCCCATGAAGGACTTGACCGTTTTATCATTTTGAATAACAGGTTTTAGATACAAGATTCCCGAATTTTTGCCAGATCACTGATCAGCAGCGTTTCATGTTCCAGAAGCTCTTTCTGGACAGCAAGGAGGAAATCCCTGTTGTCATGGAGAATCTTATATGCTCTGCGGTAAAGTTCTTCCAGTTTTGCTGATTTGATGGCTTCATTATAAGAAAGTCTCTGCTCGGACATTCTGTTGTCCCCTGATTCAATTCCTACGAAGCCACCACCTGCAAAGTGACACTGCCAAATATCCATGAGCTTATCTGCTTGCTCTATATCGGCCGATGCCTGAATATCCATAACACCATAGATCAGAGACACACCCGCTCTGCCTGCCAATGTTTTGGTCACTTCATCCAGAAATTCCTCCTCATTTTGTGCATAAGTAGCACAGCCATTTGCCATACCACCGATCACACCTTGGCTTCCGCGAACCGTGACAATTCCAATGCTTCCGGGGTGAAGAACTTCTCCGACCACTGCATGGGCAGCTTCATGTACTGCAATCTTCTGCAACTCTGTGGAGTCGGTTTCCTTATCCGTCTTTTGGAGTTTATATACCACCTGAAGAAGAGCTTCTATGATATCTTCCTTCTGGATGTGCTCATGACTTTGGTAGACACTGTTCAGCGCAGCAAGGTTCATTACCGTTTCCAGTGTAGCACAGCTTACCTTGGGCATAGCCTTGACGATATCTGAGATCAGCACATCCTCTGCCAAATCTTTATCCCTGAGATAGTAGCTGACAATGTTCTCTGCATTCTCTCCAATCGGAGGTTGCAGATAGATCACATAATCAAATCTACCCGGTCTCAACAGGGATGGTGGCATATACCTTGTATCGTTAGTAGTAGCAATCACAAAAAGATCTGTGTCCTTTGTATCATCAATACAGGCTTGCAGACAAGCCCATTCCGGAGCATAGGGAGAGGTGGATTCTACATAGAGGTTCAAATCTTCTAGGAGCAGTATACTAGGTGCTTCCTCCTTTGCCATAGCAAATACAGCCCTTAATTCATCCAGAAAACTGTTTTCCTGACTGGTTTTACGAAAAACAAAGGGCTTTCGTTCAGATTCCTCCATCAGGATAGATGCCAGCAGACTTTTTCCAAGACCGGGATCAGATTCCATCAGCAGCCCTCTTGGAATAGAAATGCCCTTTCTTTTATAAACCTCCGGTCTTTTTAGAATATCCAGAATCTGACGCAGAATCTCTTTCGTAGATTCGTAACCGATAACTTTTTCATCAAACTTATCCATTGTATTCTCCCTTCTTATTTGCGCTTTGATTTTATGTTCTGAATCATTTGACCTTTTGCAGTTATCGGAACGCTTCCGTATCGAACGATATCGTCACCATACAATGCAGCTTCTCTTGACTGCCTCATTTGGATATTATTTTGAAGCAGTTCGTCAAACTCAAATTTCCATTGATTTGTTACCATCTCAAGCATTTTCCGTTCAGTTTTCCATTGAATATGAAACATATTCTGTGTTTGAAATGATACTGCACAAACTGCAAAATGAATATGTACATTAAATCTATCCGCATGAATTCCATAGGCTGTAATATAACCTTTCTTCGCATAGATACTTGCTATTCTTTCTGCTAGAGATACTACATCCTGTGGCAAAATACAATCTGTTGCTGCGAAGGAAACAATGCGGTGTTTTGCAAACTGCGGAATACCTTTATGTCTTCTCCTGACTTCAAAAAGCATCAGGTTATAAACGGCACTTGGATCACACAAATATTCATTGGGAATCATCGCTGGCTGACAACCTGCCAAGGTATTTGTTATAGTATTCGCTCTTTGACTATCTTCTGCTGTCTTATCTAATCTAAGAATATATTGCAATAAATGTTTTAAGTCCTCCGAAGTTTCATACTTATCATTTTTGAGTTCGATATAACACATATCTATGAACCTCCTCTTTTATCCCTTCCAGATCTTTTTCAGTAAAGTAGATTGCGCTCTTAAATACTTCTGTTGCATTTTTACCAGTTTCATCCATTCTCTGTTGTAGATGAATTTTATCTTCATCTGTCAATCGTATACTAAAGATATTTCCCATTATAATCACCTTCTTTCTATTCATATATTTCATAAAGATAAATTAATATCATTGAAAATATAGATGAGAATTTATAGAATAAAATATTATTTATGACGGCATCCGCCTCCCCCTCCTAGCAAGAATAGCCAAATGTATATACACTACACATTCGGCTGCTCTTGTGCGACTGTTTGTACTACAACTATTCCATTCAGCCGCTTTATCCTAATGTTAGTGTCATTAATAAAGATTAACTTTCACCTTCCTTCTGCTCTATACATTATTTAGCATTAACATTGGATTACCCGTATGTACATCACTCCATCAAGCACTACTTTCAGGCAATAGAAAACCCACATGGAACATCATCCATGTGGGTTTTTTCATGTTACCACCCAACTGATTTCATGTGAGATTCCTGTACAATATATTCCTGTACCGCTCTCTTAGGAATCCTCCAAGATCGGCCGATCCTCATAGCTTTTATCTTTCCCGACTTCAAAAGCTTATAGGTGGTGTTCATACCGCATCCCAGCATATCAGCGACTTCTTCTGGGGTGATCAAAGTGTCATAGCAATCAAACATAACGGCAAATCCTCCTTTGGTGGGTTACTATAATGTTGCCGAAGGTCAAATCACACCAGATACAGAGAAAGGGCGACCACTTGCGTGATCGCCCCTTTCGTTATCTCCTATTTACTTTCAACAGAAGCATTTTCGACAATTAGAAAAATTTTGCTCTGAAATTTTGCCTCTGCCCGGAATTTTAGAGCACTTTGAATTAATTTTTTTCTGAATATGTCGAAAATCCCCTTTGATTACATGCTCTTAATCGCACTATATCAATTGAGTCAAAATCAACTTTCCTCCTTCAGTGAATCTTCATCCGAAGACACTATAAAAGACACCGCCCTCATCAATTTGCTTTTGTGCCCACAGTACACCTTCAATATATCCTTCTGGATAATCGCTCTCATCATTTAATTTTTCTAGTTCTTCCGGTGTGAGGTCAATTCCAAGAAACTTTAAGTCCCCGCATATATTGTTCTTCACGTTTTTTCGCCATATTTTACGACACATGAATTCCTTGTCATTATCTGATCCATACATGCCATAATAACACTCTTTATATATTTCGGTTGCAAGTTGATTTATCACCTCTGCCGAGATATCTTGCCATTCTCCCTCTTCACTTTTCGGATTCCATCTTTTTATTTTTCTTTTCTCTGGATCATATCTCATCCCATACATTCTTTCCGAAAACATCATCGACTCATCCTCAATCTCCAACTCTGAATTTTTATACCCAAGATCCAATCCAATTTGCTTGATAAACCACCCGTAACTGTTCGCCCAGCCATTCTTGTAGTATCGATTATTCACTGAATACAATTCAATTATAAAATTCAATATGTACACCCGATTCGTTGGGCATTTTTTTATTTTATGAGCCTTATTGTCTTGTGCGCCTTTCCCTTCCAAACTATCATATGCTTTTCCAAAAAGTCTTTCAAAATTTCTATCAATATAATCACAAATCAACTTAGTAGCACACTCTATTCTGGAATCATATGTCTCCAACCAGCTTATTCCCTCAATAATCAAGAACATCACAGTCCGCATATAATCACAAAACTGCAATACTGTATCTTCTGAATCGAGTAACTCCACCTGGTCAAATTCTCGGATATAAAATGCTATCGGCCTCCGAATCGTCTTTTGGATTTGTTTTTCCAGCTTTTGATAACTAAAGTCTTTATTCAAAAGAGCGTTATTTAGATTTTCTGCAACATTCAAAATTGTATCATAGCGAAATATAGACTCTTCCGCATAGTAAGCTACGACCTTCTCACTTACAGAACTTCCTTCAACTCTTTGTTTCTTAGCATTATAAGCATTCTCAATAATTTTTCTGTAAAGTTCATTCAACCGTGTACTTAGTTTACTTTTATATGATTCCCCTGTCGATCTCCATCTTTCCATTTTTGCCGCAAACTCAACAACACCACTTCTTTTGTTCTTTCTGTTTTTTTGCTTTTTTGTTTTTCAACTTTTTCTGGAAAATATATTCCTATTCTTTCAACTAGCTTTTTTGTAGTTGATAATGCAAAACCATTGATTTCATCTGTGCTTGGCGCATATAAAATCGGCGGACAGAACGAAGCATCTTTATCCATAGACCCTATAAGCTGCTCTCTATTCTCGTTATAATTTTTTATGTATTCTTCTACAGATTCATTTTTTGATACTCCACCGAAATCTTTTTTTAGTATTTCCTGGATAACTTGAGCAAACTCAATTTGGGGAGCGCACAAATATTTTATTGACAATGCAACACACGCCAATGTGTTGCTCATAATCATTCTTTCCGCATCACACTGACTTAAGTTTTTTTGATCAATTGTCCGCTGCATACCTGTAACAAGCCATGCTGTTGTCAATGCTTTTATCACAATGACTCTTGATTGGCTTTCAATGCTACATTCTTCCAGTTTTGGAAATTTTTCTTGAAGGCACCTTACATAGACTTCCACATTCATTCCATAGCACTTTTCAAGTACTGATTTATACGCCTTTACTTCTTCTTCCGTTTCAAACAAAACAATATTGCTCATCCGGTCAGGCATCTTGCATTTCCTCCCTTGCACAATGTTCATCCGTTTTCAAGTAAAACTATATCCAAAATATTTTTATTTTTTTCGATAGTTCTCCTAGTGATTTCAAGGCACAGTTTCGATATGCTTATGTCATCAAAATGAAAGGGGCTCAGAATCATGAGCATGTCGAATTATCGCGTATTTTCTGAAAATCCTTATCCTCTGGTTCAAGAGGAACCGATTCCCGCCATCAGCTTTCTTGATGACTGCGGCAACCAGTTTTTTGACAAAGCAACCGTTCAATCTCTTTTGAAAGCAAAGGATATACAGTTCCAGCAGAAAGATAAGCTGCTCCTGCAAAGGGTAAATTCTTCTGAAAAAGAGGAACTAAAGGCGTACAAAAAAGCCTTTAACCGCTTTGACACAGTTTCATACTTTGTTGACCAGTGTGGTTGTCCGGCAATCTGTAAAACTCGGTATCTCGGCGATAAATATAGTGTCCAAAAACGCCTCACCACCTGTTACGACTTTCACGCTATCTTAATCAAGGAGTATACCGTTGATGGCAAAATAGTACATCTCATCGGGATATCTTTCAAAAGATCTCGCGGTATTGTAATCCGGCTGTTATTTGAGAAAGACAAATTCACCGCTAAAGCATTCTATAAAGCGTTTATCGCCGCTGGCGGAAGCTGTTGTTATAGTGAGAACAGTAAGATGCAGTTAGATTTACTTTTTGGTTTTTTAGGCTTCATCTTGGATACTGAACAAACCGCCTTGATACCGCCTATTGGTTGGTTTCATCTGGACGACCGCTGGATTTATACTTCTTATAAAGAGGATTGTTGCTCTGACCCGTTGCTAAGCACCTCCATCCCCTTAGTCCTAATAAAGATTTTGGCGACTCTCAAGACACGAATGTCGGACAAGTTCAATGGTGGTAAATACCTTTTTGCAATATCTAGCAACGATTTCCCTCTTCATATAAGGTTAACGGTTGACAACAAGCCGAAGCAATTTGATCAGATGCTTGGTCAGTACCGTATCGCAGCTTTGTTACCAGTCTACGGTGACGATCCGATGCTCACAGCTACCGTTGGCGACTATCGTTCAAAAACGAATTTTGCAACACTGATTACGCGGACTAAAACAGATCCTCGTTTTCCGCTGTGCCTTATCGTATCTACGAACGGCATTACTGAGTTGCAGCAGAAGCACTGTCTGTTCTTGCCTCACGAGGAAAGCCATACAGCCGCGCTGCCTCTGACAGAAATTGTTAGCAAGCTGTGTGCCCTTGTTGAGCACAACCCAGATGCCTTTGAGCGCATCGTTGAGCGATCCTACACAACTGCTTTAGGTTCCTTGGATGAAGAATGCGCCTTTCGGAATGAAATCGCGCTTCTAAGCGTTTCATCCGCTGTTCTTTGCTGGGCATTAAAACTCCTTAAGCAGCCGGATTCAGCGCAAACAACACACGAGGTCTGTCAGGCATACATCAATAATTGCTTATCCGAGTGGGACAGCTCGCTGGATTGCAACGCAAAGGAAATTTTACACAAGGCACTCTTTTCGGCAAGCGAAGCCGGTGATATTCGTTTTATACGCTATGAAGAGGTCGATTCCAGCTATGACCCTGAACGGGACATCGTCCAAAAAAAGGATGCTTTCCTTCTGAAAGGGTCTTTGCTGAAGTCTCTGCTCCATGAGTATGCACCGGGATATAGTGCACCCGATGTTATTTCGCGTTTGCAAAGTGAGCATCTGCTCTCTGAGTTCAGCTCTGCCAAAAAGATTCGCATTAACAGCGGAACCTATGTAGATGCTCGACTCTTGACTTTGAAGTGCAGTTGCTTAACCGAATATGAAGATTCTGATTAAAACAGGAGGGACAGAACCATGAAGTTGAAAATAGGCTCTACCTATCAAAAAGCCGTTACAATCGTTGAAAAACTCAAGGAGGGGAACGCTTCCATTTTTATCTGTGGAAAAAGCGGCGTAGGAAAGTCTACTCTTTCCTACAATATTATAAGGGGGCTGCTGGAGTCAGGTGTTCGGATCGTAGTCATAGATCACCGGCACGCTGTGTCTTTTCCAGTAGAACTAGAACCGTATGTACATCGTCAGGACGTATCTCAAAAGCCACTCAAGCTGCATTTGTTCGGGGCATCAGATAATCCAGCGGATGCGGCTGCATCTTTCGCTGATACTATCACATCCGTTATCGCTCTGTCGAATACACAAAAACAGCTATTGCGGTCTCTTTTAAAAGAGGTGCTTCGCGCTTCACCGGCTCCGAATGAAGTGCTGGAATACCTGCATCAGGAGATCAAGAGTTCTCATTCACGCTCTGCGCCCGGTTTGGAAAACGCCTTGGCACCCCTATTTGCACAAAAGCTTTTTGAGGATGGTGACATAGAGTTTTCTCCCGGCATCACCTTGCTGGATTTGAGCTCGTTTTCGTTATCCACGCAACACATCGTTGAAGAGGTGCTTTTTGCAGCACTGTTACGAGAAGCCACCCGCGAGGATTTTTCGCCTACCTTTTTGTATCTGGACGAGTTAAGCAACTATCCACTGCGCTCTTCCAACGCACTGGGGCGAATCCTCTGTGAGGGCCGCAAACAAGGTCTGTACGCACTGCTGGTTGCCCAGAGCATTCGTGTGTTCAAGTCTGAGCAACGGATTTTGCTTCAGCAATGCAAATATATGATGTGTTTCCAGCCAGCGGATGAAGAGGTTCGTATGTGTGCCCGTTTAATTAGTTCGTCAGGTGGAACCAAGTTGACTTCCATGCTAAAGAGTCTTCAGGTTGGTGAGTTCATGGTCTCCGGCCCAGTTTATGTAGGTGATTCTGATACGCCGACTACCAAGCCACTGGTCGTCCATAGTAAGTCACCAGAGGATGTCGTTCCTGCCAATGGCCCGCTGGCGATTCCGGTACCTTCCGATACAGAACCGATCCTGCCCCCAGCGCAGATTGACCTTCTTCTGCCGTTGGACGCTCTTGATGACTGTGACGATGAAGAAGCCGCTCCCAGCAAACCGGAAACCGTAACGGAGAACGCCTGTCCTCTGCTGCCGGATTCGCCTTCGGAGCCTTCCATTGAACCGCTGCATCTTCGTGATAAATCTTCTGCTCCACAAGAGCAAAGTCAATCCCAGCAACTGCAGCTGCTTCGATCTGCAGTTTTTACATCCGTTCCTATGAACTCGTATTACGGTAATTATAACTGTTCTTGGCCACCAGCACAAGTGCAACCGGAAACCTTTTCTTACCCGAACATGGATTTCAGTTCACTGATTCAACAGGATGATGCGCAGATTTCCTTTCAAGCGCTTATCACGCCATAAGGCAAAATGTACGCTAATTCAAGCAGATATGCTTATCATGAAGCAATCCGCTTCGCATTCAATTTTAATTTCAGGAGGAAAACACTATGGGCGCTCCAATTTACTTTACAGCGCCTCCATGTTGCCACTCCGGCGATTGTGGATACATCGATTGTAGTGCTATCACGCTGCGTGACCAGAGTCAATTTTTTAACTGCGGCTATGTCGTTCCCCCTTTAAACGCCCAATATGAGGAAGTACAACCCGATTTGCATTCTTTGGAGCGTTATGACTTCTCAAAGGAGCCAGATCTTCCCTGGTACCCTTAATCGCCCTTTAAGAATCCTATATCTCAAAAAGATATGCTTATTATGAAAAGCCGCCTGTGCTTTCCATCATTTTACGAAATACGAAAGGAGAGAAAAATTATGATTGATAAGCAACAGGATTTTCTTACACTAACAGGTGCCGCACGTCGTGCACGGAGCGAAGGGTATGATATAACATACCACAGTCTCCGCAATCTCGTAGCCGCCGGTTACATAAGTCACGTACCGAACGGATCACGTATCTACATCTTTTACCCAAATTTGGTAAATTTTATCCAGAAGGGGCTCACGGCTGAGCAGAGCCTGGATTACCAGCTCTCCCGCACCCGCAACTAATTCGACCATCCGCCTTCGGCATCCTCCAGATGCCGGGGGCATTTTTGAAGCAAGTTTAAATCAATAGGAGGTTCAGATCTATGTTCTGTGAAAATTGCGGTCATCAAATCTCAGATACCGCTAAATTCTGCTCTGCCTGCGGGCATCCCGTTGGCACAGCGCCATCCCCCGGTACAGTAGCTCCACCTGCCGTTCCAGCCAAACGAGAATCGCCCCGGCTGAAAGCCTCGTCTGGCAATGGCAGCATCACACGAATGTCCGGAACACGCCGGAAACCATGGCTGCTCCGAATGCCGATCCCTGATCCTCACACCGGAATTACAGTCATGAAGGCTGTTGGCACCTACGTCACCCGTGAAGAAGCAGAAGCTGTCCGCGCCGAAATGATGAAGCGTCCGGCCACACCCTATCAGGACTCTACCCTGCAGGACTGCTTCCGGATGTTCAAAGAGTCCCGTGAATATAAGGGCCGGTCCGATAAGGCTCGCGAGCTCTATGACATTGCGTGGAAATATCTTCGTCCACTGTGGCACTTCAAAATTGCCGCCCTCTATGCGCAGGACTTCCAAAACATCCTTGATAAGATGGCCGATAACGGCCTGTCTCAAAGTATGTTGGAAAAAGAGCGTACTCTTATCAGTAAGCTGTATCGCACAGCCATTGGCTGGCGTGTCGTGGATGCCAACCTTGCATCTGTCCTGAAAGTCGAAGGACGCAAATCTCCGGAACGCGAGATTTTCACGGACGAACAGGTGACGCTGATCCTGAGCCAGAAGAACACGCCCACCGGGCAGATGGTAATTGCTCTTCTGGCCTGTGGAGTGCGTATCTATGAGCTGCTGCACTTCAAACACGAAGATTTTCACCGCACGGAATCCGGTGCTTATCTGATCGGCGGCTGCAAGACCGGATGGACCCGAACCAACGATGGCAACACGCTTTCCACTCCGTACTTTTGGCGGCTCACAGTTCACATAGCCCTTCTCGTAAGCATTTTCGATAATGCTCCGCTCATTTTCCTTCGTGCAGACTGGATCTCCGTTGATATTACAGGTACATGCTGCCTCGCAGAGTGCCGGGCAGACACGGCTTGTAAATTCCGGGAAGTTATTCGTCTTGGAGAGACGCTTATACGCCATCTCCATATTTCCTGTATACACATTATCATTCCACTCCGGCACGAGGTTATTCAGCGGACAACCGGACGCCATACCGGCAATCATCTTGCCATACTGGCAAAACGGCACACCACAGTCCATACAACGTGCCGCCTGTTTGCGCTGTTCTTCCATCGAAAGCGGCTCGTGAAACTCGTTAAAATTCTTTATACGCTCAAGAGGTGGTACTTCCTTGCTGGTCTGTCTTTCATACTCCATAAATCCTGTACTTTTTCCCATAAGTCATACACTCCTCTCTCTTAATGATTCTTGATTGCATAGAATGCTTCGATCAACGCCTGCTCGCTGGAAAGTCCCTTGACCTCCATCTGACCGATCGTCGACATCATCTTCTTGTAATCATGTGGGATAATCTTCTTAAATTTCG
>OHJK01000929.1_pt1 | contig 16323 bp, 19 predicted proteins | sample 1568541 | NCBI WGS metagenome assembly OHJK01 (sample SAMEA3879535, study PRJEB24766) | human gut metagenome | biome: human-associated habitat; feature: feces | place: USA | collected 1985/1987
TGGGCTCGAATTCGCTCACGCTGTCCCCGGGCAACATTGCCGTATATGACCGTAACGAGGTTACTAACGAGCTTCTCATTAAGGCCGGCATAAAGCTGAATCTCGTCCCCGCGGGCGAGCTTGTGCGCGGGCGCGGCGGCCCCCGGTGCATGAGCATGCCCATAAACCGCAGTGCAATATAAAAAACAAGGGAGCAGCCTCAACTCAGCTGCTCCCTGTTATTTTCTTTTTAATCCTCGCCTTCCGCCATGCGGTAGCCCACGCCCATCTCTGTCATAATGTAGCGCGGCTCCGCAGTGGAAGGTTCTATTTTGCGGCGAATATTCGCCATGTTAACGCGCAGTATCTGGTTGCCCTGTTTGGCGTTTGGGCCCCAAATATGCTTTATTATTGAATCATATGTAAGCACGCGGCCGGAGTATTTGCTCAGCAGCGCCACTATTTTATACTCATTTTGGGTCAGATGCGCGTCTTCCCCGTTCACATATACGCGCCGCTTATCGTAGTCCACTTCAAGGTCGCCCGTATGAAAAACGCCGGTCTGCCGCTGCGCCTGCTCGCCTTCTCTAAGCTGAACGTGCCTGAGCGCCGTACGTATGCGGGCAAGCAGTTCGCTCGTGCCGAACGGCTTTGTAATGTAATCGTCCGCGCCCGATTCCAGCGCCATAACCTTGTCCCGCTCCCTCGTGCGTGCGGAAACCACTATTATGGGCACATTCGACCAGCCGCGCACGTTTTCTATTATGCCCTGTCCGTCCATGTCCGGCAGCCCAAGGTCAAGCAACACCAAATCCGGACAATGCGACGTTATAAGTATTATCGCCTCCGCCCCGTTGCGCGCAACCATCGTATCGAACCCGTTGGCCTGAAGCACCGCGCTCACAAAGCTTGAGATATTATATTCATCCTCTACTATAACTATTAGGTATTTATTGCTCATTCGTCCTCCTGTTGCTCGTCATAGTCATACAGTTCCATTTCCGCCATGTCCAGCGGAAGCGTGAATTCAAATACAGCCCCGCCGTTCTGCCCATTATAGGCCCGCATTTTTCCTTCATGCGCGCTTATTATGGTGCTGCATACGCTAAGGCCTATGCCCATGTTTCGCTTTTTATCCTCGCTGCTGCCAACGCTGCGTTTAAAGTCCCCCTCCAATATGTGCGGCAGCAGGTTCGGGTCTATTCCCCGCCCATCGTCCGTCACGCGGAAAACGGCGTTTTCGCCCTCGCGCGATATGTCTAGCGTTATCTTCGTCATGCCGTCGGCGTGTATCGCCGCGTTTTCAAACAGGTTCATAATTACCTGCCTTATAAGCATCCCGTCCATGGGAACCAGCAGCAGCTCATCCGGCATATGTGTTTCCACCTTCACGTTTGGGAAATGCTTTCTGAACTGCGTTAGCGCAGATGCTGCAACCTCTTCAACAACTTCGCTTTCTTTTGCTATGTTCGCCCCGCCGTCCGGCGCGTCTATCCGCGTAACTATAAGCAGGTTTTCAACCAATCTTATCAGCCATTGCGAGTCTTCCTCTATTTGGTTAAGCAGCTTGTTCTTTTCCTGCTCGCTCAGCGTATCTCCGCCTTCCTTCAGCACGCTGCACGCGCCGCTTATGGCTGTCAGCGGGGTTCTCAGATCGTGTGAAACTGCGCGCAGCAGATTGCTTCGCGTCCGCTCGCGTTCGGCGTCTATCTTTAATTGTTCCTGCTCTTTTATTCTTGTGGTCAGCGTGCCCGTTATCATGGCCGCCGACAGCATGCTAAGTATCGCTATCGGGTACCCCGTCAATGTAAAGTTAAGCTGGTAATACGGATATGTAAAAATGCAGTTCACTATCAGCACACCCAGTATGCTTGCCGCCACGCCGTACACATATCCGTTCGTAAAGCGGGAAATTATAAGCACCGCCACAACAAACAATATCGCTTCGAACCTTTCTCCCCCCGCAAACGGCCGCAGCGCGTAGCACAAAAGCGTTGTCGCCGCCAGCGTGCCTATTGTTATTCCAACGTCGCGCCATGTTAACCTTGCGTTTTTCTTCTTCGCGGACGAGTCCATGTGTATCCCCTTTACCATGATAGCTTCCTCGTATTATAAATGTACAACGATTTTCATTTTATTGCAATGCCACATATTGTCCACTTAGGCCATAATAAATGCTCTCTTTACGGCTTAGCGCGTCATCTTAACGCTTTCTTTACGGTGCATCCCCAAACTTGTGCCAAAATACGCACACAAGGGCGGCAAAAGCCGCCCCTATGTTGCATAGTTTTATAGTCTTCTCCACGCTTCGTCCTTTATCGGCGCGCGGCCGCTAAGCGCACGGTCAATCTCTCTTAACATGCGCGGCGTGTCCGTATTAAGCGTTCCTTTAAGGTTTATGTAGTTGGATGCATGGTTCGCGCGGAACACCGTGCCCTCGCTATCCATGTTTTCAAGCATTATTCTGCATTCTTCAAGCGCCGTCGCAGGCCCGACAGGCTTCAGCCTACCCGCCCTGTATTCGTCGTACATTGGGCAGCCCGGCTCAAGCATAAGCGAGAGCAGGCCGAAATAGTCCGGCTTCATGCGGCTTACGGCTTCTGCCGTGGCCTTCGCGTGTGCGGCGGAACCTTCGTCCCCCGCAAGGCCCAGTATCGCCGTCAGCGAAACAGCAAATCCCGCCTGCTTGGCCCGCTGACCAGCAAGTATTATTTCCTCCGCCGTTGCGCCCTTATTTATGCGCCTGAGCACGTTCTCGTCGCCCGATTCAAGGCCCATGTATAATAGCTCCGTGCCCGCGTCATGCAGCGCCTTCAGCTCGTCATCCGTCTTTATAAGCACACTCTTTGGTGAAGCATACATGCTCACCCTTTCGCATTCGGGGAATATGCGCTTCACCGCCGCGCTTATCTTCAGCTGCTCCTCGCTTTTGCGTATGAACGCATCGCCGTCGGCAAAAAATATTCGCTTTATGCTGCTTGCAAATCCGCGCGCGCGCTCAAGGTCCGCTATAACGTCCTCCGTGCTTCTTATGCGGAACTGCTTTTCCTTATACATTGTGCAAAAAGCGCAGCGGTTGTGGCTGCACCCTATGGTGGATTGTACTATAAGGCTGTATGCCTCGCTCGGCGGGCGGAATATGCGTCCTTCGTAAAAATCTCCCACGGTTTATGCCCCTTCCGCGTTTGCCGCCGCGGCCTGTTCCTGCTTCTGCGCGATTTCGGGATGAGTAAGTTTATAGTAATATTGCAGTATATCGCGCCTGGTAACAATGCCTATGAAAGAGCCTAAATCGTCCGTCACTGGTACAAAGTTCTGGTTCTGCGCCATCAGGAAAAGATCCTCAAGCGATGCGTTCACGTTAACGGCCCTGTTGCGGTCCGCCTTGAGTATGTCCTTAACATACAGCCGCTCCTGCGCGTGGTTATCCCATGCGGATTCGTCCGTCAGCTTCCATAAAAAGTCGCCCTCGGTAACGGTTCCTCTGTATTTGCCGTCCCTGTCTATAACGGGTATAGCGGTGTAGCCGTAGTGTCTCAGCTTCTCAAGCCCCTGCCTCAGGGTGTTGTCATAATAGATATAGGCCGTGCTAACCTTTGGCCTCAGAAAAAACAGCACATTCATGTCCGTATCTCATTCACCAACCTTTGCTTATAGCATACCATAAACTCAGCCCAAAATGGTGGCAGCATTGTTAAATAGAAAATTATATATTATTTATGGAAAAGCTTCTTGGTCTGGTATCGCGGTTCGCAGGTCAGATTAACGCCAAGCTTTCTGAATGTTGCCACGTCTACGCCGGAAAGAATTACCGAGGAATGCGCTTCGCATCCCCTCAGCTTGCTAAGCTGCCGCATGGCAAGGTCCGCCGTGGGGTTTGTTGCCGCGCATATGGAAAGGGCAATAAGTATTTCGTCCGTATGCAGGCGCGGGTTGTGGTTGCCAAGATGCTTTATCTTCAAATCCTGTATAGGCCCAATTATAATCGGGGAAATAAGGTGCATGTCGTCCTTTATTCCGCCCAGCGCCTTCAGCGCGTTCAGTAGCAGCGCCGCGCTCGCCCCCAGCAGGTTGGACGTTTTGCCCGTTATTATCCGCCCGTCCGGCAGCTGCAATGCCGCCGCGGGCTGTCCCGTGGCCTCCGCCTTTTCAAGGCACTTAGCTATAACCGGCCTGTCCGCCTCCGTCAGTCCCGCCTGGTTCATAAGCAGGCGCAGCTTCTGCACCGTGCTTTCGTCCCGCATGCCCTGCCTGTGCTGGCACATTTCGGCATAATAGCGGCGTATTATCTCCTGATTAGATGCTTCGCGGCAGGCTTCGTCGTCTATTATGCAGCAGCCCGCCATGTTCACGCCCATGTCCGTTGGGGATTTATAGGGGCATTCGCCGTATATCTGCTTAAATATCGCCGCAAGCACGGGGAATATTTCAACGTCCCTGTTGTAATTCACGGCCGTTTCGCCGTATGCTTCCAGGTGGAACGGGTCTATCATGTTCACGTCGTTAAGGTCAGCCGTCGCCGCCTCATACGCAATGTTTACCGGGTGCTTCAGCGGCAGGTTCCATATCGGGAATGTTTCAAACTTGGCGTATCCCGCCCTTACGCCGCGCTGATGCTCATGATAAAGCTGGCTCAGGCACACCGCCATCTTTCCGCTGCCCGGTCCCGGCGCGGTAACAACTATCAGCGGCCTGCTGGTTTCTATGTATTCGTCCTTGCCGTAGCCTTCGGGGCTCACTATCAGCTCCACGTTGCTCGGGTAGCCCTCTATCGGATAATGCCTGTATACGCGGATGCCCAGCCCTTCAAGCCGCTGCCGGAACGCATCGGCAACGCTCTGCCCGCGGTACTGCGTGAGCACCACGCTGCCAACATAAAGCCCTATCGCGCGGAATGCGTCAATAAGCCTTAATACGTCCAAATCATATGTTATGCCGAGATCCCCGCGAACCTTGTTCTTTTCTATGTCCGATGCATTTATGGCGATAACGATCTCCGCCTTGTCCTTTAGCTGCATAAGCATACGCACCTTGCTGTCCGGCTCAAAGCCCGGCAGCACGCGCGATGCATGATAATCGTCAAACAGCTTGCCGCCGAATTCCAAATACAGCTTGCCGCCAAACTGATCTATCCTGCTCAATATATGCTCCGACTGCATAGAAAGGTACTTCGCGTTGTCAAATCCCTGCCTCATCATTTCCTCCTGAAAAGCTCTCTATTAAACAATAAAAGGAAGCGGGCTGAGCCTGCTTCCGATGTGCGCCTTTTTTATAGTACAACTATTTTGCGCGGATTTCAAGTGGAAATGAGTCGCTTTTTATCAATAAACGTAATACCCGTTCACATACATGTAAAGATACGCCGCCTGCATCATCGTGCATGCAGCCGTCATTGCAATGTCCGTGCGCCGTTCGCCGCTTGCGTTCGCCGCCGCAAGCATCAGCGGTATGCACGCTGTAAGGTAGCGCGGGGAGCTCAAAAGCCACGTTGCTCCGCATGCCACCGCAAAATACGCAAGGAAATACGCCGTGTATGCCGGCCTCAGCTTCTTTGCACCGGTCAGCATCATTATAAGCGCCGCTATGCTCGCCGTAAGATTGGGTATCCAAAGTCCCCACAGTTCGCCCATGTTCCCGCGCTGCGCCGCGCGTGCCGCCGCATCCGCCTGCGTTGCCGCCGTTTCAAAGAACAGCCCGAAGCCCTGCGACCAATGCTCCTTTTGATACTTCATGAATGTGAGCGCGTTCCCAGTCACGGCATAGTTGATGTAAAGATAGCCTATCAGCCCCAGCGGAACTATCATCAGGCACAGCGCGTTTAGTATAAGCGCACGCCTTTCTTCCTTTATCGTGCCCATTCGATACGCCGTTATGAAATCCTCCGCTATTTCCCAGGCAATAAATACAATTATCAGCCCGCCTACCGAGCGCGTGAAGCCCGAAAGCGCGCCGAATACGCACGCCCAAAGGTATTGCTTTTTCCGCGTGAAGTATATTGCCGCCGCGCTTAGCATTATGAACAGCGCCTCGCTCATGGGCGCGGTAAGGAAAAACGCCGCCGGAAATACAAGCATGTATTTTACGGCCCTCAGCGCCGCGTCACGTTCCATGTCCAGCGCCGCCGCTTCATATACGAATACGGCCCCTACTGCCGACGCCGCGGCCGATACAACCATTGCCGATATCAGCGAATTGTTGAATATAAGGTTAAACAGCCATATAGCGCACGGGTAAAACGGGAAGAACACAATATGGAACCGCGGGTCGCCTTCCGTAACATACCACCGCTCCGCTATGCCAAGATAGCTTGGCGAATCGCTGTGCTCCCATACGCTTGCAAGCGTGTTCCACATTCCGCCGGGATACGCCCTGCCGTAGCGGTAAAGCAGATATCCTATCAGCAGCGCCGCAATACGCGTCATCAGCACAAACAGAATTATTTCGCCCCACGGGTGCCTTCTGCTGCGCCTCAGACTCCTCGCCCCAAGCAGTTCATCCGGGCTTAAATAGCCGCCCTTCAGCGCCGCAAATGGCCGCGCGCACAGCGCAACCATAAGCGCCGCAAACAGCGCCGCCATTATTCCGCCCGCAATAAGCCCCAACACGGAAGCGTTCCGCGTAAGGCTTCGCCATATGAATATTATCGATACGAGCGTGGCCGATGCTATGCCCGCCCAAAGCTGCCATTTCTTTTCCATGCCATAAAGTATAGCACAATACCCGCCGCGCCACAACGCGCCATGCAGGAAAAGCCGCGTCTATGGCGAATTTATAGTGTGGATTTTTTGTAAACAGAGGTGATACCCATTGTCCTTTGAACTTGATGCGGCCGTGTTCCGCGCCCTTTCGCGCGAAGAAGCGCCCCTTGCCAACGCCCTTGCGGACAGCATAAAGCCCACCTTCAGCCATTGGGACGAAGATTACCCAACATTGGATATATTTGAGCAGGACGCCGCCGCTGGTGAGCTTTTCGGCTATTTCATCGATAATAGGCTCGTTTCGATAATCGTCGCCACCACCGCCCCCGAAGAATTTGAGGACGTGCTCGGCGTGCCCGGCGCAAACTGGCCGGACAGCAAGCGCCCGTGCATGCTTTGCCGCCTGTGCGTTGACGTGAACTATCGTCGCCGCGGCATAGGCGAATATATGATGCACCATGCCGAAGCGGAGGCCAAGCGCCGCGGCGCGGATGCGCTTTGGCTGCTGGTCGCCACGGATAATCCCACCGCGTTCAATATATATAAGCGCATCGGCTATCGGCTCTGCGGCCGGGCGAATATATACGATGCGGACTTCTACTGCTGCGCTAAGGATATATAGTCCCGAATATTGTCCATATTAAGCTGCCCTGCCCGCGTTCATCCGCGCAGCAGGGCGTTTTTTATTGCCTCAGCCTTTCCATGACCGCGCTCAGCCGCGAAAGCTGCTCCGGCGTGAGCATTGGCGCTATGCGTGCCGCAACGTCGTTCAGCTTCGCTTCGTCTATCATGCCGCTGCTTTTGCCGCGCATCAGTTCCTCCATCAGCTCGCCTTCGCTTTTGCCGCCGTAGTAGTTCATCGCGTCCTCCATGCTTTTCAGCTGTTCAGGATTGGCTGAATTCATGGCGTTCTGCGCCATGCTTTCGTAGTTCGGCCGCTGCTCTCCCCGTCCGTATCCTCTCAGGTCCTTTTTCATTGCATCATCTCCCTTCAGCCTATTTATATGATGCAACATCCTCAATGGTTCGGCTTGGTTCAAAATTCCGCCCTTTTGCATACATTGGAATAGATGTATCTTTAAGGGGGGCATATTATGCAGCGCACGCTGAACAATACCATTCCGCAGCCGCAGCGGGACCGGCAGCAGGGGGCGCAGTATTCCCCCGCGTATACCATGGCTTCCCGCATACGCAATGAACAGGGGCGCGACCGCGCGGCCGAATATCTTGGCGCAATGGAGCCTTTCCTCGCCCCGGGCGAGCGCGAGCACATAGCAAAAATGCTGGATATTCCCCTGCCGCAGCGGCAATATGCCCCGCCACCGCCGCAGTATGCTCCCCCGCAATATGTCCCGCCCCAACGTCCCGCGCAGGGCCCGCAGGCTATGCCTAACCTGGGCGGCATGGGCGATACCATGCAGCTTATGCAGCTCTTGAGCAGCCTTGGCGGCATGGGCAAAGGCGGCTCCCCGCTTGGCCAATCCGGCGGCGGCATGAATCCGCTTATGCTTGCCCAGCTTTTGGGCAATATGATGGGGAGGCGCTGATGCCCTCCCCATTGCATATCGGTCATTTCTTCTTTTTGCCGCCGTTATGTATCTGCTTTGGCTTATCCCCGTCAAAGAACGCGGAATCGTCCGGCCAGGCATATTTATCGTCCTTCAGCCGCGTGTGCGCGCCGTTGGCCTTCATCGCGGGCTGCGGCAATTCTTTATAGTGCTGCTTTATGTAATATACCTGCATAAGCGCCGCCGCAAGCAGAATTATCCATATAACTATCTTCAGCCATCCGCCCGCGCCGAGCACGGTGCAGATTTCGTTCATGTTATAGCACAGCGCGCTCATCACGGCGTATGCCGCCGCGCCTATGTACCATTTGCCGCGCCGCATGGTTATCGCCATAAATATGGCCATCACCGGCTGGAAGAATACCATTATTACGGACGGCAGCGTAAGATAGAAAAACTGCCATCCGTCCGCTGCGGATACGCCCTGCTGCGCAAGCTGTATGTGCGTCATAACAATGCTCAGCGCGCGGCTGTACAGCATTGGTATGCACATGCCAACGCTTACGCATACCGCTTCCATAAGGCTTATCTCGCCCCTGTAAACCGCCTTGTATATAGCATACAGCGCCATCGCTTCCACCGCGCCAAGCAGTATCCAGCGTATCGCGGCTGCCCATCCCGTCTGCAAAAAGGCTACCCCGCCGTCCTCATAAAGCAGCAGCACCGCCGCGCTTATTACGGAGGATGCAAGTATGGCCGTTATGCCCGCGCCAAGCGGCTTCATCAGTTTAACGCTTGAGCGGTGCACCACCACCAGCGCCGCAACGGGTATGCACATGAAAAGCACGGTCAAAACGATAGCAAGTATTGCAAAAAACATAATCTCTCCAATGCGTGTTAAATTTTACCGCTATTATATCAAAAAATCGGGCCGCTGTGTAAACGGCCCGATAATTTTTGTTTGTCAGCTTGCTTTATCAAACAAGCTCGATAACTGCCATCTCGGTAGCGTCGCCGCGACGGGGTCCCAGCTTGTAGATGCGGGTGTAGCCGCCCTTGCGTCCATCGTACTTGGGCGCGATTTCGCGGAACAGCTTCTCAACCACGGGGTTGGGAGTCTGCTTGGCGCGCTCGGCATACTCGCTCTTGCTCTCCTTGTCCTTCTTGGGCAGGGGAGTGTTGTACAGATAAGCCATCATCTGCCTGCGGGCATGGAGCTTGGAAGGCATGTCGTTGGTCTTTTCAACCTTGACTATCTGCTGCTTCTCGTTGCGGGTTTCCTTCTCTACGGTAACGGTGTTCTTGTATTCGCTTACGGCAAGGGTGATCAGCTTCTCAGCTATGGGGCGGATCTCCTTCGCGCGGGCTTCGGTGGTAACGATTTTGCCGTTCCACAGCAGCGCCGTGGTCAGATTGCGCAGCATTGCGTTGCGGTGATCGCTCGCCTTGCCAAGTTTACGGTTTGGCATTTGTTTTTCCTCCTAATTAGTCTTCGTTGTGACGGAGCGAGAGGCCCAGTCCAACCAGTTTCTGCTGGACTTCCTCAAGCGACTTACGGCCAAGGTTACGAACCTTCATCATTTCTTCCTCGTTGCGCTGAACAAGCTCTTCAACAGTGTTGATGCCTGCGCGCTTGAGGCAGTTGTAGGAACGCACGGACAGGTCAAGCTCCTCTATCGTCATTTCAAGGATCTTTTCCTTCTTGTCCTCTTCCTTTTCAACCATTATTTCTACGCCCTGAACATGTTCGGTCAAATTGATGAACAGATACAGATGCTCGGTCAAAATCTTGGCCGCTAAGCTTACCGCCTCGTCCGGACGAATGGTTTCATCCGTCCAGATTTCAAGCGTCAGCTTATCATAATCGGTTATCTGACCAACACGGGTGTTTTCCACGCGGAAATTCACCTTGCGTATGGGAGTGAATATGGAGTCAACCGCGATCTGCCCAATAGGCATATCGGGGCGCTTGTTCTTGTCAGCGGAGACGTATCCGCGGCCATGCTCAAGTATAATCTCCATCTCAAGCTTGCCGTTGGGGCCAAGGCTGGCAATGTGCAGATCCGGATTCATTATTTCAACGTCCGAATCGGCGGTTATGTCGCCTGCCTTCACCTCGCACTCTCCATGAGCGCTGATCGTGACCTTCTTGGGGCCTTCGCTGTGCAGCTTAACGCACAGCTCTTTTATATTGAGCACTATCTCGGTAACGTCCTCGCGAACGCCTTCGATGGTAGTGAACTCATGCAGCACGCCGTCTATCCTTATGGCAGAGGCGGCCACGCCGGGCAAGGAGGAAAGCAGCACCCTGCGCAGTGAATTGCCAAGGGTGGTGCCGAAGCCGCGTTCCAGCGGCTCCACCACAAAGCGACCATAGCTGTCGGATATTTCCTCGCACTCGATCCTGGGTCTTTCGATTTCTATCATTTTTCCATCCCCTCTCTTGATGTTTGGTCAGTCGATAAGGGTCGCGGACCGCTTCATTACCTGGAGTAGAACTCGACGATGAGGTTTTCCTCAACGGTGAGGTCGATATCGTCGCGCTGGGGCATCTGGGCGATCTTGCCGGTGAGATTCTCACTGTCAAGCTCAAGCCACTTGGGTATGGGCTTGCTGGCGCCCTGCTCGCGCAGGTCCTTGAAGTTGGCCATGTCGCGGCTGCGCTCGCGCACGGTGATGGTCTGGCCGGGCTTCACAAGATAGGAAGCGATGTCGACCTTCTGACCGTCTACGCGGATGTGGCCATGGTTAACGAGCTGACGGGCCATGGGACGGCTGGGAGCGAAGCCCAGGCGATACACCACGTTGTCAAGCCTTCTCTCGAGCAGGCAGAGCATGTTGTCGCCGGTTATGCCACGCATGTTGCTGGCCATGTCGTAGTACTTGCGGAACTGGGACTCGCTGATGCCATAGGCACGGCGGCACTTCTGCTTTTCGCGCAGCTGCAGGCCGTATTCGCTCTGCTTACGCTGCCTGGCCTGGCCATGCTGTCCCGGGGGGGTGTGGCGCTTGATGATAGCGCACTTTGCTGTGTAGCAACGGTCGCCCTTAAGGAAGAGCTTCTCGCCTTCCCTGCGGCACTGTCTGCAAACGGATTCAGTATATCTTGCCATTTGTCTGTCTCCTTAAACTCTTCTGCGCTTGGGCGGACGGCAACCGTTGTGCGGTATGGGCGTCACGTCCTTTATCATGTTGACCTCAAGGCCTGCGGTCTGGAGGGCGCGGATGGCGGCCTCACGGCCGGAGCCGGGTCCCTTCACATAGACTTCCACAGTGCGGAGGCCATGTTCCATGGCGGCCTTAGCCGCGGTCTCGCTGGCGGTCTGCGCGGCGAAAGGAGTGCTCTTCTTGCTGCCCCTGAAGCCAAGTCCGCCGGCGGACGCCCAGGATATGGCGTTGCCCTGCAGGTCGGTGATGGTTACCATCGTGTTATTGAAGGAGGAACGGATATGGGCAGCGCCGCGCTCTATGTTCTTCTTTTCGCGGCGTTTGCGGGTACCCGCTTTCTTGACCTTACCTTTTGCTGCTGCCATTTTGCATTAACCTCCCTTATTTCTTCTTGCCGCCAACCTGACGCTTGGGACCCTTGCGGGTACGGGCGTTCTGCTTGGTGCTCTGGCCACGCACGGGCAGGCCCTTACGATGCCTTACGCCGCGGTAGCAGCCGATCAGCCTCTTGATGTTCATGGAAGTCTCTCTCCTCAGATCGCCTTCCACCTTTATGTTATGGTCGATATAGTCCCTAAGTTTGGCCACATCGGCTTCGCTCAGGTCGCGCACGCGGATGTCAGGATCGACGCCCGTGGCTGCGAGGATGTCCGTAGCGGTCTTGCGGCCGATACCGTAAATGTAGGTCAGGCCGATCTCAACCCGCTTGTCTCTGGGCAGGTCCACGCCAGAAATACGTGCCATAAAGTTTGTACACCTCCGTAAATTTTGGTTCAAATATATATGTACCCGCCGGTTTCCGCGTCGTTTCCTCCGCGGCAGCCGCACCGGCGGCTGTTTCCGCTATTAGAAGCCCGCTCCGCACACCGTGGAGCAGATTTCTAATATGTCTGGCGGCGCAATTACCGCCTGACGGAGCCCATAGCGTTGAGCTCGAAACCTTTCGAAGAGCCGGATGAAATTATCCAGTGTGGCGCTCTCCTTTGTATATCTTCTCGCCTTGGGGCCGTTTGCTTAGCCCTGCTTCTGCTTATGGCGAGGATTCTCGCAAATCACCATCACGCGGCCCTTGCGCTTGATGATCTTGCACTTTTCGCAAATGGGTTTGACTGAAGGCCTAACTTTCATTGTTTTATCCTCCCGTTAATTCTTTGCGCGCCACGTTATGCGGCCGCGCGTAAGGTCATAAGGAGACATTTCAACGGTTACTTTGTCTCCCGGCAAAATGCGTATGAAATTCATGCGCAGCTTGCCTGAAATATTTGCCAATATCTTGTGCCCGTTTTCGAGCTCTACCTCAAACATCGCGTTGGGGTAAAGGTCTGTGACCAGACCCTCAATAACATCGGTCTTTGACAAGCTATACCTCCCTATAATATATCGTCCTCATGGTGAACCGCGCCCGTTTTCAGTGCGCGGCGTAAAGCCGCATCGGCCGTTCCGCCTTTGGCAGAAAGTATCTCGTTGATATTCTCTATCCGCCCGGCTTCAAATTGCAGATGCTTGGGCTTCTTCCTCTTGGGCTTTGCCACCTTGTGCGCTTTTCCGTCGCACAGCATCAGCGTCCCATCGTCATTCGTGCCTATCACGGCGTAGCGTATGCCCTTATCCCTGCCGGCCTTGGAAACGGCTATACGTCCCATCAGGCCGTCTGTCTTTTCAGTTCCAGCCATCGGCTGCACCTCAAAGCGTCAGTATTTCGGGCTTCCCGTTTGCGGTTATCGCAACGGTGTTTTCGTAATGGGCGGCGGGCTTCGCGTCGCGCGTCACAACCGTCCATCCATCCTTGAGCACCACCACGTCCGCCGTGCCAAGCGTTATCATCGGCTCGATAGCTATCGTCATGCCGGGATAAAGCCTTGGCCCTCTACCGTGCCTTTTATCAACAAAGTTGGGCACTTCGGGCGGTTCATGCATGCTGGTGCCTATGCCGTGACCCACAAGCTCACGCACCACGCCGTAGCCATGGTCGTGCGCGCATTGTTCCACCGCGGCGCCTATGTCCGCAATGTGGTTTCCGGCAACAGCCTGCTCCATTCCGCGGAAGAAGCATTCCCTTGTCACTTCAACAAGCTGCTTCACTTCGTCCTTAACGTTGCCTATCAGTATGGTGCGGGCCGCGTCGCCATGGTAGCCATTCAGTATGGCACCCACGTCTACGCTGATTATATCCCCATCCTTCAGCTTATAACCGCCCGGGATGCCGTGCACCACCTGTTCGTTCACGCTTGTGCAGATACTCTTGGGATAGCCCTCGTAGTTAAGGAAGCTTGGTATTGCGCCCTGAGAGCGGATAAAATCTTCGGCGATCTTGTTCAGCTCCTCGGTCGTCATGCCAATCGCCGCGCTTTTTTCAAGCAGCAGCAACGTGTCCCTTACCACCGCGCCCGCAGCACGCATCAGTTCAATTTCGCGTTGACTCTTTATCGTAATGCGTTCGCTCATTTCAGCCTCTCCGTAGCGGCCACAACGTCTGCGTAAACATTATCCGGCGCGTCGTCGCCGTTCACGCGGCTCAGGTTGCCCCTGCTCGTGTAATACTCGATAAGGGGCTTAGTCTGCCTTTCGTATACGGCGATGCGGTTTTTCACCGTTTCCGGCTTGTCGTCGTCCCTTATGTAAAGGGGCGATCCGCATTTTTCGCAGGTGTCCTTGTGATAGGTGGATGTGTGGTATCCTGCGCCGCAGCCGGAACACATGCGTCTTCCGCCAATGCGCTCCAGTATCCGCTCCGCAGGAACGGCAATGTCTATCACCATGTCAATGTCCGATATATCATTCAGGGCTTCTGCCTGAGCAACTGTTCTGGGGAATCCATCGAACAGGAATCCGTTTTCGCAGTCGGCTTCCTTTATGCGCTCGGCAACCATTGCGATTATCAGCGCATCAGGAACCAGTTCGCCCCGCTCGATATAGCCTTTGGCTTCCGCCCCCAGCGGCGTGCCTTCACGCATCTGGGAGCGGAGCATATCCCCTGTGGAGATATGGGCTATACCATAAAGCTTGCTTATCCTCTCCGCTTGGGTGCCTTTCCCGGCGCCCGGAGGTCCAAGAAATATAAGCTTCATAGTGTCTATCCGGCTTTCTTAGCCAAGGAATCCCTTGTAATGGCGCATGAGCATCATGGATTCGAGCTGCGCGCTGGTTTCCAGAGCAACGCTTACCATTATCAGTATGCTCGTGGGGCCAAAGGTGGAGCTGAGTCCGAATGCACCAAGCAGCACCGTGGGGACTATGGCCAGTATCATAAGGAAGATCGCGCCGAACAGGGTCAGGCGGTTGCTTATCCTCTGCAGATATTCGCCGGTGGGCCTGCCGGGACGGATGCCCGGTATAAAGCCGCCGTTCTGCTGCAGGTTCTTGCTTATTTCCACGGGATTAAACGAAATCGTGGTGTAGAAGTAAGCGAAGGCCACTATCAGCAGCGAATAGATCACATAATATACAAGGTGTCCATACCAATGCTCGCTGCTCGCGCTCATGTAGTTGATATAGAACTTGTAGAATCCGCCATCTGGCCAGAACTGGCCGATCATCGCGGGGACCTGCATAATGGTCATGGCGAAGATCAGGGGCATAACGCCGTTGGCGTTGGCCTTGAGGGGGATAAAGGTGCTCTGGCCGCCGTACATCTTGCGGCCTACCACGCGCTTGGCATACTGCACGGGGATGCGGCGTTCGCTGCGGTCTATGAAGGTGACGCCGGTCACTATGGCCAGTACGAACACGATCAATATAGGCAGTATCCACCAGTAATACTGGCCGGTTACGAACACAGCCTTGCAGATACTCAGTACAACGGTGGGAACGCGGGCGCAGATGGAGGCGAAGATTATGAAGGAGACGCCGTTGCCGATGCCCTTTTCAGTTATCCTTTCGCCGATCCACATCAGGAACGCGGTACCAGCCGTACACACAAGACCTATCGTGGCATAAGTGAGGAAAAGATTATCTGTGCTTGCAAGCACGTTTCCGCCGTAGTTGCTGTTCTGAAGTCCGGCAACGATACCTATGCTCTGCACCAGCGCAAGGCCGATGCCGGTGTAACGGGTAATGGCTTCGATCTTTTCCCTGCCATCCTCCTCCTTGGAAAGCCTTTCAAGGCTGGGGATGGCAATGGTGAGCAATTGAATGATTATAGAGCCGGTGATGTATGGCGAAATGCCCATTGCAAAGATGGAAAAGTCACCGAAAGCGCCGCCGGAGAGCAGGTTGAGGAATCCCAACATATCGTACTGCTCCGCATACTGTGTAATGGCTGCCGCGTTCACACCGGGGACGGGGATGAAGGAACCCAAACGATAGATCACGATAAGCAGCATCGTGTAAAGCATCTTCGTGCGGATATCCTTTATTTTCCATGCGTTGACGAGCGTGCTAAACATCAGACCACCTCTGCGCTTCCGCCAGCGGCCTCGATAGCCTTCTTAGCAGTCTCAGAGAACTTCGCGGCCTTGACATCCAGCTTCTTGGTCAGCTCGCCGCGACCCAGAACCTTAAGTCCGTCCTTCTCTATCTTGCTGATAATGCCCTGCTTCTTGAGAAGCTCTGCGGTAACGGTGGTGCCGTTTTCCAGCTTTTCAAGCTCGCCGACGTTAACAACGGTGTATTCCTTAGCAAAAATGTTGGTGAAGCCGCGCTTAGGCAGACGGCGTGCAAGGGGCATCTGGCCGCCTTCAAAGCCGTTCTTCTTGCTGCCGCTGCGGGCCTTCTGGCCCTTGTGGCCCTTGCCGGAGGTCTTGCCCAAGCCGGAGCCCGTGCCGCGGCCTACGCGCTTTACGGACTGGGTGGAGCCCTCCGCCGGCCTTAACTCTTGTAGTTTCATGCTTCCTACCTCCGAATTAAACTTCTTCGACCTTTACAAGGTGCTTTACCTTGAAGATCATGCCGCGCACGGCCGCATTGTCGGGCTTGATAACGGTGCTGTTGGTCTTGCGCAGACCAAGCGCCTTTACGGTAGCCTGCTGGTC
>OHJK01000932.1_pt1 | contig 16283 bp, 9 predicted proteins | sample 1568541 | NCBI WGS metagenome assembly OHJK01 (sample SAMEA3879535, study PRJEB24766) | human gut metagenome | biome: human-associated habitat; feature: feces | place: USA | collected 1985/1987
GACCTCTTTGAGAAGCTGTGCGCAGAAGAAAAAAACAAGATGTTTATCTTCTGCAATCCGCACAACCCGGTTGGCCGCGTTTGGACGGAAGACGAAATCGCAAAGCTCGGCGCCATCTGCGCAAAGCACAATGTGATTGTTGTCAGCGACGAGATCCACTCCGACATGGCTATCTTCGGCAACAAACACGTGCCGTTCGCATCGGTGTCTGACGCTGCAGCCGAGTGTAGCATCACGTTCGGTGCTCCGTCGAAGACGTTCAACATAGCGGGCATCGTCAGCTCGTGGTGCATTGTGCCGAACGAGAAGCTGCGCCAACCGCTGTTCGACTGGATGGCGGCGAACGAACTGGACGAGCCGCATCTCTTCGCACCAATCGCTACGATGGCTGCATTCAACGAGGGCGAGGAATGGCGACAGCAGATGCTGGCATACGTGGAGCAGAACATTCTGTTCGTGGAGGACTTCCTCAGAAAGCACCTGCCGCAGATTAAGGCGGTGCGACCGCAGGCATCGTTCCTCGTATGGCTCGACTGTCGCGGACTGCACCTCGACCACGATGCGCTCATCGACCTCTTCGTCAACCGCGCACGACTCGCCCTCAACGACGGCGAGATGTTCGGAAAGGAAGGCAGGGGATTCATGCGCATGAATGTGGCTACACCTCGCAGCGTGCTGAAGGAAGCACTCGAAAGACTTGTTTTAGCTGCGAGTTGAGAATTTAGAGTTGAGAGTTATGATTGGTATTGTCATTTTATTAGCAACTATCTAATATGTTGTAGACATACATATCATAACTCTCCATTTTCAACTTTTGACAAATTGAAGCATTGCACCTTAATGCTTCAATTTACCTATATTTTGGTATTGCACAAAATACCAAATCACAATAACTTTGCACTTCTAAATCAACAACTTATATTGTATAATTGACAAGTTGTCAAGAAATGAGGAAGGCAATAACATTACTATTATTTTTGATAATATCGGCAGCAGCAATAGCCGACAACATACGTTTTAAGGTGTCGGGACATGTGCTCGACAATCGCACTATGCAGCCCATACAATATGCCATTGTCAAAGTATCGAATCTTGAATTGTGGGCAGCAACCGATGCCAACGGCATGTTTATAATCGAGAATGTGCCACAAGGAACTGTCTCAATTGAGGTGAGCACATTGGGGTATGTCACTCGCACCGTACAATTTAACATCCGCCACAACACCGACCTAAAGAATATCCGACTGAAGGAGGCTAACCTTAGCATTCCGGGCGTGGAGGTAACAGCACGCAAGAGGTCGACCATGGGTACCACGACATATTCTATCGACCGTACCACGCTCGACCACTCTCAGGCCCTGTCGCTTAACGATATTATGGCACTGCTGCCCGGCAGCCAGACCGTCAACTCCACTCTGACAGACGATTCACGCCTGGCACTACGCTCCACAACAGGTGAGAAAGGCAATGCGTCATTCGGCACTGCCATTGAGATAGATGGAATGCGACTGAACAACAATGCAAATATGAGCGAGACGCAGTCGGCTTCAACACGCAACATTTCAACTTCCAACATTGAGAGCATTGAGGTAATAGCTGGAATACCGGGCGTTGAATATGGCGACATAAGCAACGGCATGGTGAAGGTGAATACCCGTCGCGGACACACTCCATGGATTGTGGAGGCTTCCATGAATCCGTACACCCGACAGGTAGCACTAACCAAGGGCTTAGCATTGGCACACAATGCCGGAACGCTTAATTTCTCTATAGAACATGCACAATCGTTCACCGACATTACATCGCCACATACCGCTTATAGCCGCAACATACTATCGACTACTTACAATAAGGTATTCCGCATGAAGGGTTCAAGCCTCAATCTGACAGCTGGACTTACGGGCAACATTGGCGGATATAATTCTGAGGCAGACCCCGATGCCTTTCGCGATACCTATCAGCGTCAACGCGACAATCAGCTACGTGCTAATATGATGCTTGACTGGCTCTACAACAGCAGGAGTTCAGGAGTGTTCAACATAACATTGCAGGCAGCCTTCTCTACAGCCGATCGACGCTCGGACAACAACACCAACACATCGTCGTCATCCACACAAGCCAGTCTGCACACCACTACCAACGGCTATGCTATAGCCCAAGACTATGCCGATGGCATGGGCACGGGCAGCATCATACTTAGTCCGACGGGATACTGGTATGTGCGTTCGTTCAACGACCAGAAGCTACAGAGTCTACAACTCAAACTAAAGGGTGAGTGGACACGACGCATACTCAGCGCGGTGAACAAACTTACTGTAGGCACCGAACTGAACTCTACACGCAACAATGGTCACGGCACATATTACGACGACATGCGTTTGGCTCCCACATGGCGACCATACGACTATAGTCTCCTGCCAACAATGCATAGCCTGGCAATGTTTATAGAGGAACGGCTAACCATGGGCAGACTGATGCTTGTAGGCGGACTGCGCAACGATATCACCATAATCAGCGGTTCAGAATACGGCACCGCAGCCAGCCCCTCACCACGATTCAATGCTCGCTATAATATAATAAAAGGTAAGAACGTCTCGCTCACACTACATGCCGGCTATGGCAAAAGCGTCAAACTGCCATCGTTTCAAGTGCTTTATCCTGCCGACACCTATACTGACCGACTCGTGTTCACCCCTGGTTCTACTGCCGACGGCAAAGCATACTATGCCTACTACACCAATGTGCAGCGTGCTATATATAACAGCAATCTGAAATGGCAGTACTCCAATCAAATAGAGGCAGGATTGGAAGCAATGGTCGGTAAGGCACGACTGAGCCTGTCGGCATATTGGAACCGCACGTACAATCCGTATCAGACACTGAATGTATACTCTCCATTTGCCTACAACCAGACATCGCAGTCGGCTCTTGAAGGATGTAGCATTGCCGCTGCCGACCGCATATATAGTGTCAATCCATCGACTGGTGTGATAAGCGTAACATCTGCAACCAACGGCAACACCGTAAACTTACCCTACTCTATCCGCCGCACATACACTGCCAACCGTCAGTATGTGAATGGTTCTCCCGTGACACGCTACGGACTGGAATGGGTGACAGAGATGCCTATCATCAACAACCACCATACTCTGGGACTGTCGCTGCGCATCGACGGCAAGTACTATCACTATCGTGGCACAGACAATACACTCATAGCCGGATGTCCCAATGGCATCGGCGACCAAGCCGAAGGTTCGGGCGCACAACCGCTTATAGGCTATTACGTAGGCAGCAACGTCGCATCAGCCTCAACGACAAGCACCCCTACGGTGAGCAACGGCATGATGAACAAGGGATGCAGCCTCAACACCACGCTGACGGCACGCATACCACAACTGAGACTCATCATGACAATGCGACTTGAAGCAACCATGCTCAACTACCGACGCAACCTGTCAAGCAATCGCACAACGATAGCATTAAATGAGGCTGGCGACGTGACTGGAACTAAATACGTGGGGCAGACTGACCATTATGTGGCTGTGTATCCTAAATATTACTCAACATGGGATAACCCTTCGGAGCGCATTCCATACGCTGAGGCTCTTCTGGCTGCCAAAGACAACAACCCCACACTCTACCGGCAATTGTGTGATCTAATAGTAAGAAGCAACACCGCCTACTACTTCAATCCGCAGAATATATCGGCATATTACTCAGCCAACTTCTCCGTGACGAAGGAGATAGGCAGATGGGTGAGCCTATCGTTCTACGCCAACAACTTCTTCAACAATCTGGCATCCGTCCGAAATAAGCAAACGGGACTGAAGACATCGCTGTTTGATAGCGGATACATACCAAAATTCTACTATGGAGCATCCGTCAGAGTGAAACTATAGACAATAGACGAGTTGACAAGAAACAAGTAAAACAAGGAGATATGAATAATATAATAAAACACTCATTCTTCATACTGCTTACGATGCTTACCATGCTGGTGGCATCGTGCAGCTACGACGAACAAATTAACACCTACAATGTCGAGGTGAGGCTGAATCATAACGTAGACGGTGTTGCCGTAAAGATGACAAACAGCATAGGTAGCACCTTCGAAGCAGCTACCGATGCCAACGGTATAGCTCGCTTCACGCTACCCACCGGAATATACAGTGTCAGCGCATCGAAGGTGAGCGACGACGAATATTTCCGTCATGTATACAACGGAGCATTGTCTGACGTAGCAATAGGCAGCAACAACACTACAATAGAGCTGCCCGTAAGCATCACAACTATGCAGACTGCCAACCCTATCCTCATAAAAGAACTGTATAATGGAGGCTGTCAGAAGGACGATGGTTCGGGAAAGTTCGCCATAGACAAATGTATAATCCTGTACAACAACTCATCAGAGACGGTGTCGCTCGACAACGTAGGTTTCGGCATTATCGAGCCATACAATGCAGAAGCCAACACCCACTCGTTTCTCAACGGTGGTAAACTTGATTATGCCGACAAAGACTGGATTCCAGCACTCAACGGCATCTGGTATTTCCAGCAGGGCAATACAATAGCACCCTACTCAGAACTCGTAGTAAACGTGCATGGCGCCATTGACAACACTCCAACCTACAGCAACTCCATCAACTATGCCAACACTGCCTACTATTGTATGTACGACATGGAGGCAACAAGCAGCGACGGAGGCAAGTACAACAACACTCGGTATTATCCCTCGCCTGCCGATGTCATCGCCACAAACCACTATCTGAAGGCTGTGAAATACGGCAAAAGTAATGCTTGGCCTATGAGCCAGACTTCGCCAGCCGTGATACTGTTCCGCACAGAAGATATTACACCAAAGCAATTCGGCGAGAACCCAGACAACATAATATACCCAACGGGCAATGAAGGCAACATAGTGTATGCCTGCCTGAAAATGCCACGCAGGTGGGTGATTGATGCCATGGAAGTATACAACGCCACGGCTCTTGCCAAATGCAAGAAACGCCTCACGCCAGACCTCGACAACGGCTATGCAACTCTGACCGGAGGTTACGGCCACTCTCTAATAAGAAAGGTGGAGAAGACTGTAGACGGACATGCCATATATCAAGACACCAATAATTCAACGAATGATTTCTATGAAGCTGACAATTGTTCTCTACGCTAATCTGCTGTGCCTACCAGCCATGGCACAACGCGACTTCCAACTAACCCAACAGCGCAACCCATGGCTCACAGCAAGCAATGCCGCCGCACTGACCACCTATGCAGACAGCACCATAGCCCACGCCACCCTATCTTATCGTCACGACGGAGGTAAGCTGCACACCATGTCAGAAGGAAAGCGGCAGGAAGCTTATGATGCCGATGTGCAGTCATACTACAGACTCTCGTCTGACATTGTGGCTTACGGCAGAGCCACGTACAGCCGACACAATATCTCAGAAGCAGCAGGCAGTATGCTTATGCCTACAATGAAGTTAATGCCGTTCGACCTTGTCGAGGCGGATAACAATGCTGGCGACAAGAGCATGGAGACATTCAGCATCAACGGAGCCATCGGATGGAAGGCATGGCGATGTCTTGCCATTGGCGCACAACTCAACTATACGGCTGGCACATATGCCAAGCAGCGCGACCTACGCCACAGTAACACGCTGATGGATATAAACGCTGGTCTTGACGCACAGTTTTCGTTACCACACAACAGTGGCATTGGCATAGGGATGGTGTACAGCCGCCGCACTGAGGCGATGCAGTTCAAGACCTATGGTACAACTGACCAAATATACTACACACTCATCGACTATGCCAACCATCATGGCGAACGCGAAGCATTCGGCACCGAAGGATTCACCGATAGCAAAAACCGTTTACCACTACTGTCTGAATACATTGGTGTGACGGTTCAAAGCAAATACAACCGCCTCTTTGCCGACATCGTATACAGCCATCGTAATGGCTACTATGGACGCAAGTCGCAATACAGTGCATCACACGAGCAGCACCATGGCGATAACTTCGCATTGCATCTGCGCTACGACATAACACAAAGGGCTGAGCGGCTTGTATGGGTTGACTTGAGAATGGCAACCGAGCGGCTTACGTCTGAACGCGAGAACTATCGCCGCACCATAGCCACCAACGGCACATCAGCCATATACTACGAATACTTCGAACCAACAAAGATGGCAGACAAGGTACAGACATACGGTACAGCTGCCCTCAACACCTACTGGGAACCATCTGGCAATATATACCTATGGCACATAACGGGAGGTGCCAAGTACTGGATTCGCCAACAGACTGCCTACGTATATCCCGATATATACACCGCCTCACACCACATCATAACCCCGTTTGTCAGTGCACGACGCAGTGTGCTCACACGAAGAGGATATTTATGGTCGGCAGAGGCAGGAGGCTCTGCCGCAATGGGCAGCTACAGACAATGGGCAGCCCACGCTGCCATTACCTACGAGATGCCCTTAAAAGGCACGTCCATACGACCTGCTATTTCCCTGAGGTACAACCTCCGCCAAGCCACCAATAGCAACACTAAAGGACAAACACGCAATACGCTTATCATCACAGCAGCAGCAACATTTTAAACACAACTTTTAAAAAACATAATATGAAAAAAATCTTTACACTCATCTTCGCTTGCATAGCAACGATGACAGTTATGGCACAGAGCGATGGCTCTACAGTATCTAACAGCTGGGGACTTAAAGGTTCGGGTACACAAGGCGACCCTTACATCATCAGCACAGCAGCCGATTTCGAAGCAATGGCTAAGAATTGCAACGCCAACCACAAAGGAACAGGCGAGTACTTCATGATGACTAACGACATCGACTTCGGCGGTTCGGCAGAAAACCCCGTTCAGCTGCCCGCAATAGGCAAGGACGGCAACGCCAAAATTGCCGAGATAGTATATGGCTTCGACGGCACTTTCGACGGCTACAACCATACCATCAGCGGCATCTACCACACCGAGAGCGGCAACAATGCCGCCGGCAAGTACAACGCCCTGTTTGGTTGTATCGACAAGAACGGTGTCGTTAGAAACATCGTCTTCGACGAGAACAACCACATCACAAGCTACAACTACGTTGGCACTATTGCCTCGATCAACATGGGCACTATACAGGGATGTGTCAACAATGCCGACATCACTGCCACCAACTTTGCCGCTGGCGGTATATGCGGATTTATGGTCAACGGTTGTGGCACAATAAAAGACTGTGAAAACTACGGTGACATCAAGGCCATGACCTATGCGTCGGGCATCTGCGGTGGTTCGCAGTCGGGCAAGAGCATCACCACTTACAACTATCTTATAGAAGACTGCCTCAACAGCGGCAAGATGTCTACAACCAATGGCGTAGGATCGGCTGGTATTGCCGGCTCTTACTCGGGTGCCATAAAGAATTGCAACAACAACGGCAATGTAGACGACACCCAGGGTACAGCCAAGTCAAAACAGTACACTGCAGGCATCGTAAGCTGCGCCAGCTTTGCAGTAGACATCGAAGGCTGTTACAACAGAGGCGCGATAAGCGGTGTAAAGAATGTCGGTGGCATCGTTGGCAACGTGATGAAGGGCGACGAGGCTGCCACTGTTATAAAGAATTGTCGCAACGATGGCTCGGTTAGCGGACAAGACATGTACGTTGCCGGCATCGCAGCCAACTCTGCACGTAACGAGGGAGTGGTGTCTGTAGAATCATGCACCAACAATGGCGAGGTTACATCAACTGGCACTACCGAGTTTATTGGCAACCTTCGCGGCAACACCACCATCGCTCTTGGCGAAGGCAACGTTATTGGTGCCGGTCTTAAGGCTCTGCCACTCGACCCTGACACACAAACAGGCATCGACAACACGAATGTCAACACCGGCAATACAACCAACGGCGTATTCTTGAGAAACGGACAGATTGTTATCGTCAAGAACAACAAGAAGTACACTATCAGCGGCATTGAGATTGCCGAGTAATAAATAACAGTTGAGACATAAATATCAGTTCCCAACTTTAACACTTAATCTCTTTATATGAAACAAAGACGAATCTTCTCTCTCCTGATGTGCCTGGGCTGCAGTATGGCAGTGTCGGCGCAGACGTTGCCTCTCGACAGTTGTATACGCAAAGGTAAGCTCGCCAACGGGCTTACCTACTACATACGCCACAACGACCAAACTCCGGGGCAAGCTGACTTCTACATTGCACAGCGTGTAGGCTCTATACTCGAGCAACCCGAGCAGCGCGGGCTGGCTCACTTCCTTGAGCACATGGCGTTCAACGGCACACGCAACTTTCCTGACGGCAATGGAGGCAAACACTCTGTACGCAACTGGTGCGAACGCAACGGCATCAAGTTCGGGGCCGACCTTAATGCCTACACATCCATCGATCAAACCGTATACAACATATCCAATGCTCCTGTGAGCAAGGCTGGCGTAACCGACACCTGTCTCACCATACTGCACGACTGGGCAGGCTCACTGCTGCTTAAAGACAACGAGATTGACCAAGAACGTGGCGTGATACGAGAAGAGTGGCGCACACGACGTTCGCGCATGGCAGCGCAGCGTATGATGGAGAATGCTATGCCCGTGATATACGCTGGGTCGAAATATGCCGACTGCCTACCAATAGGACACATCGAAGTGGTGGACACATTCCACTACGACACACTGCGCGACTATTACCAAAAGTGGTATCGTCCCGACCTGCAGGGCATCATCGTAGTGGGCGACATCGATGTAGACCAGATAGAAGCCAAGATACGAAAGCTCTTCAGTGACAATCCCATGCCTATTGGTGCTCCGCAGCGTACATACTATACAGTACCCGACAACAAAGAGATGATTGTTTACACACAGGCCGACAACGAGCAGCCAACACTCAATTTCTCACTCTACATGAAGCACGATGCCGAGCAACGCCAGTCGAGAGCCACACGCGAGGCATTCCTCAGCAGCTACAAGTCACGACTCGCCATGTTCATACTGCGCCAGCGTCTGGCAAAGCTGTCACACGAGGCACAACCCCGGGTGATGTCGGCAAACTGTCGCGTAGGCAACTTCTACGTCACCACTGAAAAGGATGCTTTCGCCCTCAACCTCGGACTCATGCCCAACAATCCGCAGGTTGGCATAGATGCTGCCATCGAGATAGTGGAGAAGGCAAGACGCTACGGCTTTACCGCCGCCGAGCTTGAGCATGCCAAGGTGCAGCACACCGTAAACATCGAACACCGTTTGGACAACAAAAACAAGACACGCAATGCCGAATATGCAAAGAATATTGTGTCCAACTTCTGCAACAACGAGCCTTGCATGAACATCGAATACGAGGCTGCACTGGAGGCAGAATTCTCAGCTACCGTTACACTCGACGACATCAACAAAACGATGGCGGAGATAGTGGACAACAAAAATCAAGTGTGCATCGTCTTCGGACCCACCAAGTACGACGGCAAGCCATACACCATGCCCACATCCGACCAGCTCAAGACGTGGATAGAAAGCGCGCAACAGCGTGAATACACCAACGACAACACAGCGCAGCAGGTAGACCCAGTATTCATGAAGAAGCTGCCCAAAAAGGGTAAGATACTCTCAAAGCGAGCAACCGACAATGGTTACACCGAATACGTCCTTTCGAACGGCATAAAGGTAAGTGCCAGACAGTCAGACATCGAACCCAACCGCCTCACCATCAACATGTTCCGTCTTGGCGGCCGCTCGTTATATCCCGACACAGATGCCCCTACACTACAATTCCTTAACAGCGTAGTTAAAGAGAGCGGAGCAGCTGACTTCGATTTTCTCACTCTCGAGAAGAAGCGCCGTGGCAAGGCACTGCGTGTAGTTCCATACATAGATGCCGAGGAAGAGGGCGTAAAGGGAGTATGTGTAGCCTCCGACTTTAAGACATGGTTACAGATAATGTATCTCTATCTCACCAATCCACGCAAGGACAAGGCGATATTTCAGAATATGATAACCAAACAGCAGTCAATGCTGCGAAATCGTAACGCAAGCCCTAATGTCACCTATAACGACTCGCTGCGCGTAGCCGTATACGGTAAACGCAAGCGCACTCAACCGCTCACGGCGGAACGTATGAACGAGGTAAACTTCGACCGCATCTACCAGATTTACAATGAGCGTTTCAGTAATCTTGCAGGAATGCACCTCATCGTTACGGGCGACATACGTCAGGACGATTTCGACGATTTACTCTGCCAATACGTGGCAAGCCTACCAGGAAAGCGCAATAGCAACAACGACTGCAAGCCAGGAGAATACACACTCAACATACAGAAGGGACAGGTGACAAAGGTGTTCCACAAACAGATGATAACACCCTCGGCACAGACCAACATCGTATACTCAGCCCCAATAGCCTATACCGCCGACACCGACCTCAAGCTCGATGTATTGTCGCAGATAATGCGCGGTGTGTACACTGAAAAGGTGCGAGAGGAACGTGGCGGCACATACGGAGTGAGCGTAGAGGGCCAGTTCTGGAAATATCCTACAGACGGATGTTCCATGACCGTAAGTTTTCGTTGCGACCCCGACAAATACGACGAACTGTTGCCACTCATCGACCTCAATCTGCAGCGCATGGCCACCGAAGGTCCCACCATCGAGCAACTGCAGAAGGTGAAGGAGTTTGAGCGCAAGAACTATCAACGTGCCGTGCTCACCAACGGATGGTGGGAATACGTGCGCTACCACCAGCTGCGAGAAGGTATCGACTTCAACCGCAACTATCTGCAGAAGGTAGACAGTCTCACCACCGATGACATACGCCAATTCTGCCGACAGCTCACAGCCCCGGGCAATCGCATTCAGGTAACAATGAAATAATTGAATTCATAAAAAATGACAAACATTATGCTTTCAACACATAAGTGTATAAAACGAGGAGCGGCTACATTATTGCTGCTCCTCGCAGCCTCAAACATCCACTCTGGCAACGTAATAACACGCCATACCGATGGCACCACTATCGTGCGCACCACCACTATATGCAACGCACGCGGATATCGTAAGTCCACGCCCGTAGAAGTACACTTCAAGAACGGCAAGGTGCAGAAAGTGGTAGCACTGAAAAACGAAGAAACTGTACCCTACTTTGCCCGTGTAAAGCAGTTTCTGCTGCCGTTATACAATAACCTCAAAATCTCAAAGGCAAAGAAGCTAACCCAACGCACCGATATAGACGGATGCACCGGAGCTACATTCAGCACCAAGGCTGTACAAAAAAACATAAAGGCAGCTATAGATTATTACGAGAAACAGAAGTAGGAGCGCTAGCTAATATATGTAACTTAAGCAAGCAACAAATAAAAAACCGCCCAGCATCACTGCTCGGCGGTTTTTAAACTCTTTTCTTGATTTATCAAACAATTACAAACTGTTTCTTATTTATTCATTCATTTACATTACTGGCTTTACTAATACTAATTTGTATTAATAACTAAATGTTATCACAACATTACACTGCAAAAATACAAACTTTCGATAAACTTACGATTGCAATCGGTAAAAGATATGTGTCATTGTGTAAAAATCGTCGATTTCAACGACTTTTTAATCGTTTGACACGCTATTTTTACCATTTGACGCACGAAACTCTATCGGACTCTTGCCCTCACGCTGCTGGAATGCACGGCGGAAAGTGGACAAAGAATTGAAGCCCGACTTCATGGCGATGGTGTCAAGAGTGTCGTCAGTGGAGTGAAGAAGCAGCTTAGCATGATGTATGCGGTAATCGTTGACAAAGTCGTAGAACGTGGTGTCGCAACACTGGTTGATGTATTGCGATAGGTATGTGCGATTGGTGCCAAGAAGAGCAGCCAACTCCGTGAGTCGCAAACGCGGATTGAGGTACACATGGTCGCGCTCGAAGAGCAGGTGCATACGCTCAGCGAAGGCTGCTTCCTGCTGTACGCTCTGCTCGTCAGTGGAGGCGTCCGACAATTCTGTATCCGTATCGATGTCGGTCTCCAGCGAGGTAGCAACGGATGCTAAAGCCTCATCCTCTGCCTCTGAAGGTGCCACTACCGATTGTGAGTCGGCAGACTCGTATGCCTTAACAAGGCCTATCACGCGAGCCTGACGATAGAAGAAGAAACAAGCCACCGCCCACACCACGAGCGAACCAATAAGGTAGATGGCATCATTCTCGCAACTGGGGTGCACACTGTCGTATATCCACAGCAGAAGGATGCAGAAGAACGACACGATAATGCCACGCAACCAGTTGAAGTTGATGTATTTCTCGTAGGAGAACTCCTCCATCAGCGCACGCTCGAAGCGGGGCACTTCGTGCAGTGACCAACTCAAGAGCAAAACGCCATAAACAAACGAGGAGACGTGTATCACGTCGAACACTAACGGCTCGGGGTAAACTAACGACACGGTCATAAACGCTAAGAACGGGATATACAACAACGACGCACGCCACCAGTTGAGCCATCCAGGGCGACATGCTTCGATAAGAACAATGGCATAGAGCGGCATAGTGAACAGGTCTATGCTCGAAGAGAACAACGATTCGAGTGCACTGTCATAACAGCCATCTCCTATAAGCGCAAGGTTCTTAGCGTATTGTGCTGCGGTGACGAGCATGAGCGTACTGACATAGATGTTCAGCGAAGTGCGACGCTTGTAACTGAACAACAACGCCATCATCAGATGGAACATAATGCTCGCTCCATATAAGAAGTATAACAAGTTGCAACTGGTCATAATTCTTGCTTATAAATCTTTTTTGTTTGTAAATGAATTGTATAAATCGCTGCTGCGTATGACTAAAAAGCTCGCAATCGATACTTTTCTATTGTTTTGACAATGCAAAGTTAGGAATAAAATGCTTGCAACGCAAATATTATCTGTAGTTTTTGTTGGTATTTAGGAGGGTATAGTATCCCTGCCATAGGCTCCTACGATGAGAAATATACGCAAAGAGGGCATGGTTTTTCGCCATGCCCTCTTATACTTTTGCTTGGTTGGTGCACCTTAGGGGGTGCAGTTGTCCCAACTGCACCAACAGAATTGTTGGGATGCTGCTTGGTTGGTGCACTTGAGACAAGTGCACCCCCTGAAAGCACCCCCTGAAAGATTACTTAACGAGTACCTTCTTCACCTTGCCGTCAGCAGAGCGAACGATGTTCAGACCCTTCTGGAGCTTAGCGAGCTTAACGCCGTCAACAGAGAATACCTCGAACTCGCCCTCAGCAACTGTTGTTGCGTTGATGCCAGTCGCAGGATCCTTCGTCCAGTCCTTGTCAACTACCTTAACGTAGTTGTATGTAGCACGCGACTTGTCGTTAACGCCCTCGCCAGTACCCATCTTAACGGTCGGGAGAGTGAAGAGATAGCTCATTGCGCTTGAAGCAATCTTAACCTCGCCGTTTACAACGAAGCCCTGAGCCTTAGAAACCTCTACCAAGAACGGAACTGTCTCAGCGAACTTGTCTGTGTTGTTGTTGCTGCCACCAGGTACCTGGAAGTAACCCTGGAGCATCTGGTCTGCACTTGTGCGATACAAGTTGAGAGTGTTATTCCAAGCTGTCGGAACAGCACCAAGACCGATGACGTGCTCGCAAGAACCAGTACATGTAGACGGGTCGATAGACATCACGATCTTCTGAGTATCCCAATCAACAGCGATTTCCCACTCGAAGCCTTCGCCGTCAGCTACGTAGTTCTCCTTGCAGAAGAGCTCTGGATCTGGAGTATCAGGAGTCTTCTTCTTGTAGTTGAACTCACCACCGAGAGTCTTCTCACCTGCTGTGATAGTGAATGTGAGTGCGAATGCATCGTTTTCAGTTTCTGCTTCATCATTCATGATTACATTGAACACAGCTGTTGCAGATGTAGTACCGAGGAATGTAGCAGTAGCCTCGTCAGCAGTAGCGTTGAGAACCATTGCTGGCTCAGCTGGAGTTACTTCACCCTCGCCCTCTTCTGCGAGCGGATCCTGACCACCAGGTTGTGGTGTAGGAAGTGCACCAGTGAATACGAGGTCCTGAGTCTTCTCGTTGAGTGTTACGTCCTTAAGAGTGAGCTTGAACTCACCTGTTTCAGTAGCCAAGAACTCTACCTTAGCCTGGTCAGCCTGGAAGAGATCTGTCTCAGGAGCTGCAGCGTCGTAGATGTGGAGGTTGCTTGTGTAAACCTCTGGCTCTTCTTCCTCAGTGTAGTTGAACTCGCCCTGATAGCTGAAGTTCTGACTCTCCATAGAGAAGCCCATCTTGATCTCTTCAGCAGAAACCTCTGTGATCTCGAATGTACCGTTCATCTCCTCACCGAAGAATTCTGTTGTAGCAGCATCCGACTTAGCCATGATTGTGAGTGGCTCTGTTGCCTCAGTAGGAGCCTCTTCAATGAGTGCCTTACCTACGAATACGAGGTCCTGAGTCTTGTTGAGCATATTAACGTTCTTAAGAGTAACCTTATAAGACTCGTCAGAGTACTTAACGATGTTCACATTAGCTTCAGCCTCTTCAACAACTGTCGTTTCGCCATCAAGGATGCGGAGGTTGCTTGTGTATGTCTTGTTAGAAACCTCAGTTACCTCAGGAGTTACAGCGTCAGGGTTCTCACCAACAACGACAGTGGTAACACCTGTTATCATTGTCATGTAAAGACGAGCTGTGTTGTCCTTTTCGTAAACAACAGCCTTTACATCGTATGTCTGCTCACCGTTAGATACCTTACCAGTGTAAGTAGTGCGATCCTTAGTGTCTGTACTCTTTACGAGCTCAGTAGATGTGTACTCGTGTCCGCTGAACTGGAGAGACATATTGACTGTCTCGTCAGACATCTCCTTAACTACTACCTTAGCGTCAGCAACTTTTTGCTCCTGCATATAGAGAGCCTCGTTGAAGGTCTTCTCGTCCTTAACAGTTACCTCTGGCTCTGTTGTCTCTTTCCAATCGAGAGAAACTACCTTGATGTAGTTGTATAAAGCACCAGCTGGTTTGTCAGCAGCACCAACAACGATTTCTGACTGGTTGGTGAGATGAGCAATATTAGATGCAGAAATAACAACATTGCCCTGGCATTTTACACCACCGTCCTTAGAGATTTCAAAACGAACGGGGTCTTCACCCTTAGTAACCTGATTAGTATTAGCGTTGTTAGGCTGACCAGGAGCATAGCCCTGAATAGTAGAGCCATTAGTATTGTAGAAGATGATACCATCGTTGTTCCAACCTGCAGTTTGTCCTTTCTTGGTTACACCGAGGAAGCCCTTATCAGAACCAGTGCTTGCGAGGTTAATAGAAGCAACAAGCTTCTGTGTGTTCCAGTCGATAGTTACATTTTCGCCCCAACTTGAACCCTCTGTGCTTTGGAAGTTCTCCTTAACGGTTACGATAGATGATGTTTCGCCACCAGTCTCGCCACCGCCGGTAGAACCGCCGCCTTCGAAGCCTTCGTCAGTACCGAAGGTGTACTCAAAAGGATAACCTACGATAGCGTTAAGAGCCAACTTACCTTTTAAAAGGGCGTAAGCCTTTGTCCCATTAAACTTAACGAGGAGAGACTGACCACTAAGAGAGTATCCACTAGGAACACTTCCATTGGCAAAAACTTCTGGTTTGCTTACTTCGATAGTAGTCAAACCATCAGCATTTGTTGTGCCTGCTACTCCGTCGCAGCTGATGTCGCCCCAATTTCCAAAATCGGCAGCGCTGAAATCACAGCCACTTGCGGTCACATTGTATGTGCCGTCTACTCGCTTTTCAATGGTGAGAGTACCTTGCGGCAACGATTTTTCACTAGAATTGCTGCCCACAGTCAGCTTGAAAGTAAGCTGATCGGTGTAATCCGTAGCAAATGCCGTTACGGTAATCATCAACATCGAAAGAAGAGATAAGATTTTTTTCATACTAAATCCTTTCTTTGTTTGTTAATAAATTGTTATTGAATTAAGTTAATTAAAAAAATTCTGTTTGAATAAATCGGTTTTAAAATCGGTTTCTTTCGGTTTTCAGTTGCCGGGGGATCGTTGCTGCTTGTGTTGGCGTGTATGAGTGACGCGCCGCACTCCGGCACTACGCACTCCCTCTTCGGTGCAAATTTAATAAAAATATGTATAGCAGCAAAAATTTTCACAAATTTTTTAAGTTTTTACACTATTAACTCACACAAAACGCACATTCCCTCCTACGAAAATTCCCACGGATAGCGGATTAGGAGGGTATGGCATCCCTGCCATACCCACGCAGCCACCAAACTATCTTCC
>OHJK01000937.1_pt1 | contig 16232 bp, 13 predicted proteins | sample 1568541 | NCBI WGS metagenome assembly OHJK01 (sample SAMEA3879535, study PRJEB24766) | human gut metagenome | biome: human-associated habitat; feature: feces | place: USA | collected 1985/1987
GGAAACGGGTTTTCTCCGCTGCCGCAAAGAACCGCTCTTGATAAAATGCAAAACACACGGATCTGCCCGATTTGCGGGCAAGGCCCATTACGAAGCATACCCTTTCGGGTATTAAATAAGGAGTTGCTACCATGCGTGCTGTTGTTACACGAGTCAAAAACGCCTCTGTTGTCATCAATGAACAGGTCAACGGTCAGATCGGCACCGGTTTTCTGGTGCTGCTGGGTGTAGGCCCCAACGATACGGAGGTCACCGCCGACAAGCTGGCGGACAAGATCTGCAATCTGCGGGTCTTTGAGGATGAAAACGGCAAAATGAATCTGAATCTGGAGCAGACAGGCGGTGCCCTGCTGGTGGTGTCCCAGTTCACCCTGTACGCCGATACCTCCTCCCGCCGCCCCGGCTTCTCCGGCGCGGCCAAGCCCGATCTGGCCGCATCCATCTTCACGGCGGTCGCCACGCAGACCATCGCAGGTCTGGCGTCCGGCCGACCAATCCACGGCACCGTCATCTTCCTGGGCGGTCCGCTGTTCTTCATGTCCGAGCTGCGCGAGGCGTTCCACCGCGCGCTCGAAGGCAAAGTCGACGAATTCATCGTGCCGACCGACGCGCACCTGTACGTGGCGTTCGGCTCCGCGCTGCTCGCCGGCGAACCGGACCAACTCGAGGAAGGCCAGCATTTCGAAGCACGCACCTGCGCCGATATTCTGAAAAGCCTTGAAGATCTGAAGAATCTGCCGGCCAACACCCCCACCATGCCTCCGCTGTTCCCGACCGAAGCGGATCGCGAGGCGTTCAACAATCGCCATCATCGCGAGCACGTGCACATCGGCACTTTGGATGGCGCGCAAGGCCCGCACTTCCTCGGCATCGACGCGGGCTCGACCACCATCAAAGCGACGCTCGTCAACGACGACCGCGAAATCGTATGGTCGTCGTACGCCACCAACGAAGGCAGCCCGCTGACGGCCGCCGTCAACATCGTCAAGCAGATCCAAAGCCAGCTGCCGGAAGGCGCGTGGATCGCCCGATCCTGCGCCACCGGCTACGGCGAAGGCCTCATCACCACCGGCCTGCACCTGGACGAGGGCGTGGTGGAGACCATGGCGCACTATCGCGGCGCGGAAATGGTTTCACCTGGCGTCACCGCCGTCATCGACATCGGCGGCCAGGACATGAAGTATCTGGCGATTTCCGACGGCGTGATCGATTCGATCGCCGTCAACGAGGCATGCTCGTCCGGCTGCGGTTCATTCCTGCAGACGTTCGCGCAGTCCATGGGACTGACGATCGAGGAATTCACGCAGGCCGCGCTCAACTCCACGCATCCCGTCGATCTGGGCTCGCGCTGCACCGTGTTCATGAACTCCTCCGTCAAGCAGGCGCAGAAGGAAGGCGCCACGATGGAGGACATCGCGGCGGGCCTGTGCTATTCCGTGGTGCGCAACGCGCTGTACAAGGTGATCAAGCTGCGCGATTCCGGCGAGCTGGGCGACACCGTGGTGGTGCAGGGCGGCACGTTCCTCAACGACGCCGTGCTGCGCGCCTTCGAACTGCTCACCGAACGTGAGGTGACCCGACCGAACATCGCCGGCCTGATGGGCGCGTACGGCGCCGCGTTGACCGCACGCATGCACTATTCCGACGTGGCCGACGGTCTCGACGACGGCGATTCCGCCGCTACGGAAGGTGCGAAGACGGTCGATATCGCAGGCGTCACGCATACCGCGTCCAGCATCGTGTCCGGCAGCGAGCTCGACAACCTGTCCATGACCACCGAACGCGACGTGTGCAAGCTATGCCAGAACCACTGCAAGCTCACCATCACCACGTTCCAGGATGGCTCCCGCTACGTGACCGGCAACCGTTGCGAACGCGGCGGCGATTCCAAGAAGCAGCGTTCCGACAGGCCCAACCTGTACGACTACAAATACAAGCGTTGCTTCGCCTACCGTCGTCTGACCGACAAGAAGGCCACCCGCGGCGAAATCGGCATTCCACGCGTGCTCAACATGTACGAGAACTACCCGTTCTGGTTCACGCTGCTCACCTCGCTCGGCTTCAAGGTGATGATCTCCGGCCGCAGCTCGCACGAACTGTTCGAAACCGGCATCGAATCGATCGCCTCCGAAAACATCTGCTACCCGGCCAAACTCGTGCACGGCCACATCAAGTGGCTGCTCAACAAGGGCATCAAGACGATCTTCTACCCGTGCGTGAGCTATGAGGAGAACTTCGTTCCCAACACCGACAACCACTACAACTGCCCGGTCGTGGCCAACTATCCGGTGGTCATCGGCGCGAACATGCCCGAACTGCGCGAGGAAGGCGTGCGCTACATGCGCCCGTACTTCAACATGGCCAACCATGAGCTCATGGTGGACCGCATCGTCGAGGAATTCGCCTGGGCCAACGTGACCCGCGAGGAAGCCGAAACCGCGGTCAAGGCCGCCTACGCCGAAAACGAAGTGTTCAAGCACGACGTGCAGATGGAAGGCCTCAAGGCCCTCGCCTACATGAAGGAACACGACTGCAAGGGCATCGTGCTCGCCGGCCGCCCATACCACGTCGACCCGGAAATCAACCACGGCATCCCGGAGACCATCTGCGCGCTCGGCATGGTGGTGCTTTCTGAAGACTCCATCTGCGAACTGCAGCCGGGGGAGAAGCTCAACCTGAGCGAATTCCTCGCCGAAGGCGAAGAGGATCCGCGCAAGAAGAACGCGAACGGCTTCCGCCACGTCGACGACCGCAAGGTCACCAAGATGCCATTGCGCGTCACCAACCAGTGGGCCTACCATGCGCGTCTGTACGCGGCGGCCAACTTCGTCGCATCCTATCCGGGACTCGAGCTCGTGCAGCTCAACTCCTTCGGCTGCGGCCTCGACGCCATCACCACCGACCAGGTGTCCGAGATCCTGGCGGACAAGGCCGACGTGTACACCATGCTCAAAATCGACGAGGTCTCCAACCTGGGTGCGGCGAAAATCCGTCTGCGCTCGCTTAAGGCGGCCGTCGAAGAGCGTGAACGCAACAAGAAGAACGACGGATTCCGCAAGACCGGCACCGAAGCGCCGACCCCCGGTCGCCAGGTCATGCTCGACACCGTCATGAAAGCCAATCCGAAACTCACCGAAGCCGTCACGGCCGCATCCAAGCGCGCGGCGGAAAACGGCAAGGGCGAATCGCAAGAAACCGCCAAAACGCAGACAAATGGCAAGGGCGCGTCCGCACACAACTCGGCGACCCTGTCCAAGTACGCGAACCGCATCCCGTTCGGCAAGAACATGAAAGACTACACCATCGTGGCTCCGCAGATGAGCCCGATCCACTTCTCTCTGGTGGAATCCGTCATCCGCTCCGGCGGCTACAAGTTCGACATTCTGGAGCACGCCAGCCGTGAGGACGTCGAAACCGGCCTGAAATACGTCAACAACGACGCCTGCTATCCGGCCATCATGGTCATCGGCCAGCTCGTGGACGCGATTCTGGAAGGCAAATACGATCCGGACCACACCGCGCTTGCGATCACGCAGACCGGCGGCATGTGCCGTGCCACCAACTACTTCGGCCTGATCCGCAAGGCGCTGGTGGACGCCGGTTATCCGCAGATCCCGGTGATCGCCATCTCCACGCAAGGCATCGAGGACAACCCCGGCTTCACCGCCACGCCGGCTTTGCTGCATCGTGCCATCAAGGCGCTGATCATCGGCGATCTGCTGATGAAGTGCCTGTACCGCGTGCGTCCGTACGAAGTGACACCCGGCAGCGCGAACCAGCTGTACAAGACGTGGGACACCATCGTGCGCGAGGCGCTCGAACACCACGGTCGTTCCAAGACGGCGCGCAAATTCATCAGCAAGGGTTACCTGCCGTATCCGACGCTCGTCAAGGAGATCGTCAAGTCGTTCGACGCGTTGCCGTTGAAGGACGAGCCGCGCAAGGTGCGCGTCGGCGTGGTCGGCGAGATTCTCGTCAAGTACCAGCCGGACGCCAACAACCATGTGGTGGACGTCATCGAATCGCAGGATTGCGAGGCCGTGGTGCCGGGCATCATGGAATTCATGACCACCCGACCGTACATTTCCGATTGGAACGAGCATTACCTCGGCATGGGCGGCAGCAAGCTCGGCTATGCGCTGATGCGCAAGGGCCTCGACCTGTATAACGCGCCGGTACGCGAGGCGGTCGATCTGGCTCACGGCAAGTTCTCGCAGGATCTGCCGATGCCTGAACTGGTCAAGAAGGCCGACGAGGTCACGTCCGTGGGCGTGCAGGCCGGCGAAGGCTGGCTGCTGACCGCGGAAATCCTGGAACTCATCGAATCGGGATGCCCGAACGTGGTGTGCGCGCAGCCGTTCGCCTGCCTGCCGAACCACGTGACAGGCCGAGGCATGTTCGGCAAGATCCGCCGACTGCATCCGGAAGCCAACATCGTGTCCATCGATTACGATCCGGGCGCTTCGGAAGCCAACCAGCTCAACCGCATCAAGCTGATGATCTCCGCTGCCAAGAAGGCGCACCGCGCAGCCGAAGAGGCGCGCAACAGCGAGAAGGCCGCTTGAATCGCCATTCTTATTTCCGTCGAACCGACGTTGGGAAACTTTCCGACGTCGGTTCGACGGTATCTGAGCCGCCAAATCGACGGCTGATTCGGCGATCGTAAAATCGATGGTCGTCGAATCGGCATTCAAATCGCCAGCCAAATCGATGGGGAATGATGGTCGGTTATCGATTTTCCGTATAGCGTAGCCTGCGTTGCGAATGGCGCTTTTCGTTAGGATGGCCACTATGACAACGCCAAAGATCACGTACGCGCACCTGCTGACCGAGCCGAATCCGAAGCATGTGGAAAGCCTTATCAAATTCTTCGAATCCGGCTGCCAACAGCGCGGCACCGGCGGTTTTGGCGTGGAAATCGAACACCTGCCGGTACATAACAGCGACGATACCGCGGTGACCTACTACGAAAGCAACGGCATTGAAGCGTTGCTCAACCGCATCCGCCCGTATTACGACGAAAACAAGGAATACTGGGAAAACGGGCGACTGGTCGGACTCGCCCGTGACGGCATCTCCGTATCTTTGGAACCGGGCGGACAGTTGGAAACGTCCATCGGCATCCTGCACAAGCCGGAGGAGCTCGCCACATTGTACGGCGCGTTCCGCCGCGAAGTCGACCCCATCCTCGAAGAACTTGGTTTCCGACTCGTCAACTATGGTTACCAACCGAAATCCAGTTACGCCGACATTCCCGTCAATCCGAAGGACCGATACAAGGCGATGACCGCCTACCTGGGACGTGTCGGACAGTTCGGTCCGTGCATGATGCGTTGCTCCGCTTCGACACAGGTCAGCATCGACTACGTTTCGGAACAGGACGCGATCGCCAAACTGCGGTTGGGCACGGTGATCGGCCCGATTCTGGCATGGTTCTTCCGTAACACTCCGTATTTCGAAGGTGGGGAGAATCCTTATCCGCTGCTACGCCAGCGCATGTGGGATTATCTCGATTTCCAGCGCACGAACGTCATTCCTGGCCTGTTCGATCCGCGTTTCGGTTGGGAGGATTACGCGGTGGATGTGCTGTCCACGCCGATGATGTTCGCCGACCTGACGCACACGCCCGAGGCGCTGGCGGTGCCCGGCACCGATCTGCACCATCCGGCGTTCTACGAGAACGCGAACGACGTGTACCCGGACCGCGAGCTCAACGCGTACGAGATCAACCATGTGATCTCCACGCACTTCAACGACGTGCGTTTGAAGAACTTCATCGAATTCCGCCACTGGGATTCGCTGCCGGTGGCGCGTGCGGAACGACTGACGGAAATCATCGGATCGCTGTTCTATGATCCAACGAACCGTGAGCGTCTCGAATCGTATTTCGATGGCATTCGCGAGGAAGACGTGCTGGAGGCGAAGGCGAACCTGCAGGCGCGCGGAAGCCAGGCCATCCCATACGGCAACTCGCTGGAATTCTGGCAGGAGTTTCTCGGCCTTGAGGGTGTGCTCGCCGACGAACCGGGCGACCTGAAGCATCCGGACGTCTTCCAGGCGTGACCGGCCGAGGGCCCGTCCGATGGTACGCTGTTCCATATGGTTACCGAGGGGAAAAAGCGGGTTCGTAAATCGCCCGAAGAGCGCAAACGCGAAATCATCGCGGCGGCGGGCAAGCTGATCGGCGAGAAGGGGTATTACGGCACGTCGCTCAAGGACATCGCCGACGCCATCGGCATGAGCCAGCCCGGACTGCTGCACTACATCGGCAACAAGGAACGGTTGTTGTCGCTGCTGGTCACCGATAACTACGACCAGCAGGGCACACCCGCCGACTTCGCCAAGTCGGGATTGCCCGGCAGCGATTCGGACGGCATGCTGTTCCCTGCCTATCTGCGGTTCCTGGTCCGGTACAATGCGCAACGCCGCAGTCTGCTGCAGCTGTACATGGTTTTGGAAACCGAATCGTTCAACGCGGACCATCCACTGCACGAGTATTTCGAAAACCGACCGGATCTGACGTGGGAGCATTATTCGCGGTTCGCATGGAAGCTGCCGCCGCAGATCGGCGGATGGGACAATATGCGGCCGATCGTGCGGCAATGCATCGAGGCGATGGATGGCATCCAGTTGCGGTGGACTCGCAAGCCGCCGATTGACCTGTACGACGAATGGCTCGTCTTCGAGCGGATGATCTTCCCCTCGCCGGTGTGGGACGGATATCGGTAATCCTTCCGAAGACATATATCTAATGGTTGTTAGTTAAGAAACGCCTGAAAATCTGCGACAGTTGACGATTTGTTTCGGAAGATATATAGTTCTTATATCTAATGACTGTTAGATATAAAAGTCAACGAGGACGATGGAGGATTCATGGGCCGTTACGAGGCAGACCACATTCTGTTCGGCGCCGCATATTACGACGAATATCTCATGATGAAGGGCATTGACCACATCGATGAGGACATGGCGATGATGAAGGCTGCGGGACTGAACGTCATCCGCATCGCCGAATCCACATGGAGCACCTGCGAACCGCAACCGGGCGTATTCGACTTCACCTACGTGGACCGTGCGCTCGACGCCGCGCAGCATGCCGGCATCGATGTCATCGTCGGCACGCCGACCTACGCGGTGCCCAGCTGGCTCGTCAAACTCGACCCGAGCGTGCTCGCGGTCACGCCGAACGGACAGGGCAAGTATGGCGCGCGCCAGATCATGGACATCGTCAACGCCACCTACCGTTTCTACGGCGAACGCGTGATCCGCAAGCTCATCTCCCATGTCGCCGACCATCCGGCCGTCATCGGCTATCAGGTGGACAACGAGACGAAATACTACGATTCCGTCTCCGATGACATGCAGCGCCTGTTCGTCAAGTACCTGCGGGAGAAGTTCCACGGCGATCTGGACGAGCTCAACCACCACTTCGGCCTTGACTACTGGTCCAACCGCATCGACTCCTGGGAGGACTTCCCGGACGTGACCGCCACCATCAACGAGTCCCTGGGCGGCGAATTCGACAAGTTCCGCCGCGACCAGGTGCGCGCCTTCCTGCAGTGGCAGGCCGACATCGTGCGCGAATACGCGCATGACGACCAGTTCATCACCCACAACTTCGATTTCGAATGGCGCGGATACTCCTACGGCGTGCAGCCGGCCGTCGACCACTTCAAGGCCTCGACCGCCGTGGACATCACCGGCGTGGACATCTACCACCCCACCGAGGACGACCTGACCGGCAAGGAGATCGCCTTCGGCGGCGACATGACCCGCTCCACCAAGGACGGCAGGAACTACCTGGTGCTCGAAACGGAGGCCCAGGGCCAGCACGGTTGGGTGCCGTTCCCGGGCCAGCTGCGCCTGCAGGCCTACTCCCACCTCGCCTCCGGCGCCGACATGGTGGAATATTGGCACTGGCACTCCATCCACAATTCCTTTGAAACATATTGGAAGGGCCTGCTGAGCCACGACCTCGAACCGAATCCCACCTACCGCGAGGCGGGCGTGTTCGGCCGCGAGATCGCCAAACCGGAAGTGGGAGAGCGGCTCGTCCACCTGAAGAAGCACAACAAGGTGGTCATCATGGTCAGCAACGAATCGCTGACCGCGCTCGACTGGTTCCTCATCGAAGCCGGCTTCCCGTTCGGCGGCACCCTCAAGTACAACGACGTGGTGCGCAACATCTACGACGCGCTGTTCGAACTCAACGTGGAATGCGATTTCATCCCGTCCGACGCGCCGGCCGAACGCCTGGCCAAATACGAGATGATCGTGACCCCGGCACTGTACTGCACTCCGCAGGAAACAACCGACCGTCTGCGCGAATTCGTCTCCAGCGGCGGCCTTCGTAACCGACGACGAGGTGACCGTATGGCACGACCGCGCGCCGCACAACCTCACCGACGTGTTCGGCATGACCTACAACCAATTCACCCGCCCGAACGGCCACGTATCCGTGGAATTCGCCGGAACGCTCGCCAAAACCCCGGCAAGCGACGCGCAGGCGCTCATCGAACTGGTCACCCCATTCGACGGCACCGACGTGCTCGCCAGCTACGGCCACTACGCGTGGAAGAATTACGCCGCGGTGACCCGACATGGCTTCGGCAAGGGCGACGCCGAATGGATCGCCACCCTGCTCGACGCCGACACCATCCGCGCCGTCCTGCGTGAAGCCGTGGAACACGCGGGCATCGCCGATGCCGGCACCGCGCTCGCCGGACAGGTGACGGTGCGCCGCGGAACGAACGCCCGCGGCGAGCAGGTGACGTATCTGCTCAACTACTCCGCCGACGAGGTCACCATCGACAGCCCGGTGTCGGGCGATGTGGTGGTCGCTCCGGTGGTGGTGGGCACCGACGGCACCGTCGATGAATCCGCCACCGCGGCGATCGCTCTGAAGGAGGGCTCGAAGGTCGAGGTGGGCGACAGGCTGACGATCGGCCGCTGGAATGTGGTCGTCATCGCCGGCTGAGCCGCAAAGCGGTGGTGGCGCGTCGGCCCGCTGGGTCAGGGGATGAGCAGGTCGATGATGGCCTTCCATTCCCCGATGAAGTCGACGTCATGCGATCCGTTGAGCCAGCGCAGCTGCAGGCCTTCCATCGCGGACAGGACCTGCAGCGCGGTGCGCTCCGGATCGGCGACGCCGTCGCGCTTGGCCGCGAACGCGTATTCCTTCAGCAGATTGATTTCGCGCTGTTCGAAATACTCGTGCACGGGATGGTCCTTGCTCAGCGCCTCGCTTTCCAGCAAGGTGTAGAGCCGGACCATCTCCGGACGGTCGGCGTTGGTCTCCACGGTTCCCGTGGAAATGGCCTTCAGCCCCAGATCGCAGTGGTACGCGATGCCGTCGTCAAGGACTTCGCCGGTCACGCTCTGCACGCCAAGATGCTCGGCGATGGCGATCTGATTGGTCCGATCGGCGTATTTGAGGGTTTCCTCAAGCAGTTGTTCTTTGGATTTGAAGTAGTAAAGGAGGCCGGCTTCGGTGATGTTCTGAGCCTGGGCCACATCGCGTATGGTGAAGCCCCAGAAACCGAACTGGGAGATGAATGAGACCGTGGTTTCGAGAATCGCCTTCCTGCGATCCTCGGCGCTCATTCGCTTTCTGGGTTTGTTTTCGGTGCGGCGACGCATATGCTCTCCTTCATCTGGTGCTTACTAAGGTACAAGAAGGGGGAGAAGAAGACGATGGGAACCCTTGGAACACGCCGGATTATCGCAGACAAACGATTTGTAATATGATTTAACTAAGCAGTTACTAGGTAATAAAAACCGGTGACTGTGAAGCTGAATGAAACAGTGTCCGACCGGTTTTGAAAACGCTTTGAGACGGCGATGACATGACGTCGACTTGTGCCTTTGCGAAAGATGGTTTACGCTGAAAACACGTTAGTTACCACATGGTAGTTAACAGATGGGGCGAGGCCGTCCCACCACCACATACACCGCTAAGGTGCGGAATCGCACACAACATAACATAAGTTCACTACTGAGGCATGATTCGAAGGAGAGAGTTTCATGAGTGAAGCAATCGCCAGCAAGGCGGAGCGCCTTGCCGCTTACAACGCCAACATCGCCGCGGCGGAAAAGGATCCGTCGCTGTCCCCGGCAAGCCGCTGTCCAAGATGAACGCCGCACGTTTCGGCGCAGGCTTCCTGGTATTCGGAGTGCTGTGGATGTCCGGTCTGGGCATCGTTTCCGCAGTGCTGCTGCCCATGCACTACAAGACCATCCCGGGCGTCAACGCCGATGCGTTGGTCGGCATCGTCAACGCGTTCACCGCGGTCGCATCCCTGGTCGCCAACCTGATGTTCGGCAACTTCTCCGACCGCTCCCGTTCCCGCTTCGGCCGCCGTACCCCGTGGATCCTCTTCGGAGCCGTGCTCGGTGGCGTCACCCTGTTCCTGACCGGCACCACGCATAACGCCGTGCTGCTGACCATCTTCTACTGCGCCTGCATGTTCGGTCTGAACTGCATGATCGCGCCGATGGTCGCCATCCTGTCCGACCGCGTGCCTTCCAAGATCCGTGGCACCATGTCCGCCTTCTACGGCGCCGGCTCCACCATCGGCGCTCCGATCGGCACCATGCTCGGCGCATTGTTCATCGAAAACCTGATTCCGGGCTTCGCCGTCGCCGGCGTGCTCATGTTCCTCGGTGGCGTGGTCGCCGTGATCATCATCCCGAAGGAGCAGTCCGCAGACTTCCTGCCGAAGGACGAAGGTTCCGCCAAGGATATCCTCTCCTCCTTCCGCCCGCCGAAGTTCTCCACCGCGCATGACTTCTACAAGGCGTTCGCCGGCCGCTTCTGCATGCTCATGGCCTACCAGATGATCAACGTCTACCAGCTGTACATCATCCAGAACTACATCGGTCAGTCCGTCAAGGAATCCGCCGTCACCGTGTCCGTCGTGTCCATGATCATGATGGTCATGTCCCTGGTCGGCTCCTTCATCTCCGGCCCGGTCTCCGATCTCATCGGCCGCCGCAAGGTCCCGGTCGTCGTCGCTTCCGTGCTCTTCGCCGTCGGCATCGCCATGCCGTGGATCTTCAAGTCCACCATGGGCATGTACCTGTTCGCCGGCATCGCAGGCCTCGGCTACGCCGTCTACTCCGCCGTCGACCAGGCGCTGCTGGTGGACGTGCTACCGAACAAGGAAGAGGCCGGCAAGGATCTGGGCATCCTGAACATGGCCACCACCCTCGGCCAGATGTGCGGCCCGGTCGTCATGTCCGCCATCGTGGTCAACCTCGGCTACAACTTCGCGTTCCCGACGTCCATCGCATTGGCCATCATCGGCTGCTTCTTCATCATGGCCATCAAGAAGGTCAAGTAAGGCAGCTGCTGTAAACCGGGGGAGACGGTCGTGCCATAGGCCGTCTCCCCTCCGCGGGACCGAATCGCCCCGCCTCCCATCCATGCCAACCATCAACGAATATCCGAATTATCAACGACGATACCAAGGAACATCATGACCACCTGGATTGCAACGACGCAAGACGACAAGCTTGCCGACCGAACCTCCGACATCGAATCCACCAACGCCACCACCGCGGCCGACCTGCAGCTCGACGGCAACGAATACCAGGCCCTGCGCGGCTTCGGCGGCTGCTTCAACGAACTCGGCTGGCTGCCGCTGCAGAACGTCAGCGAAGCCGAACGCGACCAGATCATCAAGGAGCTGTTCAGCCCCGACGAGATGAACTTCACCTTCAACCGCGCCCCCGTCGGCGCCAATGACTTCGCCGACCACTGGTACAGCTACGACGAGGTCGACGGCGACTACGGGATGGAGCATTTCTCCGTCGAACACGACGAGCAGACCCTGATCCCGTACATCCACCGCGCACAGGAATGGCAGCCGAACATGCAGCTGTTCTCCAGTCCGTGGAGCCCGCCGACGTGGATGAAGCGCCCGAAGGCCTACAATTACGGCCGTCTCGTGCAGACCCCGGAGAACCTCAGAGCCTACGCCAAGTACTTCGTCAAGTACATCCAGGCCTACGCCGAGCACGGCATCACTGTGAACCAGCTGCACGTGCAGAACGAGGTGTTCGCCGACCAGAAGTTCCCGAGCGCCCTGTGGGATTCCGAAGCGCTCAAGGTGTTCATCCGCGACTACCTCGGACCGGCGTTCGACGAGGCCGGACTCGACACCGACATCTGGCTGGGCACCCTCAACGGCCCGGAGGACATGGCTTGGACCGGCGGCGGCTATGGCATGACGCTCAACAACTACAACCGCTTCGTCGACAACATCCTCTTCGACGACGGCGCGCGCAAGTACATCAAGGGCATCGCCTACCAGTGGGCCGGCCAGAACTGCATCGCCCGCACGCACGAATCATGGCCGGAGATCGAGCTGATCCAGTCGGAGTCCGAATGCGGCACCGGCGACAACAGCTGGGAGTACGCGGAGTACATCTTCCACCTGATTAACCACTACTTCCGCAACGGCGCTACCGCATACACCTACTGGAACATGATCCTCGACGACCAGGATTCCACATGGGGCTGGTGGCAGAACTCCCTGTTCACCATCACCGCCGACAAGCACGAGGTGCGCCGCAATCCGGAATACTACGTGATGCGCCACTTCTCGCACTACGTCAGGCCCGGCGCGAAGGTGCTCGGCACCACCGGCCATTTCAACTCGATGGCCATCGCCTTCCGCAACCCGGACGGCACGGTGGTGGTCGTGGCGCAGAACGCCCTCGACGAGGAGCGTCCGTTCGCATTCGCCGATCCCGATGCCGCCGAACGCGGCTTCAAGGTAACACTTGCTCCGCGATCGTTCAACACCTTCGTGCTGGACTGAGCCGGAGTGATACGGCGTCGGCTCGCGCGTAATGCCGGTTTTTCCCTTTTTCCCGGCGATATGCCGATCGCCGACGCCCTGCCCATGAGGTGCCCGCCGCGATGGATCCCCTCCATGCGCGGCGGGCACCTTTGTTATGCATGCCGGTTACGATCGTCCCCTTGCAAAGAGCGAATTCTTCATTGCCGTATCAGCCGTGTATAAGATGATTGGAACGTTGGATGATTTCGGCTTCATTATCACCGGAGATAAGGAATTTCCTGTCGGAATCGACAGAATTGTGAGCGATACCTTTTTTCTTTCCCACAGATTCTAAAACTGCCCAATCCGGGATTTCCTTTTCCTTTGGCCAGTTCAATCCAGCGGTTTCCAGCAGTATGCCATATTGGGATAATCGTGTGATGTTGGTATCCGCATCGACAAGGCCAAGTTCCAGTAGGAAATTGGCCTTACTCTGATCCATGCCATAGGCGGCTGTCAGCTCTTGTTTGATGAGTCCGCCTCCTCTGCGTGCCGCCATTTCCCCGAATATGAAATCACCGGTTTCGTTCTTATAGAATTCGATATGCATCACATTGGGAATCGTCTGATCTTTGAAAGATCTAATTAATTGTTTTGTCAGTCGGAGCAGCTCAGAATAGTCGGCGTCGTCCTCGTCCAACATCACGGAACCGGTATTTTGCTTCTCGAAATCCAGCGGTGGGACAAGATATCGTGATGGCGAGATCAGGATCGAATCAGCGTTGATATAGACCACATCCACATGGTAGACGGAGCCGGAACAGTATTCCTCTAAGTAATACTGGTTTGAATGTACGTTTTGTATGAATTCCGGCTTGGTGGCTAAAGCAGGCAAATCATCTTTCGAATGCAGTATCGTAATACCCGCGGAGCCTGCACCCCACCGAGGTTTGAGAACAACCGTCTCCCAACGATCGAACGCCGAAATAATATCTCCAAAGCTTTTGCAGGAGGTGTAGGGAATAACCTGTAATCCGGCATCAAGGGCCGACTGCTTCATCGTGACCTTATCTCGACAGCGCAACGCCAGTTCATACTGCAAACCGGGAATGCCAAATAGACTTCTCGCCTCTGCAACCCTCAATACATCTTCCTCCGAGCTGGAAATTATCCTATCTGGTTTAAATTTTCTGACAATATCAAAGAATTTCGCGGTAGCGCTATCGGAGGAATAATCAGAAACCACGATTTCCTTGATGACGGTGTTCGGCCAACGATGGTGCACGGCCCGATTGTCCGAGGTGAAGACCATAACCTCTAAACGACCGAAGCGTTCTTGGACCTCTTTAATCCATTCTGGATAATCCGAGAAAGATTTAGGCTGTTGCAGCAGCAGTATTTTCATATCATTCCCCTTCCTGTGCGCTCGCCAAGACTTTTCTTTAGCGACGGATGATTCTTTTCCCGCGTTTTCCAATTTGATTACTGACGACTGCGGGTATTATTCCCACCAACGCCAGTGCGCACCAATACCAAGCTGTCATTCCTGCAGGACGTAGTGCCGGAACGATCCAACCGCCAAGGAATGAGCCTGCCGATTCGCCAATGGCTGCAATTATCAGCCGATAGTTCAAAATGTCCACCAAAGGTTTATCTGGCTGTGCCTCTACCAGAGCAATATTGATCAATGGCGCATAGATGCATTCTGCAATGGAGAACACAACCAAGGCTATAATGCATATCCACCAGTACGACGAGACTCCGCAGGCGAATAGTGCGAAGGAAATTCCATAAATCCCTAGGCTTTTGATGATGAATGAGGTGGCATTCTGCCCATTAGCCATGCCTCGCGAGATGAGTTTACTCACGGGCATTTGCAGTGCTATGACCGATATGGCATCAATGGAATAGAACAATCCTCTTATGACTGGGCTATCGGATAACGAGTGGAATTCCAATGCCATTCCCGCAAAAAGCTGACCATTCATTATGCTGCCCACAAACACCGCCAGGATGGCAAGAACCGTACCGGGACTTTTCAACGAGTCTGTAATGGTCTTCACGATGGAAGAGGTATTTTCTTTGCTGCTTTTCTCATTGCGTATGAAGACATGATGAGTCAGCACTATTGGAGTTAGTAAAGCAGAAAAAACATAGAGTCCGACGATGACTATAACAAAGAGCGTTTGTCCGAAAGCCTTATATATGTAATTTGAAGCTAGAGGCCCAATTGCGGATCCAAGATTGGCTGTCATGGTCACTAAAGCAAACAAAGCGGCCTGAGACTTTTTATCCTTTACTCTAGCGATGATATGCCCTCTGAGAGCAAAATTAACCAGTGAGAGACCAAGTCCCAGCAAAGCCAAATCCAAAAAAAGGAAGCCGATAAAACCACCCATTGCCGGCTGCAGCAGCAAAAGTGAAAAAACTATGAATCCGAAACCGGTCTCAGTGAGGGATACCGTTGATGAACGCTCAATCAAGCCACCTATAAAAACAGTACTGCCCCTAGAAAAAAGGGATAAAACTCCAAGAGCTAATCCAACACATAGTGATGACGTTGCAGAAACTTGACCCGTAAGGATAACCGAAAGAAGGGAGAAAAGTCCGCTATATGCAGCACTATTCAAAAAATAATTCACTGATATGGAGCTGTTCTTACTATCGCTCGGCTTCTCCATCTGAACGGACCTTCTTTTATGCTTTATAAATAATGTCTCCCCTCATGCTAGTGGTCATATGGGAATTGTTCATTGGTATGTCCAGATGTAGGGGTGTTTGGTTTTGATGTACTTGGGGGTGTCTGTTTCAAAGTTCCTCATCGGCGTGTTATCTTGTGGAAATCGACGGCATGGGGAAGTCGTGCGTTCCTTCTCAGCCGGCCTGCAGCCCCTCGCCGTAGGATGCCTCGAACTCCAGCAGCGGAGTGTCGAAGATCCGCATCACGTATCGCATTCCGGCACCTCCATCAATCGATCTTATATATTCAAATATAAAGGTCGATGGCGGAGATGGGGTGCCGCCGAGGTTGGGTTGCGTGTGGGACGGAAATGTATTAGACTATAACTAAGTAGTTACTAAGTAATAGAAACTGCATGACGTACGAAGGAGTGCACATGAATCCCGACTACATCAAAGGCGTGAACCTCGGCAACTGGCTGGTGCTGGAGAAGTGGATGAATCCGGCGCTGTTCGACGGCACCACCGCGGACGACGAATACTACCTGCCGACGCAGCTCGACCCGGCCGTCTACGAGGCCCGCATCAAGACCCACCGCGCCGAATACATCAACGAACGCGACTCCGCCACCATCAAATCATGGGGGCTGAACTCCGTGCGCATCCCCGTGCCGTACTTCATCTTCGGCGACCGTGCACCGTTCATCGGCTGCATCGACGAACTCGACAAAGCCTTCAACTAGGCCGAAAAATACGGCCTGACCATCC
>OHJK01000938.1_pt1 | contig 16142 bp, 12 predicted proteins | sample 1568541 | NCBI WGS metagenome assembly OHJK01 (sample SAMEA3879535, study PRJEB24766) | human gut metagenome | biome: human-associated habitat; feature: feces | place: USA | collected 1985/1987
AAAAATTATGTCAGAAATCGAATCAAAAGTAAAGGCTATTATCGTTGACAAACTCGGTGTAGATGAGGCAGACGTTAAGCCAGAAGCAAGCTTCACAAACGACCTCGGTGCAGACTCTCTCGACACAGTTGAGCTCATCATGGAGTTCGAGAAGGAGTTTGGCGTAAACATCCCTGACGATCAGGCAGAGAAAATCTCTACAGTTGGCGACGCTATCGCTTACATCGAGAACGCAAAATAAATAAACCGATGGTTTATAGTTTATGGTATGCACAACCATAACAAACATTCTTTGTTATAATTCCATTGCGCGCCATGAACCATAAACCATTTTTTTTGACATTTTTCAGTTACATGGAATTAAAAAGAGTAGTAGTAACAGGTCTTGGCGCAGTAACTCCGATTGGCAATAATCCAGAAGAAACATGGAACAACATGCTCAACGGCGTAAGTGGCGCAGCACCTATTACATTGTTTGACGCTTCTTCGTTCAAGACACAATTCGCTTGCGAAGTGAAAAACCTTAAGGTCAACGACTACATCGACCGCAAGGAAGCACGCAAGATGGACCGCTACGCACAGCTCGCTATCATCGCAGCTATGCAGGCAATGCAGGACAGCGGTTTAAATCTCGACGAAGAAGATAAGAACCGCATCGGCGTAATCTACGGCGTAGGCATCGGTGGTATCAAGACCTTCGAGGAAGAGGTGGGCTACTGGGCAACACACCAGGAGCTCGGTCCGAAATTCAATCCCTTCTTCATTCCGAAGATGATTGCCGACATCGCAGCCGGACACATCTCTATTATGTACGGTCTTCACGGCCCCAACTTTGCCACCACATCGGCTTGCGCATCTTCTACAAACGCACTCGCCGACGCATTCAACCTCATCCGCTTGGGTAAGGCAAACGTTATCGTAAGCGGTGGTGCAGAGGCTGCCATCACACCAAGCGGCGTAGGTGGCTTCAACGCAATGCACGCCCTCTCTACACGCAACGACGACCCAGAGCACGCTTCACGTCCGTTCAGCGCATCACGCGACGGCTTCATCATGGGCGAAGGTGCTGGCTGCCTCATCCTCGAGGAGCTGGAGCACGCTAAGGCACGCGGAGCGAAGATATACGCCGAGATGGTTGGCGAAGGCATGTCTGCCGACGCACACCACATCACAGCATCACACCCAGAAGGACTCGGTGCTTGCCTCGTTATGCAGAACGCACTCGAGGACGCAGGCATGAAGCCAGAGGATATCGACTACATCAACGTACACGGTACATCAACACCTGTAGGCGACATCTCTGAGGCAAAGGCAATCAAGCAGGTGTTCGGCGAAGCAGCTTACAAGCTCAACATCAGTTCAACAAAATCAATGACTGGTCACCTCCTCGGTGCTGCCGGAGCTGTCGAGGCACTCGCATCAGTGCTCGCAGTGAAGAACGACATCATCCCGCCAACCATCAACCACGTTGAAGGCGACGAGGACCCAGAAATCGACTATACACTCAACTACACGTTCAACAAGGCTGAGAAGCGCGAGATACGTGCAGCACTGAGCAACACGTTCGGTTTCGGTGGACACAACGCATGTGTAATATTCAAGAAATATGCTGAGTAATCTCATCGACAGAATGAAGCTCCCTTTCCGCAAGGACAAGGAGCTTTATTTGTCTTTACGCAAAATCATAGGCTTCTACCCACACGACATTAGCTATTACAAACTCGCGCTGATGCACAAGAGCATGTACAAGCGCAATGCGAAGGGCAAGCCCGTGAACAACGAGCGACTGGAGTTCCTCGGCGATGCCGTGCTCGACGCTACCGTTGGCGACATTGTCTACCGCCATTTCCCTGGCAAACGCGAAGGCTTCCTCACCAACACTCGCTCAAAACTCGTACAGCGCGACACGCTCAACCGACTGGCACAGGAGATGGGCATCAACCAACTCATCCTCTCAAGCGGACGCTCACAATCGCACAACTCATACATGGGTGGCAACGCTTTCGAGGCTCTCGTAGGAGCCATATACCTCGACCGCGGCTACGATGCCTGCATGAAGTTCATGCGCAAACGAATACTGACACAAATGATAAACATCGACAAGGTTGCTTATAAGGAAGTGAACTTCAAGAGCAAGCTCATCGAATGGAGTCAGAAGAACCGTGTGCGCATCGACTTCAAGTCGATTCTGGAGGAGAAAGATAAGACAGGTTCACCCGTGTTCATCTATCGTGTGATGCTCGAAGGAGTGGAAGGCTGCGACGGCAAGGGATATAGTAAGAAGGAAAGCCAGCAGCTCGCCTCTAAGCTCACACTGGAGAAGCTCCGCCGCGAACCGCAGTTCATCGACCAAGTGTTCGCTGCTAAGACCGACCGCACAAAGATGGAGGAGGAACCAGTGGAGAACGTACCGTCGACAGAACAACCAGACGATTTTATCATAGTAAGCTCAGGAATGGAGATAGAGGCAGAAGGCTCTGGTGCTTCAAATGGTTCTAATTCAGATAGTGATTATAGAGGTTCTATAAGCTCTAGAAATTCTAGTGATTCTAGAAACTCTAGTGATTCCAGAAGTTCTAGTGATTCTAGAGATTCTAATGACTCTAATAATCCCAAGGCTAAGCGCAACCGCCGCTCACCGATGTACCGCAAAGACGAAGCAACCGAAGCAGCTACAGCCACGAAAACAGAGGCAACAAAATCCGTAGAGCCCGTTTCTTCAAAACTGACTTCAGCCGACCTCAACCTCTCTGACGAAGACTTCGACCTCAGCCATATCTCGGCTAAGGAACAGACTCGAGAGGAAATCATCGCAGCCGCCGAAGCGGCAGCCTTCGGAGATACCTAACAATAAAGTTTGGTGCAGTTATCTCAACTGCACCAAACTATTTACCCCTATACACCTAACAACTATGAACCGATTTAAGACCCAACTTCTTGCCCTCGCCACCTTATTCTTCCCATTCACTGCGAGCGCACAATACACCATTTATCCCATTCCGCACGCACAGACTGCGGGCAAGGGCAGCAAGGTAGCATTCACAAAGAACGTAAATATAGTATGCGACGATGCAATTGACACATACACACGTCAGCGTGCTCAGACCATTCTCGCAGAGCATGGCTTCACATCTACCATCTCAACCACCGAATCGAACACTCTCTCGAACATATACCTCGGCGTAGCTTCAGGCAACGGCTTGACAAAAGCGGCTGCTACAAAGCTCCAACTCAACCTCAGCGTACTCACCAAGAGCGGCAAGTTCGACCGCCACGTGCTCTCGCTCACCAATGCACACGACGGAGTAGCTCAGCTCATCATCATCGGCGAGAATACCGATGCCACATTCATGGGTCTCGCCTCGCTCGAACAGATGCTCGATGCCGAAACAAAGCAGATGCCCACCGTCACTATCAGCGACTACGCCGACCTTAAGGAGCGTGGCATCATCGAAGGTTTTTATGGAAAACCCTACTCCAGCGAGGTGCGCAAGGACTTACTGCGCTTTATGATGCGCAACAAGATGAACTGCTACGTATACGGACCAAAGAGCGACGTATACCACTCGGGCAAATGGACAGAGGCATATCCTACTGAGCTAACAGAAGCACAACGCAAGTCGGGCTTCGTGACACAGCAGGACTTGCGCGAATTCACCGACGTGGCACACCAAACCAAGGTGAGCGTGGTGTGGGCGATACACCCAGGCGACGACTTGCTCAACGACAACGGTGTAGTAGAGAAGATAATGGGTAAGTTCGCGAAGATGCACGCCTTAGGTTTCCGCCAGTTTGCAGTCTTTGCCGACGACGTGAACAGACCCGAGAATCAGAACGACATGAACCTCACCGCCTCACGCATCGCTGACATACAACGCAGCATAGAGAGCCGATGGAACACCAATAGTACCAGCCCTACCGACATCGTGAAACCACTGCGCTTCACGCCACAAATCTACTGTCGCAACTACGCTGCATCACAATTGCAGTTCAATCAGTTCTTCAAAGCACTCTCCAGCATCCCGAAGGATGTCACCATCTATTACACTGGTGGCGGCGTATGGTCTGTGCCCAACAACTACGATCTGAATACTGTACAGTATCAGTTCGGACGTAACGTCATTTGGTGGTGGAACTACCCGTGCAACGACAACGGCAGCGGACCGAGCGAGATATACCCGCTCGATATGCGCTCCAACTTCTTCGACATGCCGAACGTAGACAACAACGCATGCCTGGAAACCGAGCTAACAGCAAGCAATCAGGGCATCCTCTGCAACCCTATGGAGCAGGGATCGGCAGCACGCACCGCTGTGTTCTCGGCAGGCGACTACAGTTGGAACAACCGCGGTTTCGACAACAACGCTTCATGGGAAGCATCGTTCAGAGCCCTCTTTCCAGGTCGCACCGAACTACAGAATGCCTATCGCTTCCTCGCTCCATATCTGAGCAAGAACGACCCAACGGCACTCAACACAGCGATAGAAGCATATAAGCGCGACCCGAAGAACGACCAACTGACTGCGCTGATGACACAGATTGTGGACAACTGCGACGTGCTCACCACCATGGAGCACTCGAAAGTGACGAGCGACAGTCTGCTCTACGTCGACATACGCCCATGGGTACTGCGTCTGCGCGCCATGGCAGCTGCCACAAAGGGCTTCATAGCATCGCAGAAAGCCGACAACATCATAGAGGCATGGGCCGATTACTTGCCCAGCGTGAAACTTGCAAACACGCTCACCTCGTCGCCCGACTACATGACAAACCACATGTCGGGTTTTGGTAGCGACGGAATCAGCACCGACCAGCGACTCACTCACGCCTCATGGCGCTATCTCACACCCTTTGTTACCACCTACCTCAGCAAGCACATATCCAATCAACTCTTCCCTACCACAACCAATAAGAACACCGTCCTGACCAACACCGAGAGCACACAACTCAACCTGAGCCAGAGCGACGAGTGTATATCACTAAAGGGATCAGCTACGCTCCCCGAAGGCGGCTACGCCGGTATAGCACTTGCCCAGCCCGTGCAGCTCAAACAGATAACCATTGCCTCTAAACTCTTCGCCGATACCGACTATAAGTTCATGTATAGCACCGACGGCAAGACATGGAATGAGATGGAGACAAATAACGTTACAACCGACGAGTACGTACACTACATAGTGGTGCTCAACGTGAGCAACAAACAGAAAAACCTGACGCTCGACGCAGCATCCGTACAACTCTTCGTCTACAACAACACGCCAGAGGAAGTGAGAAGCATAACTCCACCAGCCTACAACTATTGGAACAACCACACGGCACAACTGATGACCGACGGCGACTACACCACCTATACCTGCCTGAACCGCGACATGGTGGTAGGTGACACCTATACACTCGAACTCTACGAACCAACAACTATAGAGAACGTACGCATCTGCATGGGCACCACCAACGGCGATTATCCCAAGACAGCACTCCTCAGTGTGTCGACAGACAACCACAACTGGACCGACCTCACCGTCAAGGGAACTCAAACACGTGAGTACGACATGTCGCTACAGCAGAACTTCTATGTGGCTACAGAGCCAGAGGCAGGCACCGACGTGATGGCACTCGACTTTGTGCCCACCGACCACAACTTCAACCCGATAAAAATAGAAGCAAAATACGTACGCCTGAAGATTACAGCCATCTGGGGACAACCCAAGTGGATGCGCCTGCACGAGATAGAAATCAACGGACTACCTGCACCGGTACTCACACCGATGAGCGACGCTGAGGGCAATAATGTAGAGGCAGCAACCGATGCCGACGCCACCACCTTCACCAGCACCAACCTCCCTACAACCGCCGACGGCAGCAAGTTCGTATATCGCTTCCTCAACGTGGCAAAAGCCAAGAGCCTCACACTCTTCTGCGACGACACAACGATGCAAAACGCAACCTACTCGCTCACACAGAACGGCAACACATGGAAGCCCATTACTCCTGAAAGCAAAAACGGTGTAGTGACATTCAGCTTCGATGCCAACACAAAGCCGGTAGCTCTACAGATAGCATGGACGGGCAACACAACACCAGCCATCTACGAAGCTATAGAAGATGCCGACGAGAGTACGGGCAAACCCGTTATAACCGACGTTCACACCATAGCTGACAATAGCAATAAGGCAGTAGTGCTCACCCTGGAGAACGGTGCTCTCATCGCACGCTCCGACATAGGTATCAACACCATACATGTCAGTACCATCAACGGACGCAACATATTTAGTCAGCAGCTCAGTGGAAAACGCGAAGCATACATACCTGTATTTACTACCAACACGCAAGCGGTAGTGGTAAATATAAAACTAACAAACGGCAAGAGCACCACATATAAACTCATAAACAAGTAGAAAAACAAAAAGGTGTATGTGTTTCAAAATGCCACTTTTATACAAAATTAACCCTTGTAATGCACATGCAAAAGGGTTTTTATTTAATTTTGCAACAAAATACTTACGACTATGAAGAAATTATTACTTGCAACACTGCTTTTGCTTGGTATCGTTACCACAGCAAGCGCACAGCTGCCGAAAGTGATGCTTAAGAGCATCGACGGCAAGTCAGTGTCTACCGACACACTCTCAAACAACGGCAAGCCGTTCATCATCGACTTCTTTGCTACATGGTGCAAGCCTTGCAACCGCGAGCTCACAGCCATCAGCGAGGTGTATGAGGAGTGGCAGGAGGAGACTGGCGTGAAGGTAATAGCCGTATCTATCGACCAGGCTCAGAATATTAACAAGGTGAAGCCACTCGTTGACAACCACGGCTGGCAGTACGAGGTGCTCCTCGACCCGAATAGCGACTTCAAGCGCGCACTCGGCATTCAGACCATCCCTTACGTAATCGTATGCGACGGCAACGGCAAGATTGTGTCTAAGCACAACGGCTATACCGAGGGCGCTGAGGAAGAGCTCATCGAGGAAGTACGCAAGCTTGTGAACAAGTAAACGAGTTGACATGTTGATATGTTGACATGTTGACGAGTTCGCAGTTATCACTCTCACCGACAACCCTAACAACATTAATATGAACAAAAAGCTTACGCTCGCTCTCGCTGCCCTCACTCTGTCGGCAGCCACAGCGAGCGCACAAACAATAAAGGTCACTAAGGACTACGACGTACAGATTACGGGTAGCTTGCAGACCGACTTCCTCGTTCCGCAGGAAGACAACAAGATTGGTACGGGAACCTATGACGACAAAGTGCTCAACAACACCTACGCTGAGGTTCACGCCCTCTCCAAGTATGTAGACGCTGGTGTGCGTCTCGAATATCTCGACCATCCGCTCCCAGGCTTTGACAAGGACTTCAAAGGCTGGGGTGTGCCGTTTTATTACATCAAGGGCAAACTGAAGAACGCCGAACTCACACTCGGTAACTTCTACGAGCAGTTCGGCTCGGGCTTCATCCTCCGCACATACGAGGAGCGCTCGCTGGGCATCGACAACTCGCTGCTCGGCGGTCGCGTAATGGTGCGTCCGTTCAAGGGCGTACAGGCAAAGGTTATCGTAGGCACACAGCGTCGCTATTGGGACACACAGTCGCTCATCGGTGGTGCCGACCTCGAACTCAGCGTGTCTGAGTGGTCGCAGAAGATGCAGCAGTCGGGCACAAACCTCACGCTCGGTGCATCATGGGTTGTAAACCACCAGCACCAGAAGGAGGACGTTTTTGCCGATGCCATCCATAAGTTGCGCTTCGTTGAGAACACCAACGCCTTCGACGTGCGTGCCAACTTCCAAAAGGGCGGCTTCAGCGTGCTCGGCGAGTATGCACAGAAGACTGAAGACCCTACGTTCGACGGCAAATTCCCGTACATCTACCGCAAGGGCTACGTGACGATGCTCTCTACATCCTACTCGCAGAGCGGTATGAGTATCCTCTTGCAGGCTAAACGTTCGGACAACATGAACTTCCGCTCATGCCGCACCGAAACATCTGCCACAGCATCTACAATCAACCACTTGCCAGCATTCGCCATGCAGCAGACATATGCCTTGGCTTCGCTCTATAGTTACGGCACACAGCCTAACGGCGAGTGGGCATATCAGGCAGAGCTCGGCTACCAGTTTAAGCGCAAGACATTCCTTGGTGGCAAGTATGGTACAAGCGTGAAGCTCAACTTCTCGCACATCCGATCTATCGACAAGAAGATACACGACGGCGGCAAACCAGGAACAGACGGCTACGGTTCGCCATTCTGGAAGCAGGGCGACGAGCTTTATTATCAGGACATCAATGTGCAGTTAGAGAAGAAGATCACGAAAGACTTCAAGCTCAACCTTATGTACATGAACCAGTTCTATAACAAGACCGTTGCAGAGGGTCATGGAGGCATAATACACTCCGACATCTACATTGCAGAAGCTAAATACCGCATCAATAAGAAGCTCACCCTGCGTGGCGAGGCACAATACTTGCACACAGACAAAGATCAAGGCGATTGGTGTTTCGGACTCTTAGAGCTCTCGTTCTTGCCCCACTTCATGTTCACTATCAGCGACCAGTATAACGGCAACGAACACTACTATACATCTTTAGGTGCCGAAGATAAGTCAAAAGGTACACACAAGGAGCACTATATCAATGGTTCTGTCACCTTCACTCACGGTGCACACCGTCTGCAAGTGGGCTACGGCAAGACACGTGCAGGCTACAACTGCTCGGGTGGCGTATGTCGCTACGTACCAGCAAGCAAGGGTGTAACAGTATCTTACAATTATAACTTCTAAAGCCACTATTATGAAACTGAAGAATATATTGTTAGGCGCAGCAAGCGCCATCGCCATTTTCGCAACAGTGGCATGTCAGGAAGTCGATCCCAACGACCGACTCATCTATGTGAAGCCGGCTGAAGCAGGACGCGCAGTGCTCATCGAAGACTTCACCGGACAAAATTGTAAAAACTGTCCGAATGGTACAACCATCATCAACGATATAATTAAAACTTACGGAGAGGACAACGTTATCGCAGTAGGTATACATAGTGGTCCACTCAGTGAGGACGGTGAAGATGGACTCGCTACCGAAACGGGCAATGATTACTACCGCAATTGGGACAAGGACAGCAAGCATGGACAACCATGGGCTATCTTCAGTCGTGCAACAAAGCAACCAGTCGGAAATGTCAACACGTGGGCACAATATGTAAACAAGCTTATTACGAAGAAAGCCCCTATCACACTCAGCATCAACAACACTTACAACGCTACATCACGCCAACTCACCACTGCTGTTGAAGCTATCAGCATCGAAGGCACAACAACTGGCAAGTTGCAGGTATGGCTCATTGAGGACGGCATCGTTGCTTTCCAGATAATGGACGACGGCACAACCAATGACAACTATGTGCACAACCACGTGTTCCGCGCAGCTGTCAACGGCACATGGGGCGAAGACGTAACCGTGGACGAGGGCGCGATTGCTAAGAAGCAGTACACATACACACTGCCCGAGAAGTGGAACGCCGAAAAGGTTTCGGTAGTAGCCTTTGTGTACAACGACAAAGGAGTTCAGCAGGTAACAAAGAAGGCTGTCTTGGCAGAGAACACTGCCGAGTAGTAACGTTCAATACACCCTAACAATAAATAACAATAAAAAACTGAATAATATGAAGAAAATCTTTACACTTTTTGTTGCTCTTTTCTGCACTGTAGCAATGTTCGCACAGGGTACAAAGGGCATGTTCGAGTTCGCAGACAAGGATGGTAACGTCGTACCTAACGGCTCCACATTAACAAAGACAGAAGTAGAGAAGTCAGGCAAAAGACTTCAGATTAATACAGGTCTCTTTGTAAAGCCTGTAAAGACAGAACTTAATGGTGAGAAACTGGGTGCTAAGCTGCGTGTAGAAGTAACGAATCTTGACCATGGCACAATCCAGTACTGCCTGCTTGGCAGCTGCAGTGCTGCTTCAGAGAAGGGCACATTCAACAGTACCAGCGATTTTGTTAAGACGCTTGACGATTTGGCTACAGAATGGATTATGGGCACAGACAAGGAAGGCAAAGCATTGAAAGGCGAAGCAACTGTTAAACTCACATTGGTAGCTTGCAAAAGGGTATCATTAGGTCTTGATGAATTCGATATCGAACAGTTCGAGTGGCAAGAAGTTGGCGATTGCTCAAGCGTAACCGTGAAGTTCGTTTACGACGGTACAACAGCTATCAACGGTGTTACTGACAACGCAAACGCTACAGTCGTAGCACGCTATGCTGCCGATGGCACACGTCTCTCTGCTCCACAGAAGGGCTTGAACATCGTGAAGCTCTCTAACGGCAAGACCGTGAAATACATCAAATAAAAAAAATAAGTTTTACATTTTCAGAAAGGGAAATTATTATGAAGAAAATCTTGCTTTCTGCTTTTGCGATGTTGTTAGCAGTGACTGCTAACGCGCAAAACTTCACCGTAGAAAAGCTACAGAGCCCGCTCGGTGTTCAGACAGAGGCTTTCGGTGCACACAAGGCTCCTGCAAAAGTTAAAGTTGCAAAAAACGAGCGTATCGTGGGTTTCTATGATGATATTGAGACTTGTGACAATTACTTAGGTCTTACCACTGTACCTGGTAACAATAAAATAGGAGTTTTATTCACAGCCAAGGAACTCACTCCCTACTACGGCAAGAAGATAGTTGGTGTACGCTTCAACTTGGCTCAAGGTGAAACATCAACAGGTATAATTATAGAGAATGTGAAGTTTAAGAACAACGAAATCTCTGAACTTAAAACTCTTGCAACCTCTAACAAGAGCGTAACGTCTGCAGTAGGTCCCAAGAACACTGGCGAATGGCATGAGGTAATGTTCGACAATAAGATAGAGCTTAGCTCATCTATTGAAGGACTGTTAGTAGGATACAACTATACACAGAAGAGCAACAACTATCCTTTCGGTGCGAAATCCAACGCCACAAGCCCATTATTCATATTTGCTAACGTTCCTGCCTCTGGTGGTGGACACGGCGAAGATTGGTATCAGCTTAATGCTGGCGACAAAGCTCTCGCCATCCAGCTCATCTTAGAAGGTGCTACCGCCAACTCTGTACTGCCTCTCGATTTTAATAAGACATATGTTCCACTTGGCACGACCAAAGATGTAACTGTAAAATTAAACAACAAAGGCTCAAAGCTCACAAGCATCGACTACACCCTTACAATCGATGGCAAAACAGGCGCAGAGCAGCACCTCGACCTCGGTAAGGACTATGGTGCAAATGTAATACACGAAGTAAAGATTCCGTTCGCAGCAGCATCGACAAATGGTGAGTATCCCGCTACATTAACTATTACTAAGGTGAACGGCGAGAATAACGCTTGCGAAGAAAACTCTGCAACTGGCACACTTATCACTCGCACAAAGGAGTTTAAGAAGTATGCCGTAGTAGAGGAAAATACAGGCACAAATTGTCCGTGGTGCGTACGTGGTCATGCAGGCTTGGAGATGATGCAAAAACAATACGGTGATCAGTTCATCGCTATTGCATGGCACTACTTCGATAGCGCAGACCCAATGTACAACACCAATTACAAAGTGCCAAAACTTAGCTATGGTTCAGCCCCACAGGCTGTGGTAAACCGCAGCACAAGTGCTGTAGACCCATATCTCAATGCACCTACTTATGTGGCAAAGATACTTGAAGACCATCCAATTGCAGAAGTGAAGGTGAACGGTGTATTCGCAGAGGAAGACACTAAGGTTAACGCAACGGCTTCAGTAGAGTCGTTGGTGTCTGGCGACTACGACATCATATTCGCACTGACCGCTAACGGAGTCATCGGAAATGACGAAAATTGGTTGCAACAAAATGCTTATGCAAAAGAGTACTCAGGTGCACAAGGAACATATAATTCAAAAGAAGCAGCGCCTGATGAGCTCCAGCCATATTGGGATAAGGGCACTTCATACAAAACAGCATACAACGATGTACTCATCGCAAGTTCTTTTGTTAGCAAAACAAACAAGGCAACCCTACCTACACTTGTTGAGAACGGCATAGTAAACACTGAGTACACGCTCAAAATGCCTACAAAAACAGGTCTGAAGAAGGCTCTCAAGCTCGATCAGATTTACGTTGTAGCAATGCTCCTCGACAAGACATCAGGCAAGATCATCAACGCTGGCAAGGCTCGCGTCACTGGTTCTACTGGTATCGAGGACGTAACAACTGGCACTGAGGCTACAGTTGTGGCTCGCTACACTGTGAACGGCGTTCAGGTTTCGGCTCCTGTGAAGGGCGTGAACATCCTGAAGATGTCTGACGGCACAACACGCAAGGTGCTCGTTAAGTAATCGACGAAACAGTTACAAAGCAACAGAATAGCTTATATAAATGAATATTAAGGCGTTGCCCTCTATGGGGCAGCGCCTTTTTTGTTGCTTTTGTTTTGTGGAGTCGGCGGTTTGCAGTACCTTTGCAAAAAGAATCATTAGGGGGTGCTTAGGGGGTGCCTTCAGGGGGTGCACTTGTCTCAAGTGCACCAACAGAGCAAGAAGTACACCCCTAAACTGCACCAACAGAACAAGAAGTGCACCAACAGAGCTACGTTGGTGCACTTGAGACAAGTGCACCCCCTGAAGGCACCAACAGAGCAAGAAGTGCACCAGTAGAGCTACGTTGGTGCACTTGAGACAAGTGCACCCCCTGAAGGCATCCCTGAAGACACTAACAAAACTCTAAAACAAATGACATAAAGATACAATGGAATGGATTGACAGTCTTTTCACCATACACTCGGCAGTACAGACGCTGGTGGTGTTAGCGCTGATTATCAGCGTGGGCATGGCGCTGGGCAAGTTGCGCATTCGCGGCATCTCGCTCGGCGTGGCGTTCGTGTTCTTCATGGGCATCGTGGCGGGCAGCCTCCACTTCACTGCCGACGAACAGATGGTGAGTTTAGCAGAGACCTTCGGCCTCTCTATCTTCGTCTACGCCCTGGGTCTGCACGTCGGACCAAACTTCATCGGTATGATGCGCCACGACGGTGCTTCACTCAACGGCTGGAGCATGGGCGTGATACTGCTCGGCACGGTGATGGCACTATCGCTGTGCTTCGTGCTGCCCATAAGCATTCCCGACATGGTGGGCATACTCTGCGGAGCGACGACGAACACACCAGCACTCGGTGCAGCGCAGCAGGCACTTGCCACACAGCACATCTCGAGCAGCGGTGCGGCGTTGGGTTGCGCCGTGACCTATCCGTTAGGCGTAGTGGGTGTCATCTTCGCCATGATATTGCTGCGCAAGTTGTTTGTGCGCAAAGAGGACCTGCAGCAGTGCAACAGCAGTGCCGACGACAGCACATACGTCGGACAGTTTATCTGCGTGAACCCCGCCATCTCGGGCAAGACGATAGCACAGATATCGCAGTCGACCCACCGCCACTTCATCATCTCGCGCATCTGGCGCGACGGCAAGGTGATTGTGCCGTTGGCACAGACCGTGATGCAACATGGCGACAACGTGCTCGTGGTGACCAACCGCGACGAGGTGGCAGCCATGAACATCCTCTTCGGCGAACACGTGGAGAAGGACTGGAACCGCGACAAGATTGACTGGAACGCCATCGACTCGTCGGTGGAGAGCCGTGTGATAGTGATGACCCGCAGCCGTCTGAACGGCAAAACGCTCGGCTCGCTGCACATGCGCGAGACCTACGGCGTGAACGTGTCGCGAGTGATGCGTGGCGACATCAAGCTGCTTGCTACCGACTCGCTCCACCTGCAGTATGGCGACCGCGTGACCATCGTGGGCACACCGGAGGACATCAACCACGCTGAGGCGTTCTTCGGCAACGCCGTGACGGGGCTCAACGAGCCCAACCTCGGTGCCATCTTCTTCGGACTGCTCTTAGGCTTGGCACTCGGCATGATACCAATCAGCATACCTGGCATGAGCGCACCGGTGAAGCTTGGCATCGCCGGCGGACCAATCATCATGGGTATCATCATCGGCTCGCTCGGCGCACGCATACACCTCATCACCTACACCACGCGCTCGGCATCGCTGATGCTGCGCAAGATGGGTCTGTCGCTCTACCTCGCCTGCCTCGGACTCGTAGCCGGCAAGGACTTCCTCAGTACCATCATCCGCCCCGAGGGCTTGATGTGGGTAGGCATCGGCTTAGTGCTCACCATGCTGCCGCTGCTCATCGTGGGTGCCATCGCACTGAAAACGCGCAAGTTCGACTTCGGCACCATCTGCGGACTGCTCTGCGGAGCAATGGCTAACCCTATGGCACTGAGCTACGCCAACGACACCATCCCGGGCGAACGCGCTGCCGTGGCGTACACCTCGGTGTATCCGCTCGGCATGTTCATCAGAGTGATCATAGCGCAAGTAATAATCATGTTCATGGTATGACAATGCAAAACCCTCCCGATTACCGTCACGACACCGTGCTGCCGCTCCCTATGGAAGTGACGGCGAACGCTTGGGCTGTTGACGCAGCCTGCTCCGGCAACCCCGGTCCGATGGAGTATCAGGCTATCGACCTCGCGACGGGTGCGCAGGTGTTCCACTTCGGACCCATGCACGGCACGAACAACATAGGCGAATTTCTCGCCATAGTACACGCTCTCGCCCTGCTCGACAAGCAAGGCATAGAGGGCAAGACCATCTACTCCGACTCGCACAACGCCATCCTGTGGGTGCAGAAGCGACAGTGCAAGACGAAGCTCGAACGCACACCAAAAACCGAGCAACTCTACCAGATCATAGCACGCGCCGAGACATGGCTGCGCACGCATCAGATAAAAAACCCTGTGGTGAAGTGGGAGACGAAGAAGTGGGGCGAAGTGCCTGCCGACTTCGGACGCAAGGGCTGAGAGTTATTCTACATAAACACACCTGAACAATATGTTATACGCCATCTATTTCATCTACGGACTGTGCGTCATGTTCTACTTCATGATGTCATGGCTCTTCTACCGCAAGGACAAGAAGCTACTCTCGCGTCTTGTTGCGGTGATGATGTTCGTCATCGGCTTGCAGTGTCTGAAAGACCTCTTCTTCATCAAGCCGTTGACCGAACTCGACGAACTCGACTGGATGGTTATAACCGCAGCCGACATGATTGTTGTGCCGCTATACGTGTTCGTGCTCATCGAACTGTGCAGCCCAGCCACACTTAATCGACGCACTATCATCCTCCACGAACTATTGTTCATAGCACCGTTCACGCTCTTCGCCATAACGAAGGACATAGTGTTCTACTATGCCGAGGTGCTTGAGGCTGCAGTGTACGGCGTGAGTTACGCTGTATGGGCAGCGTTCGCCATTCCGCGATACCACGCCCAACTGAAGCAACGCTTCTCGTACACTGAGAACATCAACCTGAGCTGGCTACGCGCCATCTTCTTCTCGTTCCTCTTCATCCTCGTGATATGGATTATCGATTGCATGGAAGCTAACTATGCCATCGAAGCATTGTATATGACAAGCACGTTAGTGATGTGGATGTTCATCGCCTACTACACCTACAAGCACGAGTCGGTGTTGGGCGAGCTCTCCGACAGCACAAGCGACGATGTGTTGGAGAATACGGAGGTAGCAGAAAGCGAAATGTCGGAGGTGGGCAAACAGATAAGCACACTATTCGACAAGGAGCAGATATTCCTCAACCCCAACCTCAAAGTGTCGGACATAGCCACCGCCACTGGCACCAACCGCACCTACGTCAGCGCGTTCTTCAACCGGGAAGCCGAATGTACATTCTACGATTATGTCAACAAATACCGCATAGAATACGCCTGCAACCTGCTTCTCCACTCGAATGAGAACATCACGATGATAGCCGAGAAGTCTGGATTTAACAGCTCACAGTCGTTTATTCGCGTGTTTAGCAAGATTATGGGCACCTCGCCAACAAAATATCGCAACGAGGCAACCTGCTAAACCACAACGTGTTAGGAAAGTTGTTAACGATTCTTTTACGCTTTGCGAACTCGTTTTACCCTTTGTGAACAACATTTTGAGAGATTGAGAACAGAGATATTCTGCTCTGTGCTTAACTTTGCAATCGAAACAAACAATCGTTAATCATTTAACCCAAATCGGTCATTAGAAAAAGTTTCTTGTCATTTCCTAATGACCGCC
>OHJK01000945.1_pt1 | contig 16066 bp, 10 predicted proteins | sample 1568541 | NCBI WGS metagenome assembly OHJK01 (sample SAMEA3879535, study PRJEB24766) | human gut metagenome | biome: human-associated habitat; feature: feces | place: USA | collected 1985/1987
GCGGTCATTAGGAAATGACAAGAAACTTTTTCTAATGACCGATTTGGGATAAATGGCTCTACGTGGCTCTCAACGCCTACTTCACGAAGTGGATGGACAAGACGACCTCCAAGTCGGGCTACATGAACAACAACACAGAGCTGTACACCATGAGTATGACCGGTGTCAACGCCAAACACATGGGTGTGGAGCTCGACGTGGTAGCACGCCCCACGCCTTACGTGACGCTCAAGGGTATGCTCTCGCTCGGCAACTGGCGTTGGGACAACAACGCCACGGCTTACTTCTACAACTCGGCAACGCAGCCGCTTGCCAATATCACCACTGGTGCGGTGGCAAGTGGGGTGGGTGCCCCCGACCATCTGAAGTTCACGCTCAACCAAGACGGCATACACGTAGGCGGATCGGCACAGACCACGGCTGCCATCGGTGGCGACGTGAAGCTATTGAAGATGCTGCACATCGGTGCCGACTACACCTACTATGCACGCCTCTACGCCGACTATTCGCTGCCTACGTATGGCGGTGGCGGCGAACTCACACTCAAAGAGCCTTGGCGTGTGCCTGCTGCCGGACAGCTCGACCTCAACGCACGCTACGACTTCAATATCGGCTCGTGCCGTGCTTCAATCTTCGGCGTGGTGAAGAATGTGCTCAACTACGAGTACATTCAGGATGCCTTCTACGATGGTACAAACAACGGCTGGAAGGATGCCTACCGTGTGTTCTACGCCTTCGGACGTAGATTCTCAGTGAAGTTGAAAATAGCCTTTTAAGAGTAAGATAAGAATAAGAAAATGAAACTGATACATTATATAATACTTGCAGCGGTAGCCGTGCTTACTTCTTGCGGCGACTTCAACGAGAACCTTGACGGTTTCGACAAGAATACATACAAGCCTACTGATGTGAAGAAGGTGGACGTGGAACTGACGGATGCCGATTACGAGAAGATAGCATCGCTGATGAAGGATGACGACCTCAAGACGAAAAAGTTCTTCGTTAGTGGCAGCTATGCCGCACAGTGCATATCCGTATGGCTCAAGCAGAAGTATCCCACGGCTGACAACGGCTCGTCGGTGACGGTCACTTACCGCATGCTTACTCAGTTTGCGATGAAAACGACCGACACGGGCAACCAGTCGGAGAAGAACGAGCCGAAGAACGTAACCAATCCGTTCGAGAAGATTGCCGGCGAGTGGAAGTACAACCCGAGCGTGGTGCTGACCCTGCCTAACGAGAAGGGCAACGCTACGAGCAAGTCGTTCTATAACCGCATCATAATATGGGTGAATATAAAGTACGACGAGCCGAACGGCTTCGGCCAGTTCAACCCTGGCGGCTATCTCAACAGCTTTGCCGACACCGAGTATTTCAGCGGTTGCAGCTACTACAAAAACCGTGTGGAGTGGGTAGCGGCTGATGCCAAGAGCAATACCCCGAGCGTCTACGGAGGCATGACCGACGAGGAGGTGATAGCCACCATGCAGCGCAACCTTATCACCACGTTCGCCGTGTCGCTCAGCGAGGGCTTCGAGAACGCAGAACCGGTGGAGGGAATGGACGTTACGTACACCGTTAATTTCGTGGCGCACATGGAGGGCAAAAAACTGGTGCCCTACACGATACAGTATCTTGTGACGGGTAAGGGCGAGTTCACATACGTTGAAGGCTCGCTGAAACCAGTCAACTAAATGAAAACATTAACTATGCGAACAGGCTTTTTGCTGCTTTTGTCAGTATTGCTGAACTTGCCGCTATGGGCACACAATGGCAAGGCGCAGGTGTCACATAAGAATGTGGCACCCGTAGTTGTCGTGTCGTCGTACAATCCCGATGTGAAGAGCATCAGCGACAACCTTTCTGCGTTCTACGAGCAATACACCAAGAGCGGACTGCCCAACCCCATTGCGGTGGAGGATATCAACGCCCAGAACCTGCCCGACGGCAAGCGGTGGAGAACTCGTTTGAAGAGGGTGCTCAATAAGTACTATAGCTGTGGCAATCGACCAGCCTGCATCGTGCTGCTTGGCATGGAGGCGTCGTCGGCTTACTTCTCCTTCGACGACGATGAGGAGCTGAGGCAGACACCGGTGGTTGTGGGTCTGCGAGGCTCGGCAATCGTGAAGATGCCGCAAGATTCCGTCGATTTCAAGAAGTGGGACCCCGTGGCGTATGACGTTACCACCGACTTCAAGCATTTCAACATCGTGGGCGGTGAGGTGTATCATTATGACATGAAGAAGAACTTCGACCTCATAAAGCACTTCTATCCTAAGTGCGACACGCTCACATTTATGTCCGACAACACGTTAGGTGGTGTCACCATGCGCGCCCTCTTCAAGCAGTACGCGAAGACCGACCACCGCTTTGTGGTGAGGTATATCGACGGCAGAACGATGACGTTTGTTGATGCCGATGAGGCCATCTCCGACCTTCCGCACACACAGGCAATGCTGATAGGTACATGGCGCGTAGACAACTCTAACCGCTACGTAGTGCGCAATACTACATACGCCTTCTGCAAGAACAATCCGGAACTGCCCACATTCTCCATATCCGACGTGGGTCTCGGACACTGGCCCGTGGGCGGCTATTCGCCGTGCTACCACATCATGGGCGGTACGCTTGCCGACGATGTGGTGGCGTTCCTGAAGACAGGTAAGAAGAAGCCCGTAGCATTGGCTAACTGTAAGTATATCTTCGACTTCAATCGCCTACAAGAGCTGCACCTCTCGCTCGACGATATCAACGTGAAATACGAGATGGTGAACATGCCCGTAAGCATCTTCAAGGAGTATTTCAAAACTATTATCATCGTCTTATTGCTCTTTATCGTGCTGTTGTCGGCACTTATCGTGTCGCTCTATCTGCTTAAGAGGGGTAAAAAGCTGCGTCTGGAGTTGCTGCGTCAGGGCAAGGAATTGCTCGTAGCGAAGTATAACGCCGAGCAAGCTAACCTTATGAAGTCGCGTTTCATAGCCAATATAAGCCACGAGATACGCACACCGCTAAACGCCGTGATGGGCTTCTCGCAGATACTTACCAACGACCAGATAGAACTGACGGCAGAGGAGAAACAACAGTATGGCGAAATGATAATGGTAAACGGCGAACTGCTGCTGAAGCTCATCGACGATGTGCTCGACATATCGAAGATTGATGCCGGCAAGATGCGCTTCAATAAGGGTGAGTACGACGTTGTGTCGCTCATAAACACAGCCGCACAGAGTGCCCTTGCCAACAAGAAGCCAGGGGTGGACATTATTGTGGAAACAAGGGTAGAACACCTACAGATTGCCACCGACAGGGAGCGTTTGCTACAGGTGCTTGCCAATCTGCTGAACAATGCAAAGAAATGTACGGATAGCGGAAAGATCACAATCAGTCTGGACCAGTATCCCGAGCAGCGTATGATAAAGATAAGCGTTAGCGATACGGGATGCGGAATACCGGTGGATAAGGCTGAAGAGGTTTTTGAACGCTTCAAGAAACTGGATGCGTTCAGACAGGGAACCGGACTCGGACTGGCTATATGCAAGTTGATAGTGGAAGAGTTAGGCGGCAAGATATGGGTTGATACCGACTACACCGATGGTGCGCGTTTCGTTTTCACGCATCCAATGTAGATATAAAATGGTATCACCACCTCACCACTTCAACATCTTATCCCCTTCGTTGCGAATAGCAGTATGAAGTAGAGCAGAGTGCCGCTGACGAGTCCGGCGATGGCATCGATGGCGTAATGCGCCTGGATGTACACCGTGGCAAGACACAGGAACACGTAGAACGGTGTCATGAAGTAGAGCAGACGGCGGTTGCGTGCGTGATATGCAAGCCACATGCATACTGTCGATACGCCCACGTGCGACGACGGGAAGGCGGCTGTGGGGCGTTCGCCCGCTGCCTTAGCCTGCTCCACGAGGTCGTAGAAGAAACCGTCTACGTAGCCCGGAGTGGGCAGACACTCCTGATGTGTGTTGAAGTAGGTGCCGACGGCAGGGAAGAAGCCGTTGGCGATGTTCTCCAAGCCCACCGCCTTGAAGTAGAACGTGGGTCCGGCAACGGGCACGAAGATGAATACGATGTAGTAGATGAAGAACGAGGCGAGCAGAATGAACGAAGCTCGCTGAAACTCGTTGTAGCGTGCGAAGAAGTAGAAGAACACCATCAAACCAATCATCGGATAATAGGCAGCGTAACCCATGCTCATCAGCTCGCTGATGGGTGCCCACGAGAAGGTGGAGGCGAACGAGAGCGCCGGTTGGAAGCCAAACATCGACTGCTCTGCGCGGCAGAACACGTGGTCGAGGTTGGGGAACATGCGGTTCAGCTCGTACGTGTCGGGGTACCACCACGCCAACAGTGACATCTGCGCCACCACACGCGCTAATAGCGTCAGACGACAGGGCACGAGTCGGTAAGCCAACCACAGCGCAGCCGTCATTGCCACCACACGCACACGACCCCATATCATTGCGTCGGGATTCTGCAGGTTGGTGTAGGTGAAGAGAGCCACGAGCAGTGTGAACACCGTGTATGCCATCACGAGCCACTCCAGTGCTAACAGTCCGCGCTTGGGCGATTTGTCTATAGAGAAAAGTTGTGTAAGGAATTTCATTGTCTTTATATAGCCTATAGCCATCCGTTCTTTTTATACCATGCTACGGCGAGCTTCACGCCGTCGGCGAGTTTGTAGTGCGGATGATAGCCAAGCTCGTCGCAAGCCGGCTCGATGTCGCAACGCCAGTTGCGCTGTTTCAGAATGTTATACTTGTCGTTGTTCAGAGCCGACGGTTTCTTGGTGATGTGGCTCATCTTCTCGCCGAGGAACGCCACGATGCGCAGCACCCACACCGGTGCCACGATGCGCAGCATCCACTTCACGCCCATCTCTTTCTTCAGCAGGTCGCTGAACTCGGTAGAGCTGTACACCTCACCGTCGGAGAGGAAGTACTTCCTACCGCTCATGCCGCGGTCGAGAGCGAGGAACACAGCCTGCACCACGTCGAGCACATACACGAAAGTGATGTCCTGACGCTTGAAGCCCACGGCGAAGTCGACGTGCTTCTTTATGCTCTCTGCCATGAGGAAGTAGTCGGTCTCGCGCGGACCGTACACTCCCGTAGGGCGCAGAATGATGTAGGGGAAGTCGTTGCCAATGCTGTCGAGGTACTTCTCGGCGTCGAGCTTGCTCTTGCCGTACGCCGTATTTGGGCACGGCGTATCGTGCTCGCTGATGTCCTGATAGGGTTGCTCCTCATGTATAGCACCGAACACGCTGAGCGAGCTGAGGAACACGAAGCGCTTCAGCGGCATCTGCAGCTCGATGAGCGCATCGACGAAGTTCTTTGTGCCCTCGGTGTTCATACGACGGAAGTCGGCTTTGTCGAGACATTTCGTCACGCCGGCAGCGTGCACGACGTAGTCGAATTCGTGCTCACCGAGTTGCGCCTTCAGTTGCTCCTTTGAACTGAAGTCGAGCTCAATGAAATGTATGCGTTTATCCTGAAGGTATCTGCGCGATGTGGTTTTCCTCACTGCTGCCCACACCTCCATATCTCTGTTGAGGGCTTCCTCAACGATAAAACTGCCTATGAAGCCACTGGCTCCTGTTATAAGTATCTTGTTGGTCATTATTAATATTGGTACATAGTACAGGTTGCAAAGTTACTATAAAAAAACGAGTTAGCGAAATAAATGGCAACATCTTAATAGTTTCTCAACCATTATCTGAAAACTTCATATTTCATTATTTTTGAGTATTGTTTACTTTTGTTGAAGATTGTAATTTTGCCAAAGAAATATTTATATATCTTTTTTATAATCAATTAGAATTACAATAACAAATTAATTCAGCTAAAACAATGAAAAAAAGAATTATGTTAGCGTTAGCTTTGATGTTAACTGCTGTTGCAACTCTAAGTGCTAAAAATGCGTTGATAATTGTAGCTCATGGTTCTCCTATGGAGTCATGGCAGAAACCTGTGTTAGATCTCGAACCACTTGTAAAAAAGCAGTTGGCTATGGGAAAACTAAAGGGAATAGATATCGTTAAGGTCGCACTAATGGAATATACAGAGCCTTCTGTAGCATCAGTAGTGAAAGCCTGTGAAGCAGAAGGTGCAGATACAATCTTTGCCCTTCCGGTCTTCATGGCACCATCAAGCCACACGGAAGAAGATTTGCCGAATATCCTCGGTCATAAATATAATCCCTATGTACTGGAAGAACTGGCAGAGGAACAAACGGAGCTGGTACATACCAAGACACCTATCATTCTCGGTCCTACGTTTTATTACAGTTACTTGTTAGAGGAAAGTATGTTAAACCGTGTGCAAAATCTCTCGAAGGATGCTTCTAATGAGGCTGTGATTTACCTTACTCATGGTGATCCAGAGCGTGATGGATTTTGGAAGGAAGTTCTCAAGAATGTTGATAAATACACAAAGGAGCATACAGAAATCGATTATGTCGACCATGCAGTTATCGAAATGGGACATGATTTTGCCAATGAACTGATGCCTTTATTAAGCAAAGCATCTCAAAAGAAAAAGCGAATTATTGTTCAGGGAATATATTTGGTGTCTGATGTGAAGCGAATGGCAGACCGTCATAAGATGACAGAAGTTCAGAGTGACCTTGTAAAAAAGACAGGTGTGGAGATAGTCTATAGTGCTGATGGTATTCTTCCTGCTTGTACTCCACTTGTTGTAGATTGGATTGTAGCCCAAACAAACAAGTGGGTTGAAAGCAAACGATAGACTTTTTTAGGCATGAAGAAAATTCATTTGTGGTGTATTTTTACGTTTCTGAGCCTCTTCTTTTCTTTTCAAGAAGCTGAGGCTCAGAAACGAAGACTTTATGGCTATGTGACAGATAGCAACAATGAACCGCTTATAGGCGTGAGTGTCCAGATTAGAGGAACTCAGATAGCCACCATTACAGATGTCAAGGGGCGATACCAATTAAATGGTGATTTTGGTAAAGCCTCAGTCATTTCCTTTACCTATGTAGGATTTTCTCAAAAGAAATTGAAATATGATGGTCGTGAGCGAATAGACGTAAGAATGCAGACGGCAGAGAATAACTTGGGTGAAGTCGTAGTAAAGGCAAAGAGTAATATTAATGCCATCGACCTTCGTTCAAAGGTAGGAATTGTAGAGTCGGTAGATATGAAACGTCTCAGTGAAAAGCCAATGATTGACATGGGACTGGCTTTACAAGGTATGATACCTGGATTGAACGTTATAAATACTGGAGATCTGGGTAGTAAACCGCAGGTCAGAATACGAGGAAACTCATCGTTTAGACGTGGCAATACGAGCAATGAGCCTCTCTATGTACTTGACGGAAAGATAATCTCGGCAGAGTCATTCTATAATCTAAATCCGCAGGATATAGCAAGCATAAAGGTCTTGAAAAATGCCACTGCTGGTGCTCTGTATGGTATAAAAGCAGCCAACGGTGTATTAGAGATAAGTTCACAGCGTGGTTATAAGGGAAAGATGATACTCACATATGGTATGGATCTTGGCTTGACGATGCGTGGAAGACGTGGTGTACGGCTTATGGATACGGAGGAGAAATTAGAATTGGAGCGTCTGTTGCAAAATCCAGCAGCGCCAGGCTATCGTTTCAGTAGGGATTATTACGAACGTTATCATGCCTCCGACCCGAATAAAGAACAGTTGATTGCAGAGGGAGAAATGCGATTGTCTGCATTAAAGGGTATTCATACAGATTGGTTTAAGGAACTTATTCATAACAACTTCTATCAAAAGCACAATATGAGTATAAAGGGAGGAAACGGAAATACAACTTATTATCTGTCAGGAAACTATACATATCAGGGTGGAAGAATAGAAGGAAACAACAAACAACGCTTCAGTGTCAGAATGGGAGTAGACCAGCAGTTGGGTAAGATGGGTTATCTAATGATTGGTGTGTTAGGTGGATATGCTAAGAGCAATTCGCCTAATGGCTCATCGTATGATCCTACTTCGTTGGTTTATAATCTCAATCCTTATGAACAAAAGACAGGCGAACTCTATTCGTATCCTAATAGAACGTATAGAGATCTCACTCAACAGTATCAGAGCGATACTTCTGATAAGAATGCCGGAGTGGATATAAACTTAACGTTAACCCCATGGAAAGACTTGACATTAGCATATGTTGCGGGTTTAGATTACCTTCAAGATGACAGCCACAGTTTTACTCCTGCATCGTCTTATCAAGAACAAAATAGTGGCGTTCCTGTCAATGCAAGGGGAATCTATAGTCGGACTAAGGGCGCAACAGTCAATCTGTCGAGTAATGTTCGGGCTACTTACAGCCATGTGTTTGCTGATGTTCATGATATAACACTGGGTGCAAACTTCGATTATTACCTTTATAACTATGATGCTGTAGGCATCACCGGATATGGAGTAGGTAATGTGGATGCTCCTTCTGCAATTAATAATTCATTGCATGGGTTACGTCAGCCATCTGTAAGAAATCCTCGTGACAAAAATGCACAGATGGGTATAGGTGTCGTGGCAGGCTATACTTATAATGCCATTTATGATGCTTACTTCACCTATAAGGCTGATGCTTCGTCAATACTCCCGTCAGACAAGCGTTGGAATTCGGCTTGGGCAGTAGGTTTGGGTTGGACACCGACAAATTATTCTTGGCTTAAAAGTAATAAGATTTTATCAAGTCTAAACTTTAAGGCATCATATGGTGTCACTGCAAATCTCAATGGTGTGACGGTGTCTAATACAGTCTGGACTTTCATGTTTGGTGAGCAATCGTATGAAGATAGTCGTATATTGTCGTTATTGTCGCTTTATAACAAGAATTTGAAGGCGGAGCAGAATAAGTCCATGGATTTTGGCGTGACCTTAGAATTTATAAAACGCATTACGTTCAATATCAACTGGTATAACCGTCGCACAGAGCAAGCACTCTTGGATGTACCTATTGCTACAAGTTCAGGTTTCTCTTCTCTTAAGCGCAATATAGGTGTGTTGCAGAACAGGGGTATAGAATTGGGGATGAATGCTAAGATTTTAGACGGATTTGACTGCCGATTGTCAGTAGGAGGAAATATTGCCTATAATGAGAATAAGGTAGTAAGCCTCTATTGGACAGATAAACTTTATCTTGACGAACAATCTATAGTGCCAGATTATGAGGTAGGAAAGGCATATGATATGATATATGGTTTACACTCGTTAGGTATCAATCCGCTTACAGGTTATCCCGTGTTTCTTACTCCTGAGGGTGTTGAGAAGCAAGGAACGGAGCAGTTGGTGCGAAGCGACTTCGTTGCTTTAGGCCATCAGACACCACCTTATTCAGGCAGTCTCTATGCCAGTTTCTCTTATAAACAGTTCGATATGGATGTATCATTTTATTATGTATATGGTGGAAAACAACGCTTTTCGTATCAGTATGTGCGCAATAGCGATAATGCCATATATAATGCTGTGCTTGGACAGACACGGAAGATGTGGTTTAAACGAGGAGATGAAAATAAGACATATTGGACTCCATTTTATACGCAAAGCATTGCAGAAGAGAATCTCGCACTCTATCCTAATACACGGACTGTGGGCAGCAGTGATTATATAAGGCTATCAAGTATATCGCTACGCTATAGGATTCCGTCTGATTGGCTTCATAAGATAATTCCATTCGTGAAATATGCAAATTTTGGATTACAAGGTTCTAACCTTTTTACATGGACAAGGTACAAGGAATCAGATCCAGAAAGTGGTACACTTGCAGGTACAATGTCACCAGTATTCACATTTAATCTCAATTTAACATTCTGATAATATGTTGCGAAATAGAGAGTTTTACTCTGAAACGCATTGACAACGCTATATGAAACAAAGTATATTAAAAATAAAAAGCATTTCAGTTGGCTTATGTCTGGCATCATTATACGCTTGTAGCCTGAATATTCCGCCACAAGATCAATTTTCGGATCCTGATGCAATCACAAATGTTGCAAATGCACGATCTCTGTTAGCATCAGCTTATTCGTCTTTTCCTCACTATGAGTATGAATTCTCTTTGTTGGGAAACGACTTCGTTCCGACATCTCTTTCTATAAAGGATGTTAGTGTTTTGAATCTTTATAACTGGAACGATAAGGAAATCAGTAAACTTGCTCCAACTCTTTGGATAGATTATTATAATGTTATTGCCCAATGTGATGGACTTCTTGAACGTATGAATGGTGTGAAGACTGAGACGACAAACGAAGAGAAGGAGAAACTTGCAATCACTTCTGAAGCAAAGACCTTAAAAGCATTGTGTTATCTCCAACTGTTAAAAATCTTTGCTCCAGCATATGATGCGAATCCTGATGCACCAGGGGTTATCCTGAAAAGCCAACTTGGAATAGAGAGTAAGCAGCGTTCTTCAATACGTGAGTGTGTAGTAAAGATTAAAGAGTTGCTTACCGATGCTGCGCAAGTAAATAACACTTCTTCTCGTAATGGATGGTGTTCACAGGATGCTGTGCAGTATCTTTTAGCTGATTTAGCACTCTATTCTGGTGATTATCAAGGTGCCATTGATGCAGGGGCTAAGATTTTGGCAAAAAGTAATGACGCTTATTTTACAGTGGAAGGCATTAATAGCTTGTGGGCTACAAATAGCTATTCAGGGCGTATATTTGCTTTTAATATTACCTCAACTTATTATGCAAGTATTCAATATAGTGTACAAGAAGGTGATTATTTCATGATTAATCCGCAGTTGTCTTTCTGCTCGTCTGATGTGCGGAAGGATTCATTTGTCTATCCTTTTTTGATGAACGGTTCTGTTAGGGAACTTTTAGGAAAGTACAATCGATGTAATAAGCTAAACCAGCCAACGGCTTATATCAATATAATGCGATATGCCGGAGCTTATTATATTGTCTCTGAAGCCTATTGTAGGAGAGGAGATACGGAGGCAGCACGCACCTTAATCAATCATTATTGGCATTGTATAGGTGTAGCAGAAGCCCCGTCGGGTATTTCGAATAAAGCCCTTTTAGACCTAATTATGGTTGATAAACAACGAGAATTTATAGGTGAAGGGGTTAATTTCTTCGATCTTAAACGTACTCATTCTGTAGATCTTAAACGGCAATCTCAATGGGGAAACGGTATTGTCGGCAGTGTGTCGCCAGATGATTATCGTTGGACATTCCCTATTCCTGTGTCCGAATATCGATTCAATAAGGTAGAACAGAATCCAGGATGGTCTTCCAATTAATGTATAATAGTACGAGAAACGATGAACAAGCGTATGTTATTTATGCTTTATTTCCATAATAATATAGATAAGATGAAGAAAAGATTCTTTCGATACACCATTTTGTTAGCTTTCATATTTGGTTTACTGTCTTCCGGACATACGTCAGCACAGTCCTCACGAAATGGGTGTAGTACTATTTCTTTACCGAAAGGCTCTGTTGAGGGAAGATTGAGTAATGGATTGCGTTATATCATACAGCCCAATGCTTTACCACGGCATGGCGTTGAGGTGAGAATGATTATGAGTGTCGGTTCATTACAAGAGGAAAACGATCAGCGAGGTTGTGCACATTTTCTGGAACACTGTGCCTTTATCGGTACGAAACACTTTCCTAAACGTGCTCTTGTCGACTATTTTGAAGGTCAAGGTATGAAGTTCGGACGTGATATTAATGCCTTTACTGGGTTCGACCGCACTATCTATTGTCTGTCGTTACCTTATTATTCAGATAATAAAGAAATACTTGATACAACATTCCTGGTCCTTCGCGATTGGCTTTGTGGTATTGATTTTGATAATGAACGGGTAAAGAAAGAACGTAGTGTCATTGTGGAAGAATTGCGTGGATATCAGCAGAATGATGATTTCTACAGTCTCAAGATGGGACATAACCGTTATGCTGAACGTCTTCCGCTTGCTACCGAGCAGGAGATAAATAGCATTGATAGTAACCACTTGAAGACTTTCTATAAACGATGGTACGTTCCATCACATGCCACTGTGCTTATTGTTGGACCGGTTAATGTTACGGAAGTGGTGGAAAAACTATCTCAGACATTAGGTATAATACCTTCAGGCGATGTGGAGAAACCATTGACTAAGTTCCCTATGTATTACACCGGTGGAGCCAGTTGGATGGAGATTGCAGATAGCGTTCAGTATGAAAACAAATTGGAACTTATCATTCCGCATAATACTTGTGTGAGACAGACATTACAAGATGCAGTTGAGAAACAACGTAGGTGTATGCTTGTACATTGTCTGTCGGAGCGTTTTGCAGCAGATAGTATAGGATGTAATGTGTCAGATGACTGGTACTTAGCTGACAATGATCATTTCGTTTTATCATTTCGAGGTGCATCCACTGCCGATTTAGAACATCAGTTAAGTGCGGTGTCATCCGAGTGTCATCGTTTGTTGCGCTTTGGAGTACAGCATGATGAACTGCAACAACTTATTGGTGCACGCTTAGATAATCTCTTACCTGATACCACTCAACGTCTTTCAGAAAATATATGTGATGATTTCGTGGATTATATCACTGCTGGCGACCGTATACTTTGGAACCCCGACGAGGTGGAGTGGGTGCGACAGCAAGTTGTGAATACAACCAGTGCGCAGCTTCAACAATTAATGAAGAGGCTACTTGATCAGTTGAGTCGGAACAGATTGTATGCCTATACTGATGTCAATGGTAGTTTAGGGGCGAATCGTCTCACTGCAGAAAAAGCAGATTCCGCATGGAATATAGGTGATAAACATTCTTGTACTCCCTATGTCTTTAGTAGGAAGGAGAAGCTTAATGAACCTCATGTTATAATTCCTTTATGCTTAACCCAATCTGCAGTTTTTATGCCAGATAGTATTGAAAACTATCATAAATGGACTGACATAGGAGCAGAGGAAATCGTATTGAAGAATGGATTGAGGATTATTCTTCGTCCAACGATAGACGAAGATTCAACTATCTCGTTAGTGGCAATAGGCAGGGGAGGCACAGCTGATCTATCGCTTCCAATGCAGTTGAAATTGCACGATGCTGTCAGCTATGTGGATATGGGTGGACTATATAAAATTCAAAATGACACATTATTGTCTGTTATGACACAAGAAAAGATTTCGATGACCGTGGGTATCGATAATTTCTGGCACCAACTCATGGCTTCTGCCCCAGCAAACAAAAGTACTGAATTGTTTAATTTAGTGTATCAAAAGATGTGTTTTCCTGGAATAAATCGTAAGGAATTTAAGGAGACTGTGACTGCGGAGATTGCGAACTTAGGTAAGGAAACAATCCTTGATAAGATGCTTGCACATGATGTAGACCGTTTGATGGCAGGTACGATAGATTCGTTGGTCGGTAATTCGTTAGATAATAGTAGAAGGTATCTTACTGTGTCTGCGTTAGATTCATTGGATATTGATACGTTGACAACCTATTATAAGAACTTATTTGCCGACCCTTCGCGCCTCACAATAATTTTGACAGGTAACTTCTCAATGGAAGATGTCTTGCAAAAAGCTGTCGCTACGTTTTCTCAGATTGCTGTGCAGCCTTTACAATTACCACTGGATAACGCTCCTTTCCGCATAGGAAAAGAAGTTGTTAAGAAAGGTTTTGAAGGTGGAAATGATCGTCAGACACTGGTTAATTATATCTTTGCAGGCAACTATACGCCATCGCTTCAAAACTCTCTATGTATGAAGCTTATCCGCGACGTACTGCAAGATCGTGTGTTGAAAGTGTTACGAGAAAGAGAAAATCTTGTTTATTCGCCTTACGTAGACCTCTATTATGATGGTATTCCGCAGCAGAAATATCATTTTCAGATTACTGTTTCGATGAAGGATGATAATCAGCAGTGGGTTGAGAGATTGTTGAAGGACATAATAAAGCAGCTCAAGGCATCGCCCATCAGTACGTCCGAACTCGGCAAGATGAAGCGTTCATTCCTTGTCACAAAGGATAAAAATCTTCATGATAAGGCTCCTTCCGAATGGAAAACGGCATTAATGACACTTGTTAAGAATGGAGAGTCGCTGTATGATTTCGGCCATTATGCTGAATGTCTGAACGATATTACGCCTAAGAAATTACAAAAGATGATAAACGAGATGATCGTTTGGGATAAAAGATATGTAGTATATAAAACACAAATGAAATGAAGATGATAAATAAATTACGCTTACTTTGGGGTTTTCTCTGTATTTTTATAGTAGTGCCAGGAACCTCGCAGACACAGCCTGAAGCCTATCGTTTGTATGATGGTAAGGGGAGAGTTGTTGATTACGACCAATTGGTGAAGACAATTGCTAAGGTTGATGTGGTCTTTATAGGCGAGATCCATAACTGTGCAATAACACATTGGCTGGAGCTGAAGTTGTTAGATAGTCTCTACAAGATTCATGGGAAGAAACTGAAAGTGGGTATGGAGATGTTTGAAAGTGACAACCAGCTTATCTTAGATGAGTATCTTCATGGACAGATAACAGGTGACCGTTTTGAGGAAGAAATGCGCCTTTGGCCTAATTATAGCACGGATTATGCATCTTTAATATCGTATGCACGTGATCATAACATCCCTATTGTGGCTACGAATATACCTCGTCGCTATGCTACGGCTGTAAAGGAACACGGTTTGAGCTATCTTGATTCGTTCTCAATAGAGGCTAAAGCATATATGGCACCACTCCCTATACACTTTCAGACAAATGAGAGTGTGGAACAAGGATTTGTACTTATGGGGTTAATGGGGAAGAATAAGAATGTGAACCCACGCCAGATTGCTGAGGCACAGGCGATTAAAGATGCCACAATGGCGTGGCGAATAGCAAAGAATCTACAAGAAAAATTTATTCATTTCAATGGTAACTTTCATACAGATAATCATGAGGGAATAATTCCTTATTTGTTACAATACAAGCCAGAAACAACTTTTATGGTAGTAAGAGCAGTCAGACAAGAGAATATTTTACGCTTGGAAGATGAGTATAAGGGTATTGCTGATTTTTATATCTGTGTGCCCGAGGATATGACGACATCCTACTAATGCATTCGTATTTAAGGAAACTATTAAAGGCAGGAATCTAAAATAGGATTCCTGCCTTTTGGTAGTTGTAAGGAAACTTATTCTACAACTACAGGGCGAATTGAACTTCCATAACGACAGTTCTCTCCGTTACTATCGTATACGCCATCATTGTCAAAGCTAAGACAGCGTGCGTGGTCTTTTGAATCTTCAAACAGAATGGATGATGTATAATAACCACCATATCCTGCATATTTTACGGCTTTTGTGTCGTCATATCGTGACCCTGCACAAGGTAGGAAAAGTCCTGTTGATATGTCATCTTTAGTTAGTTCTTTAGGGAATCGAATGGTCATTGCAATATCTCCTTCTCCAGGTTCAGTTACTAAATACCCATAGATTTGTTTGTTTTCATCGACAGTTACATATCCGAACTGCCATTTACCTTTCTGTGTTAGGTCAATGATTTCTGTATAACGTGGTAGACGAAACATTCCCTTAGTAGCCCAATAAGCGATATCACCAAAGGTGGCCTGTTCAAAATCTGTGGTTTCATTAATGAATTTATCATCTGTATACATCTTTCCGGCAATATCGGTTTTTGTTGTGTTGCCATACACATCTTTCGAATAGGTGAGTGCATTGCTACCACAAACTCCAAAGTTGAAATGGTCTATTTGGTCATCAGCCTGTTCTATTTCAAATTTATAGGCTTCCGTAGCATCTCTATGGAGACCGTAGCGTGGTTTAAAGTAAGTCCACTGATGGTCTGCAATTTTCCATGTTCCTTTGTCGTATTGGAGGTTTCCTGTTGCCCACTTCACACCAAAGAGGGTGACATACTGTGGGGAAGGCTGTGGAGAAACACTTTCTTCAAAAGATATTCTTTCAATATCATCAGCAAGAATTTGTATGATATCACCACTTTTTTTGACTATCTTCATATTGTAGGTCTGTGCAGAGAGTGGTACGAATGTGAAAGAGAAAAGGACAGAGAATAAGTATTTTTT
>OHJK01000955.1_pt1 | contig 15904 bp, 16 predicted proteins | sample 1568541 | NCBI WGS metagenome assembly OHJK01 (sample SAMEA3879535, study PRJEB24766) | human gut metagenome | biome: human-associated habitat; feature: feces | place: USA | collected 1985/1987
GCGAAGGATTCGCAGGATAAAATGGTGTTAACCATTTTATCGAGAAATAGTATGATTTGTGACAGCGCCCTCTTTGTCTCTCGCCAGCTCCCGGGCGGCCATCACGGCCATACACACCAGCAGCGGCAGCTTGTCAGGCCGGTAGACGATCAGATAGGCGTTGTCGAACACCGCGTTTTCGACGGTCAGGTCCATGTCGTCCATGATGGCGCCCAGAATCTCGCCGTTGAGCGTGACCTTGTAGTTGTGACCGACGGTGCCGCTGTACTCCCGCAGCTCCAGTGTTCCCTCCGTCACCTCCATGGTGAAGCGGTCCCGCACCAGATCAAACTGCTTTTCCAGCGTGCCGTAAAGTTCACCGTCCTGATAGAACTTGTATGTAGCCAGCGCGTGCCCCAACTGCTTGGTCATGGTGAAAACCTCACGGTCATAGTTATCCAGCACCCGCAGCTTCACCAGCGGCGCTGTGCCGTCCACGGTGTAGAGGGTGTTTCCGTCCGTATCCTGAACGGTGAAATGCTGCCCCGTCAGCTTGAAATCCTCGCTGAAGGTGTAAATCTGAGAGGGAGAGATCTCCCGGAAGGGCAGAATCGTGCCGGTTTTCACGAAATGTTCAAGGCTCTTCTGAAGCCATTCCCGCATCAGAAAGACGTCCGAATGATAGACCAGATGCCCCGCAAGGTCTTCCCCCGCGTCCGCTTCCGCCGGAAAACGAGGTTCCGTCAGTCGCTCCGAAATGGTAGAGTCCAGCATGGAATAGCCAACGTAGCCGATCATCCCGTCGCGATTCAGGTAAAAATACAGAAACTCTCCCCGGACATTCGGCCCGAAAATCAGGCTGGTATAGGGACTTGTGGAAAATTTTCCCAGATACGCAGAGCCGAGGGGCGTTTTTTCGTTCTGGAACGCGCGGTAAAACTCCTCGATCTTTCGGGGGACATCCATGGCGATCATGGCTCCGCCGTCCGTCATGGCGTTGTAGTCCGCCGGAGAACCCATGTTGAACACCGCAATGCCGATAATCAGAATTACGGTTGCAATGGACACCGGGATGGTATCCCAGTTCCCGGCAATACAGAGCCACACCGCCAGCGCGACCAGAACCAGACCAATGATCCGGAACTTCCATATCCGCCGCTTGATGGCAGGCGAATAGCTCACATAAGCGGCAAACTTTTCCTGCTCCTGCTTCACGACGTTTTTTGCCTGTTCTGCCGTCCGTTTCACCGGGGATTTGCCGTCAAACAGCCAAGCGAGGAAGCCAAACACCCCCGCAACCAGCAGCAGGAACAGCAGCCCCACAATGGTGAGGCCGTCAAACACGCCATCTCTTATGTCAATAATGACGTTGTAGATGGCGTACAAAATCGTGGCCGCCGTGAGGCCAAGAAAAACCTTTTTCACACGCATTCCACCTCTCTATCGGATGGCATAAGTGTACCACATTTGTGCCCTCCATACAAGAAAAAATTCCCAAAAGATGCGCAGCTGCGAGAGGGTGGAAGCACTTGTCAGCCCGCAACGCGCTTCCGCTTCGTGTGGGCAGCCACTCCCAGCAGGCCCATTCCTGAAACCACCAGCACCAGCGCGGCAATGATTGGCGTCGGCTCCTGTCCCGTGGGGGGCGGCTCCTGAGCACCAGTCATCGACTGTGGTCGAACGGTGATCTCCCAGATATCCTCGTAGGGCAGTTCGATCACGAAGGGCGGTATCGCGTCATTCCCGGCTGAAATCCCGGTCTGTTTGATGAGATACAGCCCCGGCGACAGGTTGGAAAACGTGACACTGCCCTCCGCGTCAAAGGGAACCGTTGTCCCCTCCGCTGCCTCATGCTCCGCCAGCCACGACGCCAGCGTCAGAGACGGCAGGTCTCCCCACCTTACCAGTCCCCCGCCGTAAACATCATCCAGCCAGTAGCCGCCGTCCGCCTCGACGCCCGCATGGTACAGCGTCACGGCGCTGTCGGCGGGCGGCTTCGTCTCCGGAACCACCCGGATGGAACCCGTCTGGGCGGCATAAGCCGGGACGGCACCTCCCAGCAGCAGTCCGACCGCCAATAAAGCAAATACAAGCCGTTTTAGCATTTCGCTTCTCCCCTTTCCCGGTTTGGCTACAGTATACCGTTTCCTGGGAGAACAAGCAGTCGAAGCGCGGATGTGATGCCGTAGGGTTTTGGGACGAAAAAATGCCGGACAGGCAGCTTGTGCTTGTCCGGCATCGGAATATTTTGTTATCCCACAGGAACGGGGGTGATTTTCATGACCTTGCGCTGGTATTCGGAGATACCGAAGGCCAGCACATCCATTGCCCGCTCCAAATCCTCCTGCTTGAGAACGTAAGCGATACGCACCTCATTGATGCCCTTGCCGGGGGTCTCGTAGAAGGGTGCGCCGGGGGCGAACATGACGGTGTCCCCCTGATGGTCGAAGTTTTCCAGCAGCCAGTACTGGAACTTGTCCGCGTCGTCCACCGGCAGGCTCGCCATGACGTAGAACGCGCCCATGGGTTCCTCCACCACCACGCCGGGAATCTGGCGCAGCTTGGAGATCACCGTATCCCGGCGGCGGCGGTATTCCTCCTTGCTCTGACGGAAGAACGCAGGATCCACCGTATACAGCGCCGCCGCGCCGATCTGATCGATGGTAGCAACGGACAGGCGCGACTGGCAGAATTTCAGCAGCGCCGCCTGCAATTCCTTATTCCGGGTCACAACACAGCCCACCCGCGCGCCGCAGGCAGAAAAGCGCTTGGAGGCGGAGTCGATGATGACGAGGTTCTCGTCGATATCCCGGAAGTGCGCCATGGTCGGCACGCCGAATTTGTCGTCGTAGCAGAATTCCCGGTAAACCTCGTCGCAGATCAGGAACAGATCGCGCTCCTTGGCGATGTCGGCGATCATACGCATTTCCTTCTGGTCGAGGACAACGCCCGTGGGGTTGCCGGGGTTGGTAATCAGGATGGCGCGGGTGTTCTTGGTGATCAGGCTCTCGATGCGCTCCCGCTTGGCGTAGCGGTAGCCCTCCCACGGGTTGGTGGGCAGGGCACGGATAACGCCGCCGGCCGCATGGACGAAGGTGGTGTAGTTGGGGTAATACGGTTCGGGGATGATGACCTCGGTATAGGGGTCGAGGATGCTCAGGCAGGTCATCAGCAGCGCCTCACTGCCGCCGGTGGTGATGAGGACGTCGTTGGGCGCCAAGTCAACCCCCAGTTTGTGATAATAGCCCCGCACGGCGTCAATGAGCACAGGCATACCGGGAGACTCGGCATAGGCCAGCGTCTTGCGGTCAAAGTTCCGCACGGCGTCATAGTAAGCCGTGGGCGTGGGCAGGTCGGGCTGTCCGATGTTCAGGTGATAGATCTTCTTGCCCTTCTTCTCGGCCTCCACGGCGTAGGGATGGAACTTCCGCATGGGAGAGGGTTCACACCGGTTTGCGTTGATGGATATCTGCATAACTACCTCCACCGGCGGTACTTCCGCCGGATTTCTGATATTCTTTCGTAAGGCGAACCACCTCCGGGGTGAGAATCGCCAAAGCTGTCAAATTGGGAATCACCATCAGGCCGTTGACGGCCTCCGCCGCCGACCAGACGACGCCGGTTTGCAGGCATGCCCCGGCGACCACCGCGGCCATCTGCGCCGCAACAAAAAACTTCCACGCCCGGGCGCCAAAGAGGAACTGGGCGCACCGAGCACCGTACAGCCCCCAGCCAAGCACCGTGGCAAAGGCAAAGCAGACAAGGGACACGGCAATGAAAACCGACGCAAAATCGCCATAGACAGCAGCAAACGCCTTCGTCGTCAGCTCCACGCCCACGTCTCTGCCGTAGGGAACCGGCACGCCGCTGACGAGAATGACCAGCGCCGTCAGTGTGCACATGAGGATGGTATCGAGAAAGACCTCCATAATGCCCATCAGTCCCTGTTCCGCTGGGTGGGAAACCTCCGCCGAAGCGTGGGCGATGGACGCGGTACCCATGCCAGCCTCATTGGTAAACACCCCGCGGCTGCATCCGATGCGAAGCGCCTGATAGGCAGAACCCAAGGCCCCGCCTGTCACCGCCCGCGGGGAAAATGCCCCCGCCGCGATCGACGCGAACGCCGCCGGAACCTCCCGCCAGCGCAGCACCAACATCACCGCGCAGAGCAGGATATATGCAGCGGAGATGAACGGCACCAGCCGCTCGGCCACAATACCGATGCGTCTCGCGCCCCCAAGGAGCATCGCGCCCACCAGTGCGGCCAGAATCAGTCCCATCACAAGGTTTCCAAGTCTGGTCTGTTCGCCGCCGAAGCGGGTCACCACATCGTTTACGCCGGAGATCACAGCGTTGATCTGAGTGGCGTTTCCCACGCCGAAGGCCGCAACCACGCCGAACACGCAGTAAGCGACGGCCATAGGTGTAAATTTCGTCCCCAAGCCCTGAGTGATCACATACATGGGGCCGCCGATCCACCCCGCCGGGGTTTTCGCCCGGTAGCGAAGCGCCAGCGTGACCTCCGCGTATTTCGTGACCATCCCGAGAACGCCGCAAATCCACATCCAGAAAATGGCCCCCGGCCCGCCGAGACAGATGGCACCGGCAACGCCGACGATATTTCCCGTCCCTACGGTCGCCGCCAGCGCCGTACACAGCGCCTGAAAGGGCGTCACCCCGTTCCCGCTTTTCCGTCCCGGGCGAAGCATGGAAAGAAAGCGCCTCCATGCTCTGGGGAACAGCGTCAGCTGGGCGAAGCGAAGCCGCAGGCTCAGGTAAAGCCCCACGCCAACGATCAGCACCAACGCGGGCGCCCCCCAGACGATTCGATTCAGGCCGTCAATGTATTTGGTCATTTTGTCCTCCTAGCATACCACTTTTTTGTTGAAACTGCAAGAGAAAAATCGGAAAAATGATAAAAAAGCGGCTCTCCATTTTTAGAGAACCGCTTTCGTGATCGATTATGTTATTCCCACGCCGCCCAGACTTCCGGGCAATAGCCAACCGTGGCCTGTTTGCCGTTGCGCACTACGGGCGTTTTCATCAGGGCGGGGTTGTCGAAAACCTTGTCTTCCTTCGCACGCTGGTCGTCCATGTACTTCATGAGGGTGATGTCCGGGGATTTACCGTCCCAGTCGATGAGGTTGTCAATGCCGCCCACCGCCCGGAGAACACTGTCAAATTCCCTGCCGGACATGCCATATGTTTTCAGGTCTATGGATTGGAATGGAATGCGCCGCTCCTTGAAGTAGCGTTCCGCCTTCTTGGTGTCAAAGCATTTGCTTTTGCCGAAAATCTGAATGTTCAATACACTACCTCCATCAGGCACAGTCCCTGCGCCTGAGCCAGGAAGCCCGCGTCCTCCCGCTTGCCGCCGAACAGCGACGGAATGCTCTCCGTTTCCCGCTCTCCCCTGCCGACCTCCACCAGCGTGCCGACCAGAATCCGCACCATGTTGTAAAGAAAGCCGTTACCGGTGAACAGAATTTGGATTTCCTCCCCCTGCCGCTGAATGTCGATGGAATCGATTCGGCGGACGGTGGACTTTTTCATTCTCGCATTGCCGCAGAACGCGGAGAAATCATGCTTCCCCGTCAGCAGTGCCGCCCCGCGGCGCATGGCGTTTAAGTCAAGGCGTTCCGGCATGACCGCAACGTACCGCCGCTGAAAAACGCACGGCCCCCGGGAATTCCAGATACGGTAGCGGTAGGTCTTGGCGCGGGCGTTCAGGCGGGCATGGAACCGGGGCGGCACGTCCACACAGGAATATATGCCGATATCCTCGGGAAGATACTGCCGCAGTTTGGACAAAATCTCCCCCGCCGGCATGGCGCTTTCGCAGTGGAAATTTGCCACCTGCCCCAGCGCGTGTACCCCGGCGTCGGTGCGGCCGCTGCCGCTGACCTCGATCGGTTCCTCCAGAATCCGGGAAAGGGCAGTTTCCAGCTTGCCCTGAATGGTGTCGTCCCTTCCGGGCAGACGCTGCCAGCCCCGGTAGCGGGTGCCGTCGTAGCAAATATCAAGCCGCAGATTCCGCATAATCCTCCATCTCTTCTCTGGCCTCCCGTTCGGTATCCGCTGAGAACAGGAACTTGCCGCTTTTGTCATACACCTGAACGTGTCCGCCTACATAACGCATCTGAAACATAGCCATCAACCTTTCCTTTTGGTTTCTGGCCATAGTATAACACGCTATCTGTCCAATAAATCGGACTAATTAGGCTTACGGCAAACTTTTTTTCATATGGGAGGACAGCCACTGGAGAATGTCCCCGTAGACCTCTTCCCGGTTGATCTCGTTGAGAATCTCATGCCTGCACAGCGGGTAAATGTGCACGGAAACATCTGCCATCCCCGCCTTGCGGAAAGCGTCAGCCGACTGACGGACGCCCTTGCCGTAGTTGCCCACAGGGTCGTCCCCGCCCGCAATGAAGAACACGGGCAGTTCCTTGCGCATGGCGGCAAGGCTCTCCGGCTTCTCGATGTAGCGGATGCCCGTCATCAGATCCCGCAGCAGCCCCGTCGTTTCGGTGAAGCCGCACATGGGATGGGCGATGTAGGCGTCCACGATCCTGGCGTCCCGGGTCAGCCAGTCGAATTCCGTGCGGGGATGCTCCACCTTTCGGTTGTAGCCGCCGAACACCAGCTTGTGGAGGGTCTCGTCGGGGTTGGTCTCCCCCACCTTTTTGCACACGCTCTCCACCACCTTGATGACGGCGGGCAGCGCAAAAGCAGGCTGCCAACCGGTGCCGCAGATGATGGCGGCGTCAATACCGCTGTCCGGGTACTTGCACAGAATGCTTCTCGCCATGAAGGAACCCATGGAATGACCGAACAGGACATAGGGAAGGTTCGGAAATTCCGCCTTTGTCAGTTCCAGCAGATGATAGCTGTCCGCCACGGCGCTGAACCAGCCGCCGGTGAAGTAGCCATTGGTGTCCCCTTCGCCTACGGACTCGCCGTGACCCATGTGGTCGTCAGCCACCACGACGAAGCCCCGCTGTGCCAGCACCTGAGCGAATGCGTCGTAGCGCTCCGCCACCTCCGCAATGCCGTGGACGATCTGGAACACCGCCTTCGGCTCTCCCTCCGGCATCCAGCGGCAGACGTGAATCCTCCCTGCACCGCAGGAATCAAACCAGAAGTCCTCTCTCATGACTTACTCCACCACCTCGTAGCCTGCGTCGGTGATGGCCTTCTTCAGCGCCGCCACATCGGCGTCGCCGGTGACGGTGACATTCTTCGCATCCAAGTCCACAACGGCGTCCGTCACGCCGGAAACACCCTTGCAGGCAGTTTCCACGTGAGCCTTGCAGTGACCGCACATCATTCCATTGACCTTGATAACCGTTTTCATAATTGTATCCTCCTTGGTTTTGATTTCTTCGTGTTTCGGGGCTTCCACCACAGAGGGGGAAGTCTTCGGTTTGAACAGGCGCAGACGCAGAGCATTCGTCACCACGAACACGCTGCTCAGGCTCATGGCCGCCGCGCCGAACATCGGGCTGAGCTTCAGCCCCAGGGGCAGGAACAGCACACCGGCGGCGAGGGGAATTCCCAGAGTGTTGTAGAAAAATGCCCAGAACAGATTCTGCCGGATATTGCGGATGGTGGCCTTGCTCAGCTCCACCGCGCCGCTGACGGCGGCAAGGGAACCTGTCATCAGCACCACGTCTGCCGACTCGATGGCAATGTCCGTTCCCGCGCCGATGGCCATGCCCACATCGGCGCTGACCAGTGCGGGCGCGTCGTTGATGCCGTCGCCCACCATGAGCACCCGGTGCCCCTCCGCCTGCAATTTTCCGACCGCCCCGGCCTTGTCCGTGGGCAGCACGTCGGAGATCACATGGGCAATGCCCGCCTTCCGGGCAATGGCCTTGGCCGTAGCTTCATTATCGCCTGTAAGCATCACTACGTCAAGTCCCATTTTTGTCATAGCCTGCACGGCGGCCTGAGAATCGGCTTTCAGCACGTCGGCGGCGGCAACAGTTCCGAGATAATCGCCCTTTTCATTGGCAAAATGCAGGGGCGTCTTTCCCTGATTGGCAAGCTCCGGCATGGCCGGGACTTTGACGCCCAGCTCCTCCATCAGCCGGCCGTTGCCGCCGTAGCACCGCACGCCGTCCACGATGCCGGATACGCCCCGGCCGGGAAGGGTTTCAAAGTCCTCCGCGACAGGGTAAGTTTCACTGCCCATTTTATTCAGAATAGCCTTGGCAAAGGGATGCTCGGACTTGCTTTCCAGCGCGGCAGCGATCCGCATCAGCGCTTCCCCGCTGACCGCGCCGGGGAGGACGTCCGTCACCTCCGGCTTGCCGGTGGTGAGGGTGCCGGTCTTGTCCAGCACCACGGTGTCCACCCGGTGCAGGTTTTCCAGCGCTTCGGCGTTCTTGAACAGCACGCCCATCCTGGCGCCCCGGCCGGTGCCGACCATGATGGCCACAGGCGTGGCCAGTCCCAGCGCGCAGGGGCAGGAGATCACCAGCACGGAAATGGCGCGATTCAGTGAGAATTCCAGTCCGTATCCCGCGATCATCCAGACGATGAACGTCACCGCCGCAATGCTCATGACCACCGGAACGAACACGCCCGCGATCCTGTCCGCCAGCCGGGCGATGGGCGCTTTGGAGCCGCCCGCGTCCTCCACCATGCGGATGACCTGCGCCAGAGTGGTATCCTCGCCCACCTTGTCCGCCCGGAATTCCAGATACCCTTCGGTGTTGACCGTCGCGGCGGCGACCTTGTCCCCCGCGCCCTTTTCCACGGGGACGCTTTCGCCGGTGAGGGCGCTCTGGTCAACGGACGCCCGGCCTTCCAGCACGGTTCCGTCCACAGGAATGCTGCTGCCGGAGCGGACGATGACCACATCGCCCACAGCCACCTGCTCCACGGGGATCTCCACGATCTCCCCGTTTCTCCGCACAGAGGCGGTCTTGGGGCTTAGATCCATCAGCGAACGGATGGCGTCGCCGGTCTTGCCTTTGGCGCGGGTCTCCAGAAATTTACCCAAGGTGATCAGCGTCAGGATCATGGCCGCGGATTCAAAATACAGGTTCTCGCTGTAGGACTGCACCAGTTCCCAGTCCTCATGTCCCATGCCGTAGGCCATGCGGAACAGCGCCGCCACGCCATAGCCCAGCGCGGCCAAAGAGCCAACAGCGATCAGGGAATCCATGTTTGGCGCACGGTGCCACAGGGCTTTCAGTCCTCTGCTGTAGTACACCCGGTTCAGGTACACCACAGGAAGGGTCAGAAAAAATTGCAGCAGCGCCGCAACCAGCGCGTTCTTCACGCCGTGGTACCAGTAGGGTGCGGGCAGTCCGATCATGTGTCCCATGGTAAAATACATGAGCACCACCAGACAAATCGCGCTGCCGATGATCCTCTTTTTCATTTCCTTCAAAGCGGCTTCCGCCGGGGCGGCCTCTGCCTTGTCCGTTTTCTTTTCACCGGGCAGGGCGGCATTATAGCCCGCGTCCTGCACCGCCTTGATGATGGCAGGAACAACGTCCCCGTTTTCCGCCTCCACCTGCATGGTTCCCGCAAGAAGATTCACTTCCGCTTTTTCCACGCCCGGCACGGCGTTCGTCACCTTCTCCACCCGTGCGGAACAGGCCGCGCAGGTCATGCCGGTGACATTGAATTTGAGTTTCATGATTCTCCCTCCATTTCAGTGGAATTCATCAAATGAACCCGTATTTCCGATAAATTCATTGACTATTCCCTTCATTTATGATACCATTCTACCAGGATAATCCAAAAAAACAAGTATGCACTATTATGTGCCATACTTCCCTTTTGGATACCGTAAGGAGGTGACGGAATGGCAAACGAAGACAACTGCCCGGTGGAAGCCACACTGGAGCTTATCGGCGGAAAATACAAGGCTTTGATTTTATGGCACCTTTCTCAGGGCATCCTCCGTTTTTCGGAACTGCGTCAGGTCATCAAGGGCGCGACTCCAAAAATGCTGACCCAGCAGCTGCGGGAACTGGAAGCCAATGGTCTGGTTCACCGGGAGGTGTATCCCGTCATCCCGCCTAAGGTGGAATACTCCCTGACGGAAACCGGCCGCAGTCTGATGCCCGTTCTCGTAGCCATGCGGGACTGGGGTGCGGACTATCTGCGCCGGAAGGACACGGAACCCTGCTGCTTCATGATGGGGACAAACCCCATCGTCAAACCAACAAACCGATAGGAGAACTGTTATGAACATCAAAATCACGGCTGACAGCACCTGCGACCTTTCCGCTGACATTCTGAAAGAATACAACATCGCCATCACCCCCCTGACGGTCATCAAGGCCGGGACGGGATATATTGACGGCGTGACCATCACCCCCGCCGAAATTTTCGCCCACGTCGCCGCAGGCGGCGATCTCTGCTCCACCTCCGCCGTCAGCGTCGGCGAGTATCAGGAGCATTTCACGAAATATGCGGGCGAATATGACGGCGTGGTGCATATCTGCATCAGCTCGGACTTTTCCTCTACGTACCGCCATGCCTGCATTGCCGCAGAGGATTTTGAAAACGTCCGGGTGGTTGACTCCCGGAACCTGTCCACCGGTCAGGGTCTGGTGGTGCTGAAAGCCTGCGAGCTGGCGAAAACCGCCGCATCTCTGGACGAGCTGAAGCGGGAGCTGGACGACTTTACCTCCCGGGTGGAGGCCAGTTTCCTGGTGGACAGGCTGGACTATCTGGTCAAAGGCGGCCGCTGCTCCTCCGCCGCCGCACTTGGCGCGAACCTTCTGAACCTGAAGCCCTGCATCGAGGTGAAGGACGGTAAGATGGGCGTTGCGAAAAAGTATCGCGGAAAATACGCCAAGTGTCTGGCAAACTACGTCAAAGACCGTCTTGACGGCCGGGACGATCTGGACGACGGCATTCTCTTCATCACCCACACCGGTGTCAGCGACGAGTGCCATGAAGCCGTTATAGAGGCCGTGTCCACCTACGGTCACTTCCACAAGGTTTACGAAACGCTGGCCGGATGCACTGTCTCCTGCCACTGCGGCCCCGGCACTCTGGGCGTCCTTTTCGTCCGGAAAAAATAATACTATTTCCTGATTAAAATCTTAATTTTAATCAGGAAGGCATCGCCTGAAGGCGCTGCCTGTTTTGTGATTTATAAGGAAAGAAATCACAAAACAAGTCTCATATGAACTCCATGCCCTTCAGGCAATTAAAATCTTTTTTAAAGATTTTAATTGGAGTTCAGTATGATAGTCCGCAAAGACCACTTCCGCGTTCAGCGTCGCGTCGATCCGACTGGCCAGCAGCAGCGGGATTCCGACGGTGAATTTGGGATGCTTCGTCTTGTGGTGCACTGTGTACATACCCAGCAAACTGCCCACGCTTCCGCCCAGCGCCGCAACGGTCATCAGGGTCGCTTCCGGAATGCGCCAGAGTTTTTTCTTTGCCTTGTGCTTGTCCGCAAGCATAAGCACAAAACCGGCCGCATTGATTGTAACGAGGTAAAGAAGGAGAAGATCTTTCATACTGATTTCCTTTCGGGAGGGATTTTTGTGAAAAAGCTTTGGATTTTACTGGCGCTGGCGTCGCTTCTGTGCGGCTGTACTTCGGAGGAAACGCTGGAAACAATTTCAGACGACATCGTTCAGCCGGTGATGGCGCAGCCGGGGGAAATTTCCGTTCGGCTCCCGGACAACGCCGTAGCGCCGGTGCTGGAAAGCGACTCGGAGCAGGTCTACCTCAGCGAGGACTATGAGATCATCGTCGAGACCGTCGGCGGCGGGGATTTAAGCGCCACCATTCAGCGGATCTCCGGCTACACCCCGGACAATCTGACGGTGATGGAAACGGCGCAGGACGGGGCAAAGCGGTATGACTTCGTCTGGGCATCGGCGGGGGAGAACGGCGACCAGCTGGGCAGGGCGGTGATTCTGGACGACGGGAACTACCATTACTGTCTGTCCGTTCTCCGGGACGCGGACACCACGGAAAAGTCCCAGATCGTGTGGCGGGACGTGTTTGACTCATTCAAGCTGGTCTAGGTATTGTTTCGCCGCTTCCCGGCACATCTGGACGCAGGCATCGGCCACGCTTTGGGGATACAAAATTTTCGCCTTGCCGCCGAAGCCGATGACCCAGCTTAGAAACATGGGGGACACCGCCACATTGACGGTAAAGACAAAATGATCGTCCCCGTCCGGAATTAAAAGAATGTCCTTGCCGAAGCGGTCTACCACTACGTTGATCAGACTCCGGTTGAAGCGCAGCTTCACGGCGGTTTCCTCCCCGGAGAACATCTGAAACAGCCGGGAAGCATGTTCCGCCAATGCCTTGCCCGTCAGTTCCGGGCAGGGGGTGCGGCTTTCCTCCGTCAGGCGGATATTGCTCATGCGGTCAAGGCGGTAGGAGGTCACGCCGTGGCGCAGGGAGTGGGCGAGCAGGTAGCAGTTTTCATTGTCCTGACACAGACCGTAGGGGCTTGCCTGATAGCTTCTGTCCCGGTATTTCCGTTTGCCGCCCAAGTCCCAGTCAAAATACCGGAAGGTGATCTGCTTATTCTGGGCGATGGCCTCCTGAACGGCGTCCACGTTGAAGTAAATGGATTCGTTCATGCTTTTGACCCGCCCGGAAACCAGCACGTCCCGGCGCATGAGCCTTGCGTCGTGGACGCTGCACTGGCTGCACAGCTTTTCGATCAGTTCCCGGGACTTTTTCTCCGTGAGGAACCGGCTGGACTGGACGGCGTCGATGAGCAGCTTCAGTTCCGGCAGCTCAAAATTCCGGGAGGCGATGTAGTAGCCGCCGTTCTTTCCGGGAATGGAGAGAATGTCCACGCCGTAATCCTGCAGGGCCGCGATGTCCGAGTAGACGGTCTTGCGGTCGCAGACAATATCGTGCTCTTCCAGCATGGAAAGAAGCTCCGACGTTCTCACCGGGTGATCCTGGTGAGAATTTTTTTGCAGGTAGTCGAGGATGTACAGGATTTTCAGCTTCTGATTGTCAGACTTGGGCATGCGGATTCCTCCCGGCGGTTATTCCTGACATTATAGCACATCTGCGCTGCCGGGGGAAAGAGAAAATTTGCTTTTTCCCATGGAATATGCTATAATACCCAAAAAGGAGTGAGTGTTTTGGGTTATTTTGGCTGCCATCTTTCCGCATCCGGCGGAAACGCGGTGATGGTGAAGACCGCGCTGTCCATCGGGGCGAATACCTTCGCGTTTTTCACCCGGAATCCCCGGGGCAGCAAGGCCAAGCCGGAGGACCCGGCGGACACGGCAAAAGCGGCCGCCATGCTGGAAGAAAATCACTTTGGCAAACTGGTCGCCCACGGGGCGTATACCATGAATCTCTGCACTTCCGACGCGGACGCCAGAGCCTTTGCCGCGGGGATTCTGGAGGACGACCTGCGGCGAATGGCGGCGCTTCCCGGAAATTTCTACAATTTCCACCCCGGCAGCCACGTGGGGCAGGGGACGCAGGCGGGAATCGACTACATTGCCGCCGCCCTGAAAAACGCCCTGCGCCACGACTATCCGGTGACGGTGCTGCTGGAAACCATGGCGGGGAAGGGCAGCGAGATCGGCGGACGGTTTGAGGAACTCAGGGACATTCTGGACGCCGTGGGAAGCGAAAACGTGGGCGTGTGTCTGGACACCTGTCACGTCTACGACGGCGGCTACGACATCGTGAACGACCTGAACGGTGTACTGGCGGAATTTGACCGGGTGATTGGTCTGGACCGGCTGCACGCCCTACACCTGAACGACAGCAAGAACCCCTTTGCCAGCCACAAAGACCGCCACGAATGCCTTGGAAAGGGCAGCCTGGGGCTGGAAGCCTTCCGCCGCATTGTGAATCACCCGTATCTAAAGGACAAGCCCATGATTCTGGAAACGCCCAACGAGCTGCCTGGCTACGCCGAGGAAATTCGGATTCTGCGGGAAATGGAAGCCTGAAAGAGAACACATCCCGCCTTAAGAAAATGTTCATTTGACATCTGAACGAAAATGTGTCATTTTATTAAACATAAGAATTACCCGAAGAAAGGAGGGGGATGGTATGCAGAATATCCTGGAATCGCTGACGCTGGCCCAGGAAAATTACGCAGGCTCCTATATGGGAATCCTTCGCTATGCTGTGCCGGTTCTCAGCGCCATACTGCTTCTGCGCTGCGTCCTGCCCCTGCTGACCTTCCGGCGGGAGCCGGAAATCTGGGCGTGGCTGAACATGACCGACGGCAGTCAGATTCCCATCACCCATTGGGAGAACGTCATCGGCCGGAGCAAATCCAGCGACGTGACCATCGACTTTCCCACCGTGTCCCGGAACCATGCGGTCCTGACCCGGTACGATGACGGCAGCTGGACGATCACGGACGCCGGTTCAAAAGACGGAACGCTGGTCAACGGCAGAAAGGTTCAAATTTGCGCGTTGAAGCCAAAAGACCGTATCTCCATCGGCGGTGTGGAAATGCAGCTCCAGCCCATTACGGAGCATCAGGAGGCGCGTCAGGCAGAGCTTCGCACCAAGGCAGCCAGCGGCTGGGACAGCGTGGCGAATCTGATGGTGCTGTCCATCTTGCAGTGCCTGATGCTGCTGGGCTTCCTGCTGGGCGGGGAGCAGGAGACGATCGCCAGCGTTCTCATGGGCTTCGGCGGCATTTTCCTGAGCCAGTGGCTGCTGTACATTTTCTACTGCATGATCCGCCGGAAGTCCTTTGAGGTGGAGACCATGGCGTTCTTCCTGTGTACCATGGGTATGGCCGCCATCGCCACGGTAAAGCCGGGGGAGACGGTGAAGCAGCTTGCCGCCATGGCGCTGGGCGTGGTGACGTTCCTCGTCATCGGCTGGTCGCTGCGGGACTTGGAGCGGGCGAAGGTCGTCCGGTATCTGGCCACGGTGGCGGGCGTGGGCTTTTTGATGGTGACGCTGGTGTTCGGCACCGAATATTACGGCGCGAAAAACTGGCTGGTCATCGGTGGCCTGTCCTTGCAGCCGTCGGAACTGAGCAAGGTCTGCTTCGTCTATGCCGGCGCGTCCACCATGGACAGAATCATGAGTAAGCGGAATATTTACATTTTTATCGCCTATTCCATTCTCATCTGCGGCCTGCTTGCCCTGATGAACGATTTCGGCACGGCGCTGATTTTCTTCTGCGCCTTCCTTGTGATCGCGTATCTTCGTTCCGGCAGTATGGGCACCGTGGCGCTGGCCGTTACGGCGCTGATCTTTGCCGGAGTGCTGGCATTGAAGATCGCGCCCCACGCTCTGCGTCGGTTTTCCGTGTGGCGGCACGTGTGGGACGATCCACTGAACGCCGGTTACCAGCAGGTTCAGGCGCTGATGTGCGTGGCCTCCGGCGGCCTGTTCGGTCTGGGGCCGGGACAGGGCTTCCTGAAACACGTGTTCGCGGCGGATTCCGACATCGCCTTTGCCACCATCTCCGAGGAATGGGGGCTGATCGTGGCGGTGATGATGGTGCTGTGCGTGGCGGCCTACGGCTTCTTTGCCATCCGTACCGCACGGGTCGCACGAAGCAGCTTCTATTCCATCGGCGCCTGCACCGCCGCCAGCATTCTGGTGATTCAGACCATTCTGAACTGTCTCGGCACGCTGGATATTCTGCCCTTCACCGGCGTGACCTTCCCGTTTCTGAGCAACGGCGGCACCAGCATGGTTGGCGCCTGGGGGCTGCTGGCCTTCGTCAAGGCGGCGGACACCCGTCAGAATGCCAGCTTTGCCGTCCGCCTGAACAAGAAGGGAGCGTGAGCGGATGAACCGCGTAACCAAAAGAACCTGGATCATGGGCTTGTTCCTGGCTGTGCTTCTGGGGGGCATGATGTTCTTCCTGTGGGAGTACGTGACCCAGGCGGGGGAATGGGTGACCTTTCCCGGCTCTCCCCATGTGTATAACAATGCCAACATCGGCTGCGGCACGGTGACCGACCGT
>OHJK01000968.1_pt1 | contig 15809 bp, 17 predicted proteins | sample 1568541 | NCBI WGS metagenome assembly OHJK01 (sample SAMEA3879535, study PRJEB24766) | human gut metagenome | biome: human-associated habitat; feature: feces | place: USA | collected 1985/1987
AACCGGGGACACAAGGATTTTCAGTCCTTTGCTCTACCAACTGAGCTATGGCACCTTTCTCGTTTGCGGGTGCAAAGATAAGTATATTTTTTAATACCGCAATAACTTGAAGGGAATTTTTTACTAAATAATAATACTATGAAAACCTGGATTTCTTTTTAGGGGATAAATATGTACTCAAATGCAAGACCGTATATTTTATAATTTTACACACTAAAACATTCAAACAAATATAAAATGTGTAACTATGGGACTGCTTTTGTTGTAATTGCTATTTTACTGGCTTTTCTTATTTTTTTGCAGGTAAATGCTGTTTGGTCAAGATGGTCTTCCCATACCTGCGGAGAGCGTGATACGAAGAATCGGAGACCTGCTGCACTGCGGTGTATTTGCCATGAAGCTGGCGAATAATTCTGTGGTAGCTTTGGTCTGTGAGTCGCGATTGCAACTGATAATGATGCCCTCCGAGCATCAGCGTATTATTTGGGTATTAACAAATCTACTTCATAAAGTTGGATCGTGAGGTGCAGGGGGCAGGATTAGGATTGACACTTTCACAAACGATTGTCTGCAGTCTGGGTGGGAGAGTCGGTCTGGAATCTGAAATGAACGAAGGTTCTACTTTCTGGTTCGTGTTGCCGTTGAAGGCAACATCGGAAGAAATTAATGAAAATAAGTAAAGAGTGCCAAAAAGCAGTCGTAATCTTTATTCCCCTTCTTAAAGAAGGAGAAGTGAAGTTATTATTAGTTTTTGGCACTCTTTACTTTTTTTAGGTAGAATGAACACTTAGTCTTTATGACTTAGGCGTATCCTTATCTTTGTCTCCGCTTCCCAGAGACGTGCTGGTTGATGCAGAACTTCCGCTCGAAGGAGCAGAGCTGTTTGATGAACTCGGACCGGAAGCGGTTGTGCTTGGCTTGGTAACACTCGGACTTGCAGTAGCAGGTTGAGCCTGTACTTCCCAGTGGAAAGGTTCGAAATTGGAATTCGGATCTACCCAAGACGGTTTCTTGGACGCATAGATGATGAACGGGGCAACAACTACGATGATTGCACCGATAATCAATACAGAGAACCAAACGGTATTGCTACCGGTTGAAATCTGGCTAGGCGGGATAAAGCTGAGGATGAAGGCAAGTAACGAACCACAGAAACCAAGACCACCGACGAACCACATCAAACCGTTACCGGACTTACCGATACGGAACGGACGGTTCAGTTTCTTCATCTTATACCGCAATGCGATAGCTCCAGAGAACATCAATAGGTACATAATAAGGTAAAGAATAACTGTCAGCTGTGACAAAATCTGATAAAAACTCTGTACAGAAGGCATAACGACGAACAGTAAGCTCAGTACTGTTACAGCAAGACCTTGCACGAACAGGATATTTTTTTGTACACCCAGTTTGTTTGTCTTCTGGAAGAACGGAGGCATATAACCGGCCTTACCTACAGCAAATATACCTTTTGATGGACCGGCAACCCATGTCAATACACCGGCTAATACTCCGAATGCCAGAGCAATAGCAATGATCGGTGATAACCAGGAAGCGTGGATGTATTTAAAGTAGTTGTCAAAGCCAACAAGCAAACTTTGGGTAAGGTTGATGTCTTTGGCAGGAATGATAACACCTAGTGCAAACGTACCCAAAACGAAGATGAGAACTGTGATAAGTGCACCGATAAATACGGCTTTCGGATAGTTTTTGGAAGGATTTTCCACGTCTTTTACGTGGATACCACCCATTTCCATACCGGCATAAAACAAGAAGATACTAGCAGCGAGAACGACATTGTCGAAGTTTGTGAAGTCGGGGAAGAAGCTACTATGGAAATCCATATTGGACTGTCCTCCGGTTGCCAGGTAAATGATTCCTAGGATAATCAGCAGAGCAGCCGGGATAATTGTACCTACCATACCACCGATTTTGGCAACCTTACCGACCCAGCTCATACCTTTCAATGAAATGAAAGTAGCCAGCCAGTAAATGACAAGCACTACGATAAGCGTATAATACTTGTTGTTTGCCAGTGACATATCGTGTACGTCATTCATTCCGATGAAGGCAATGGATACGGCGCCGAATGTCAATACTGTCGGATACCAGATTGTACTTTCAATCCATTGCACCCAGATAGCGAGGAATCCCAACTTTTTGCCGTAGGCTTCGCCTACCCACCGGAATACACCACCCTGTTTATCCTGAAACATTGCCGCCAGTTCGGCTGCAACGAGCGATGTCGGGATCAGGAAGACAATCGCTGCGAAAAGATAGTAGAAGGCCGAACTCATTCCGTATACGGCCTCGGCTGGCAGTCCACGTAAGGATACTACCGCTGTAACGTTCATGATAGCTAGGGTAAACACGCCTAGCTTCACTGCATTTTTAATATTTGCCATAAGTTAAGGTTTTAAGTGAAAAATATTTTAAAGTCAGTCTTATAACAACATTTAGCGTGAGATGTTTCAGCAATCTCTTTCAAAGTTCGTTAATTAACATCGATAAACTGCTCTTTTGCCAATCTCAATTTGTCTGTTTCAAAACAATCGCTTTCTCCGATTGTTTCTAAGCATTATAAATTACATACGAATCATTTTATTATAAACTAAGTAGTTATGAAATCAGCACTTTCAGATTTTATCTTAGGGAAAAAGGGCATTTATGGCATTCTCCACATTATTATATTGGTGATGTCTCTTTTTCTCGTAATTAGTATCTCGGTAGATACTTTTAAGGGAATTCCTTTTTATACACAGTCGTCTTATATGAAAACCCAGTTGTGGATTTGCATTTGGTTTCTTTTCGATTTTGTATTGGAATTTTTTCTGGCGAAACACAAAGGACGTTATTTACGGACACATTTCATTTTCCTGTTGGTAGCCATTCCTTATCAGAACATTATTGCTTATTATGGATGGACTTTTTCTCCCGAAATTACTTATCTACTCCGTTTTATTCCTTTGTTGAGGGGGGGATATGCGCTGGCGATTGTGGTCGGCTGGCTGACGTACAATAAGGCTTCGAGCCTGTTCGTTTCTTATCTGACGATGTTGCTGGCTACTGTTTATTTCTCCAGTCTTGCTTTCTTTGTGCTTGAGCATAAAGTAAATCCGCTTGTCCATAGTTATGGGGATGCATTGTGGTGGGCATTTATGGATGTAACTACTGTCGGGTCGAATATAATAGCGGTAACGGTGACCGGTAGAGTGTTGTCCGTACTGTTGGCAGCGTTAGGAATGATGATGTTTCCTATCTTTACAGTGTATATCACGAATCTTATTCAGCAGTCCAACAAGCGGAAGAAGCAATATTATGCAGAAGAGGAGGAAGAAAAGGAGAAGGCTGTCGGACAAGAAACTCCGGCGTAATCCGTACAAGAGGCAAAAACATAATGCTTTTATAAAAGATAATATCCTTCATATTGAAGTATAACCGGGAAGAAGAAAAAAGGTTACTATCTGCAGACAGTAACCTTTCATCTTTTTCATAGAGAGAGTCGTTAATCAACTATAGTGATACGATTGTTACCAAATACATTCAATCTTAGTTTGTTCATGATGTATTCGATAGCCAACTGAGCTTTTACAGAGTTACCCGATCCGTCCAAAGGAGGAGCGAATGCAGCGATACCGAATTGTCCGGGTAATACGCCCATTACCCCACCACCTACACCTGTTTTTGCAGGGATTCCGGAAGTGTACATCCAGTCACCGGTATGTTCGTAGAAACCTACTGCAGCAATCATGGCTGTGATTTTAGGAGCAAGGCTAGCATCGAAAACTTCCTTTTTAGTCACTGGGTTCACACCACCATTGGCAATTGTCCCGGCAGCAACAGAAAGCTGTAATGCAGTAACTCCTAATGAACATTGGCGGGTATAGAGGTCTAACGACATATCTGGATCATCGTAGATACGGTTGTAGTTTTTCAACAACCAGGCAATAGAACGGTTATTGAAGTTCGTATCCGATTCGGATTTATATAATTCATCAATCAGCTGAGGAGCGCTGCCGCACAAATCGGTTACGTTTCCAACGATAGCATCCCATTTCTTGGCAGAGTCACCGATAGGCTTCACCATACTGCAAGCAGAAATAGCACCGGCGTTTACTAATGGAGTAGACGGATGGTCGTTCTCCAGTAAGATAGCGATGATTGAGTTGAAAGGCAAGCCGGTTGCATCAGCTCCGATCTTGTCCAGAATTTCCTTGGCGCCATATTGACGTAATGCAAGGATAGCGGTATGTACTTTCGATACGGATTCTATTCCGAAGCGGTAATCAGTATCTCCCACATGGATAGTCTGCCCGTTGAGCAGGCAGACACTAATTCCGAAGAGATCTTTATTGACATTTGCCAAGTAAGGAATATAGTCGGCATTCTTGCCTCCTGTATTGGTTTTTACCTGGTCGTATGCCTCCTGTACCACTTCTTTCAATTGAGCGAGTGTTACTTTTTTATCCATAGATCTATTCTTATTTAACTGTTTTGTAACGGCGGCCACCATGGTTGAACATCTTTGTTTCTACCGGAAGATTCTTTTCCTGAGCCATACGGGTAGGAGTCGGATAATCCAGTTTTTCTAGTTCGGCAACAGCATTGTTGATGTCACCTAGTAACATGTCTGCCATATCGCGGCTGAATCCTTGGCGGACAACGACACGCATTACTACATAGTCTTCCAGTTTAGAAGGTAATGTATAAGCCGGAACCATCCAACCATGTTGAGACAATTTGTCTTGTAGGTCATATAACGTCCATTTGGCTGCTTTGGCGTATTCAGGTTTGAGATACCAGATGAACAATGGGTTCACTACATCTTCGGAGTAATTGACGAACGGAGCCATTTTGGCGATTTCATCGTGGATATATTTAGCGATCATCAACGAATTGTATTGTACTTCTTTGTATCCCTGGAATCCTAAACGAATGAATTGATAATATTGTCCCAGAATCTGAGCGGCAGGACGGGAGAAGTTCAGACCTACCTGTGTGATGTTAGCACCCAGATAATTTACGCTGAACGCCATTTCTTCGGGCAGATATTCTTTGCCTTTCCAGCAAACCCAACCAAGTCCTGGATATACTAAACCGAATTTGTGACCGGATACACTGATAGAAAGCACCCATTTCAAACGGAAGTCCCACTTCTTTTCCGGATAAAGGAACGGAAGGATGAAACCACCGCTTGCGGCGTCTACGTGGATAGGAATGTCATAACCAGTTTTTGCGTTGTAAGCATCAAGTGCTTTATCTAATGCTTCAACATCATCGTTCAATCCTGTCCATGTAACACCTTGGATAGGTACGACACAGATTGTATTTTCGTCACACATCTTCAATGCTTCTTCGGGGTCGAGTGTGGTTTTATCAAGTGTCAAAGGCACTTCACGCATTTCAATCTGCCACAACTGTGCAAACTTCTCCCATACCACCTGGAAACCTGTTGAAATAACGAAATTTGGTTTATCGAATGGTTTGCCTTGAGCCTGTCTTTTCTTACGCCAGCGCAACCATGCAGCTACACCACCCAGCATACAAGCTTCTGAAGAACCGATTGCCAATGCACCTGTTTTCCATGTGTCTTTTTCGGGAGAGTTCCATAAGTTGGCAACGATATTGATACATTTACCATTCATTACTGCGATACGTGGATACTCTGTTTCATCAATATAATTGATATTGATAGCTTCGTTCATCAGCTTGGTTGCATATTCGTCCATATAAGTGGTAACGAAAGTAGCCAGGTTCAAACGTGGTTGAGTTTGGGCGAATGTTTCGTCTTTCACCATTTGATAAGCGACTTCAGGAGTAGTAGGGCCATCAGGAATTTTCTCTACCGGAGAGGGTTGTAGCATTCTGTCTGAGCCAAATACATCGGTTTTTGCATCACCTTTTCTGAAATTTAAATCTTCCATACTAATTTGTTTTTTAAAAGGTTTAGGGCGATGGGGATTTTCCCCGTCGAATTTCCCTCAACAACAGCAGATGGTTTTGAAAGTTTTCGGCTTTTACATTATTTGGCGTTTATTAAGGGGGGAAGTTTTTCCCGTATGTAGGGAGTTTCATTAGTGTGTAAGATATAGTTAAACGAAAAAAAATAAGTAGGGAGAGAGGAATAATGGATAGTGAGATCAATAAGAATAGGGAGGCGGGAAAATAAAAAAAGCAAAAGAAGAACAGCTCCTTTTGCTTTTTTATACCTATTGACTTAACTGAAAAATGGCGTTTCAACATAGACGCCGGACTCTTTGCCGTTTAGCGGAAGTCTTTTAATTCTTCCTGCAATTTTTGGCGTGTGAAGAAGATACGGCTCTTTACCGTTCCTAACGGAAGATTCAGCTTTTCTGCTATTTCACGATATTTGAAGCCGGAAACGTGCATCGCGAACGGGACTTTATATTCTTTAGGAAGTGTGTTGACCACACGGTGCATCTCTTTCAGGTCATAAGCCTTTTCTGTACTCTCAAAACCGGCGTCTTGTGGCAGGTTCAGGTGATAAAGGTTATCGGTCCGGTCGATGAATGTTTGGTCGCGAACTACTTTGCGGTAGTTGTTGATAAAGATGTTACGCATGATGGTGTACATCCAGCCCTTGAAATTAGTGTCAGGCGTATATTTGTCTTCGTTATCTAATGCTTTCAATGATGTTTCCTGCAACAAATCGTTTGCTTCTTCGCGGTCGGTTGTCAGTTTATAAGCGAACCGGAGTAATTCATCTTGTACTCCTACTAAATCTTTTCTGAAGCTTAAACTTTTCATATACGTTGCTTTTTAAATTGTGAGTATTCGTTGTAATAATTTCGATGATGCAAGTTTACGGCATTTTTTCAGATACGACGGGGTAGAATCCGACGGATTTTGACCCAAAAGCTATCGGTGGATAGTTTTTAGGTGGTTTTTGATAGTTTTCAGGTGGTCTTTTGGGGGAATTTCGTTCAGATTCTGGATATTTTTCTCTTCATTTTCATTCGAGTCTATCATGCAAATGTCTTTTTTCTTCAAAAATCATTTCTTGTTATTTTGAACTTTATACCGGAAGTATTGTTGTTCTTCCAATCTAAACTTTTAACGAGCAAGTATATGAAAATAAAGACAGGTAAAGGGACGATCCCTCTCATAACTTTAATAGCTATATGGTCTATTTCGGCATTGACGTCTCTGCCAGGGTTGGCTGTTTCACCTATTTTGGGTGATCTTACAAAAATATTTCCAAAAGCTACGGATCTGGATATTCAGATGTTGACTTCGTTGCCATCGTTGCTGATTATCCCTTTTATATTGCTCGGTGGTAAATTGACGGAAAAAGTTGATTTTGTCCGTGTGTTGCAAGTCGGGCTATGGCTGTTTGCAACAAGTGGAGTGTTATATTTGCTTTCCAATAAAATGTGGCAATTAATAGTGGTAAGTGCCTTGCTTGGTGTAGGGGCAGGGTTGATTATTCCTTTGTCCACCGGATTGGTTTCCAGGTATTTTGTGGGTACATATCGGGTGAAGCAATTCGGGTTAAGTTCGGCGATTACTAATTTTACTTTGGTTATAGCGACTGCTGTAACCGGATATCTGGCAGAAGTCAGTTGGCATTTGCCTTTTCTGGTCTATCTGCTTCCCTTGATTTCTATTCTGCTGGTTGGACATCTAAAGACGACTCAGCCGGAAGCTGCCGTATCTTCTTCTCAGAAAGATGATTCGGAAGCCGAAGATTCATCCATAGATATAGGAGGTGGTAAATATGGTATCCATATCAGGCATCTGATACAGTTAATGGCTTTTTACGGGATAATTACTTATATTGTAGTAGTGGTGATTTTCAATCTGCCTTTCTTAATGGAAAAACATCATTTTTCCAGCGGTAATTCGGGGTTGATGATTTCGCTTTTCTTCCTGGCTATTACGGCTCCGGGCTTCTGCTTGAATAAGATTGTCGGCCTTCTAAAAGAACGTACCAAGGCATATAGTCTGTTATCCATAGCTTTAGGGTTGTTATTAATCTGGATAGCTCCGTTGGAGTGGCTCATTATTCCGGGTTGTCTGCTTGTCGGATTGGGATATGGCGTTATTCAGCCTATGTTGTACGAGAAAACGACTCATGCGGCGCTTCCACAGAAGGCAACAATGGCACTGGCATTTGTGATGATGATGAATTATCTGGCAATTTTGCTTTATCCTTTCATTGGTGATTTTCTGCAATGGGTATTTCATACACAGTCGCAGGAATTTCCGTTTATCTTCAATCTGTTGATTACTGTTGGCACTTTCTTCTGGGCATACCGTTGCCGTGATACTTTTTTGTTTAACGACCAATTGAAATAAAGATGAGAAATAAAAAACTGGAAGCTAACGTCAGCATGGCCGTTTCAAAGATATTCGGTGGTTTTAATATGAATGCGTTGAAATTTCTTCTTCCGTTGTGGATGAGTCCGCTAACGGGAGCGGCAATCCGTTGTACGTTTGCTGCGGCCGCTTTTTGGATTATCGGTTGGTTCATGCCGAAGGAACAGTCCACTCCGAAAGAAAAAATCCTGTTGCTTCTGTTGGGGGCGTTTGGGTTGTACGGCTTTATGTTCCTTTATCTTATCGGGTTGAGTAAGACTACGCCTGTTTCCAGTTCTATTTTTACTAGTTTGGAACCTATTTGGGTGTTTGTGATTATGATTGTGTTCTATAAAGAAAAGGTGTCAGTAAAAAAAATAGTAGGTATGGCTATCGGGCTGGTCGGAGCTCTGGTGTGCATCTTGACTCAGAAAAGTGACGACCTTGCTTCGGATGCATTTACAGGGAATATGCTTTGTTTGCTTAGTTCCGTAGCTTATGCTATCTATCTGGTAATGAGCCAACGTATCCTTGCAAACGTGGGAGCGATGACGATGTTGCGTTATACATTTACGGGAGCCGCCATTACCGGTTTGATTGTTACGGCTATCACCGGTTTTGATGCTCCTGTACTGACAATACCTATCCATTGGCAACCTTTCTTGATACTGATGTTTGTATTGATATTTCCTACCACAGTCAGTTATTTGCTGATTCCGATCGGATTGAAATATCTCAAAACAACCGTTGTTGCCATTTATGGCTATCTGATTCTGATTGTTGCTACTATCACTTCACTAGCTATCGGACAGGACCGTTTCAGTTGGACGCAGACCTTTGCCATAGTGTTTATTTGTGCCGGTGTTTATCTGGTTGAAGTGGCCGAAAGCCGTGACAAGTCTCCGGACCCGTTGAAAAAATGAGAGTTTTTTCTGAAAGAAGCAGGAAAAGAAAAAGGCGTCCTTCGCAAGACGCCTTTCGTTATTTTGTCATCATGTTTTATAGAGAGGAGTTGATTGCTTGTGCGATAGACTTGAATTCTTCGTCCGACAATTTCAGTTTCGGATTAGAGAACAGCATATCCGATTCCTTCTGGATAGGGATTAAATGAATATGTGCGTGAGGAACTTCCAGTCCAATCACTGCTTCACCCACCTTCTTGCACGGGAAGGCCTTTTCGATGGCACGGGCTACCTGCTTTGCAAATACGTGCATTGCAGCCAGGTCTTCATCGCTCAAATCGAAAATATAGTCTACTTCTTGTTTGGGCACTACCAATGTATGTCCCTTTACCAACGGGTTGATATCGAGAAATGCGAAGAACTTGTCGTTTTCCGCCACCTTGTAGCAGGGGATTTCGCCTGCGATGATTCTGCTGAATATTGTTGCCATAACTTTTATTGATAAAATAAGGCAAGCCTCATACGGAGACCTGCCTTAACGTTAAATGGATATGTTTACTACTTCTAATGCAATTTTGCCTTGCGGTACTGTAATTTCTGCTACATCACCGATCTTCTTGCCAAGCAGACCTTGTGCAATCGGGGTGTTTACTGAAATTTTTCCTTCCTTCAGGTTAGCTTCACTTTCGGAAACGATGGTATAAGTCATCTTCATACCATTCTTTACATTTTTCAGTTCCACCTTATTTAAAATCTGTACGGAATCAGTTTTGAGCTTGGACTCATCAATGATTTTTGCATCCGCAATCACTGTTTTCAGTTTGTTGATACGCATTTCCAACAGACCTTGTGCCTCTTTGGCTGCATCGTACTCTGCATTTTCTGACAAGTCTCCTTTATCTCTTGCTTCGGCTATTGCCGCGGAGATCTTCGGGCGTTCCACTGTTTCCAGTTCTTTCAGTTCCGCCATAAGTTTCTTGTAACCTTCTTCTGACATATAAGCCATGATGTTTTCCTCCTTTAATTGTTTTAAATGGTCATATAAACAAAAAAGAATTCCAACATGTGCCATGTTGGAACCCTCTTTTCATTATTTCTTTGCAAAGATAGCTTTTTAAGTGATACGTGTCAAGCAAAAAATGCTGCTATGTAACATATTTAAATGAAATATGCTAATTTATAACAACTTAGAGTAATGACTTGACGGATGCTTCCAAATCCTTGATATCCTCGCCACGAAGTTTCAATTCGTTGTTGCGGTTAATCAAAAAGATAGATGGAACCTGGCGAACATTATATACAGCTACATTGGTGGAATAAACTCCGTTGCCGTCACGCACACATATCCAAGGGAGGTTGGCTGCTGCCGTTTTCCAGTAGTGTTCGTCCGCATCGAGAGAGATCTGGTAAATTTCCAATCCCTGTGAAGCATACTTATTATATAGTTCGCGAAGCAACATATTGTGGGGAGCGCCTGCCGGTGACTGGAATACGGAGAAGTCGAGTAATACGACTTTGCCTTTCAGGTCAGTCAACTTGCGCACATTCCCGTGTATGTCGCGCAAAGCAATGTCGATGATGCCGGTTTCTACAATTTTTTCCTGTGGAATCTCCAGTGCTTTTGCCTGGGGTTGACGTGTGTTTTTCATACCTTTAATAACGATATTATAAAGGTTCTTGGAGCGTACTGCATCGGGATATGTATTGTTGAGGCTGGTAGCTACGGCTGCAAAACATTTCACATCGTCTTTGTTGTTCAACGGATCGAATATCAGATAGTTGTTGAGCTTTTGGAACAGGGCGAAATAAGCGGCTGCCGTATTCGGTGCTGCGAATATATAGTTTACTTTCACATCCTCTTTATAGTTATTGAGCAACGTGGCCAGGCTGTCTTCGAAAATATCGTGGCTGATATTATTGTTGCGTAATGTAGCTAGCAAGTCGTCCACATTCTTTTGAAGAGCGATTTGTTTCAGCGTTAGCTCTTTTATTTTGTTGCTGTTTCCGGAACCTTCTATGGTGTACGCAGTTGAAAAGTCTACATACGGTGCTTTTATCTGGAGCGTTTCGATAGAATCGACAGAAAAGTTAATGACTTTGTCGTCTATTCGCAAACGGTAAAATTCGGGTGATTCGGGGCGGGGCTGTTTGAAACTGAATGCTCCTTCTCCTTTCAGTTTGACCGAGTCCAATGCGGCGATCCCTTCAAGGCCGGACGCTTCGAGATAAAGCATTTTTCCGTCGGCTCCTGAAATATCTCCGTTCACTTGGAATTTAGGACCGGAACTACAAGCTGTAATAGTAAGTGCGGCAAGCGCAACAAAAGTAATCTTTTTCATATCTCGTGTGTTTTTTACAAGGTGCAAATATACGTCTTTTCGAGATTAGTCAAAGCATTTTGCAGTGTTCTTCATCCTAATTTAGAAAAAAAATCAGTTACTAACTAACTTTTTAGCTCATTTCCACCTAATTACCACGATAAATGTATATCTTTGCAGGAATTTTGAAAGAAAAAGTATAGATAAAACAATTTTTATGATTAACCCAATTGTTAAGACGATCGAGTTACCTGATGGAAGAACCATCACACTCGAGACGGGAAAGTTGGCAAAACAGGCAGACGGTTCTGTAATGCTACGCATGGGAAACACCATGTTGTTGGCTACTGTTTGCCGGTGGTTTTACCAAAAGAGAAGGTCGGGCTTCTGATTATGAGATCCTGACCTGCCGTCTTGTTGACCGTGCTCTCCGCCCCTTATTCCCCGACAATTATCATGCAGAGGTATATGTAAATATCATCCTCTTCTCAGCAGATGGTGTAGATATGCCGGACGCATTGGCAGGACTTGCAGCTTCTGCAGCACTTGCTGTTTCAGATATTCCATTTAACGGACCGATTTCCGAAGTGCGTGTAGCGCGTATTGACGGTCAGTTTGTAATCAATCCGACTTTTGAGCAACTGGAAAAAGCTGATATGGACCTTATGGTGGCTGCTACTTATGAAAATATCATGATGGTAGAAGGCGAAATGCACGAAGTATCCGAAGCAGAATTGCTAGAGGCTATGAAAGTGGCTCACGAAGCAATTAAGGTACATTGCAAAGCTCAGATGGAGTTGACTGAAGAAGTTGGCAAAACCGTAAAACGTGAATATGACCATGAGGTAAACGACGAAGACTTGCGTAAGGCAGTTCGTGAAGCTTGTTATGACAAGGCTTATGCTGTTGCTGCTTCCGGAAATAACAATAAACATGAACGTTTTGCTGCTTTCGAAGCTATTTGTGAAGAGTTTAAGGCTCAGTTCTCAGAAGAGGAACTGGAAGAAAAAGCGGCTTTGATCGACCGTTATTATCACGATGTAGAAAAAGAAGCAATGCGCCGTTCTATTCTTGATGAAGGCAAACGCCTGGATGGTCGTAAAACTACCGAAATTCGCCCGATTTGGTGTGAAGTAGGTTACCTACCCGGTCCTCACGGATCTGCTATCTTTACTCGTGGTGAAACTCAATCACTGACTTCTGTCACACTGGGTACAAAACTCGATGAAAAGATTATTGACAATGTATTGGAACACGGAAAAGAACGTTTCCTGTTACATTATAATTTCCCTCCTTTTTCCACTGGTGAGGCAAAAGCACAACGTGGCGTAGGTCGTCGTGAAATTGGTCATGGCCACTTGGCTTGGCGCGCTTTGAAAGGACAGATTCCTGCTGACTATCCGTACGTAGTACGTGTTGTTTCAGAAATTCTCGAATCTAATGGTTCTTCTTCTATGGCTACCGTATGTGCCGGAACATTGGCATTAATGGATGCAGGTGTGAAGATTAAGAAGCCGGTATCAGGTATTGCAATGGGACTGATTAAGAATGCAGGTGAAGATAAATATGCAGTATTGTCTGATATCCTCGGTGATGAAGACCACCTCGGAGATATGGACTTCAAGGTGACTGGAACAAGAGATGGTATTACTGCTACGCAAATGGATATTAAGGTAGACGGTCTGTCTTATGAAATCTTGGAACGTGCATTGAACCAGGCTAAGGAAGGGCGTATGCACATCTTGGATAAGATTGCTGAAACAATCGCTGAACCGCGTGCAGACTTGAAAGAACATGCTCCCCGCATTGAAACCATGACAATTCCTAAAGAATTTATCGGTGCTGTGATTGGTCCTGGTGGTAAAATAATTCAAGGTATGCAGGAAGAGACCGGTGCTGTCATCACTATCGAAGAAACGGAAGGTGTGGGACGTATCGAAGTTTCAGGTACTAATAAGAAATGTATTGACGATGCAATGCGCATGATCAAGGCAATTGTTGCTGTTCCCGAAGTGGGTGAAGTGTACAAAGGTAAGGTTCGTTCTATCATGCCTTACGGTGCGTTCATCGAATTTTTGCCGGGTAAGGACGGTTTGCTGCACATTTCTGAAATAGACTGGAAACGTTTGGAAACAGTGGAAGAAGCCGGAATTAAAGAGGGTGACGAAATTGATGTAAAATTGATTGATATTGATCCTAAAACCGGTAAATTCAAACTTTCTAGAAAGGTTTTGTTGCCAAGACCGGAAAAGAAGTAAAAAAGTGACAGTTTTAATATAATATAGAATAACCCGATTACTAGAAGTCGGGTTATTTTTTTGTCTAAACTTTTGCTTTTCTGCAAAAGTTTCCGTTGAGTTATTACATAAATATTTTAAGGGTAACACTACTGTTGAGGAAGAAAAATGTATTCTTAGCTGGGTGAATGAATCGGAGGAAAACCGTTGGACATTGCAGAAAGAACATATGTTGTTCGATATTGCCCTTTTCACCAATACCAAAATAAACAATAAGGGAGAGAAAGTGGCTGTGGGTACTCATATCTTACCTATGTTAAGGTAGAGTGCCCGTATAGCTGCTGTTATAGTAGTAGCAATCAGTTGTGTTTTTTTATTCAAGGAGTATCATTATGGTAATACAGCGCATCTGCAGACAGTGGCAGTGCCTGCTGGCCAGCGAGCACAGATTACTTTGGCAGACGGTACGAAAGTATGGCTGAATGCACAGTCTACATTAACATACTCCCATGATTTCGGACGGAATGAGAGGAATGTGGAACTAGACGGAGGAGCTTACTTCGAGGTGGCGAAAAATAGAGAAATCCCATTCTATGTAAATACGGAAACTAATCAGGTGAGAATAGTGGAAACACATTTTAATGTGTGTGCTTACCGGGGTAGCAATGAATTTACAACTACTTTGCTTGAAGGCATTGTCGATATCTATGCGAAAGGCAGCGAACATTCGCTTACACGTCTGGGGGGAACGAGGTTTTTATTTTCTGGGACGGAAAGTTCAGAAAGGAGCGTTTTACTGATTTTGATTATCTCCGTTGGAAAGATGGTTTATACTGTTTTGATGATACTCCTTTTAACCTGTTGCTTGGTAAACTGGAGAAATATTATAAAGTGAAGATCGTTGTGGAGAATCCGAAAGTACTGAATTATCGTTGCACGGGTAAGTTTAAAGATCAGGATGGGGTGGAACACGTACTGAAAGTAATTCAGAAAGATCATTCGTTTATTTACTCCATAAGTGCCGAAAAAGACAGTATCTTTATAAAATAAAGAAATGAGCTCACGCTAAATATATACCTTAAATTAGTACTAACCCTTAAAAGCATAACAATTATGAATAACAGTCAATAGCATCTCATTAAAAGAGAATCGGAAAGTACCCCCATACTTTCCGATTCGAAACAGTCAAAAATCGACCTTAATCAATTTATTAACTTAACACGTTGCAAAGATATGAGAAAAATTTCTTTGAAAGGGCTTTTTTGTCCAAAAAGTTTAGAATCTAAGCAAATAATACTATCACTTTATTCCTTCTTCTGTTCGTAACATTTCAAGCTTATTGTGAGAATGGATACTCTCAGAGTGCAAAAATCAGCATTCCCCACTCAACGCTGAAAGTAAGTGAGTTACTCTCTAAAATAGAGTCACAGACCAACTATTTGTTTGTCTACTAATGCGCTACGCCCAATAGATGCTCCTGTAATATTAAGCAATACGTCATTGAATTGTAGTTCTGTGTTCTTTTGGCGTAGATGCGTTTCTTCATCAATGAAAGCAATATCATCCAGCAGAAGATTTCCTAAACCAACGTTTTGGCTACGTACAAAAGGATGTCCTTCTGTCTTATATACAGCTTCCCCACCTCTTGGCGTAACACCACTACCCACTTTTGTAATTAGTTCGCCTATAGTACACATTTTCCACTCTCCACTGAACTCCGGGAAACGCAAAGGTGGAACTTAAAGTACTCATTTGGCTATGAGTATATAATTAGAGAGCGTTGTTGCTCCGAATTATATACCATATCATTATGAATCTGAAAACAATTAAAGAGATTGCGGTCGCATGGCTCGAATACAAGCGACCATTTGTGAAAGATTCCACCTTTGCCGCTTATGCACTCACCGTGCAGAACCATATTGTTCCGGCATTTGGAGAATCGTGTGAATTACCCGAAACTGATGTGCAGCAGTTCGTGTTGCAGAAGTTGGCAAACGGTATCAGTGTCAAGACCATAAAGGATATTCTCATAG
>OHJK01000979.1_pt1 | contig 15682 bp, 9 predicted proteins | sample 1568541 | NCBI WGS metagenome assembly OHJK01 (sample SAMEA3879535, study PRJEB24766) | human gut metagenome | biome: human-associated habitat; feature: feces | place: USA | collected 1985/1987
GTCACTTTGATTTTATTTCGCCGTTGTTGCCTTTGCGGAAATGTACTCGCTGAACCTGTTGCTTCCGTCAACCGTTTTGAATGACTTCATACGGAAGGAATACGTTGTTCCCTTTGCGAGCGGGGCGACAACCATTGTCGTTACGTTCTTATCTTTGATAACATTTATCTGCGTCCACTTTCCGCCCTTGTACTGTTCAATGACATATCCCGAGGCGATTGTGTTGCGGCTCCAGCTGAGCTTTACCGCCACCTGCGACAACGCCGTTGCATTGAACTTAGCCACGTTCGCAATTCTGGTCGTTCCGGCCATCGAAACATAGCCGCCGTAGGTTGTCTTTGTGCCGTTTGTCTTATACGCTCTTATTCTGAACGAATATTTCGTATCCGGGTTAAGACCCTTGACAATGAACTTCAGCGTCGTGTTATTCTTTGTTACCGCTATCTGCGTCCACTTTCCGCCCTTGTACTGCTCTATCGCATATCCCGTAACGTTAGCGTTACGTTCCCATTCAAGAGTTATCCATGTAGCCGTGGTCGAGGTAACTCTTGCATTCTTCACTGCCGCAGGAGGAGTTTCCGCCTTAACTGTGGTATAGCCGCTGTAGTTTGTCTTGCCGTCGGCATTCTTGTATGTCTTTATGCGGAATGAATAAGGTGTTGCGTCCGCCAGCCCCTTTACAGTAAAGGTAAGCGTTGTGTTGTTCTTTGTTACCGCTATCTGCGTCCACTTTCCGCCCTTGTACTGTTCGATTATGTAGCCTGTAACCTTATCGTTCCTGTTCCAGTCCAGCTTTACAGCTGTAGGAGATATTGCGGTGCCGACAAATTTGTCGGTATTTGTAAGCTGCGTTTTTGCCGCAAGCCGTACATAGTCGCTGTATGACGTACCCGACGATAAAGTCTTATATGCCCTCATCCTGAACGTGTACGTTGTATCGGCGGCAAGTCTGCTTACATTGTACGAAACCGTGGAGCTGTTATTTATCTTTGCAATCTGCGTCCACTTTCCGCCCTTGTACTGCTCTATCTCATAACCGCTTGCATTTGCGTTCTTATCCCACTTCAGCGAAACACTCGATGAAGTCGCCGATCCAGCCGCAAAGCCTGTAGGAGTTGCAACATCATTGTCGATCTTGATTTCCGTATAACCGAGAATATAGTAGTATTTGTATTTTGAATTGTAACTGTAATCCTGTCTGACCTGAGTTCCGTTCAGATAGAATTTTGCTTTTTTGAGATTATACTCATAGCAGTCGGCATTGATGTATATATAGCACCAGTACGTCTTGCCCTTCTCAAATACAGTCGGTGTTTTCCACTCTTCATCGTCATACCAGTCAATACTTATAAGGCTCATATGCTCAGGAAGATTATGTGAGATTAAACTCTTTGCCGGAGTTCCTCCTGCCTTCGGAGGTGTTATCTGTACATATATATTCTGATCATACTCTTCAAACGGCACCCTCAGACTGTTAATCACTACCTTTCCGTCATTGGAAACCGTGAACAGTTCCTTGTCTTCGGATGTCAGCCAGAATCCTTCTCTGTAAGTATCAAGCCTGCATCGGAATATATAACCGGGAGAAAGCGCATATCCCGACTTAGGCGTTACCTTGAATTCGACCACATAACAGTTATCTACTATAAGCTCGTCATCGTCGTAAACCTCTTCGTTATATTCCCATGTGTTTAAAAGCGGCGTGACAAGAGTTACCGTATATTTATCAGGTTCCGACGAAGTAAGCTGCAGATCGTTTACCTGTCTGTAAGGCAGGAAGTTGCTGATTTCGACCCCGACCGTCCTGATTCCTTCGTCGCAAACAAGAACGCTCTTAAATGCAATCTCGTTAAGGCCGATGTAAATATGGTCTGCCGCTTGCCATTCATTTGCGGGATCCTCAAACCTGCGCATCTTTACTGTGCCTGTTGTATACGCTGCAACGTATCCGCTTTTCAGCTTTACTTTTACAAATATGTTGTATTTGAAGCCTTTGCACAGCTGAATATCGTTTACTATATTGTTTCCGTAAACATCACGGATATTGTTTATCGTCAGACTGTATTTTTCGGGTTCACCCGACGCAACGCTGACGTCGCTTAACTTCGAGCCACCGTGAAAACCTGACACGACCGCCTTGATTTCCGTTACGGCTTCAAAGTCATAATCAATTATTATTATCTCGTTGATTCTCAGCACATTGCCGTAATTTATAACAGCCTTATACAGCATTGTACATTTTTCCGTAACCTCCGGCGGCGTATACGACAGTTCGTTTATAGCTTCGGGAATTCCTGTGAACGAGCCGAAATTCTTGGATACATACCAATCTACCGTTTTTATCGGATCGCCCGTGCCGTACGGATTAGGAGCCTTACTCAGCAGGTCGATCTTACCTACGCTGTTGCTGTTGACGGTAAAACGGGTGCGTTTGGTATGGCTCAACACATAATTATTTCTGTCGGTTTTCAGCCTGCATATCTCGTCTGCACCCCTTGCAGCCATAGCCTTCTTTTCGTCAATGCCGGCCTGCGGTGCGGTAAGCAGAGTCGTGTACTCTACCTTTTCTGCAGAATTTGTGATTGTACCTGCTTTAGAAGTAAGTACCGCCTTATCAGCAGGATAATATACATTTATATCATTCGGGCTAAGCGGCATGGTTCCGCCCAGGAGCGTTATGTTGTAATACTTTTTCTGTAACGCCTCGTCACTTGTAACACGGACAAAATACGGATCGGAAATTATCGTTCCCGTTTTATCGGTCACTCTGCCCTTGCTCTTGTTTGTGATGGTTCCGCCCGTCATAACCAGCGATGCGTAATAATCACAGCCGTCTATCGAGGAGAGCGCTATACTGGAGGTAGTTACTATAGTACCTCCGTTTATCAGAGCAGTAGAATTAAGCGTTCTTTGTTTGCCGGCAAAACCGTTATCCAGCTTTATCGGAGTACCGATCTGTGCGTCAAAATAACCGTCGTTGATTACAAGATCCGATGCACTCAGCTTGATCATTTCACAATACATCGCATTGGTACCCGTGTAGCAGAATGTACCTCCGTTTATAACGATCGTACTTCTGTTCTCAGCCAAAAACAGATTCTGGGCTACATCCTTGGCATAGAAATACATCTTACCCGTTCCCACCGAATCCTCAATGGTCAGCTTACTGTATTGGACGCTCAACAGATGATCCTGCGAGTCAATACTGTTACCTGTCTTTTTAAGCGTATATCCGGCAAGGTCCAGCGTCTTGTCACTTTCTATAGGCGGACACAATCTCGTCAGATAGTTAGGTTTATATTCCTCAGGGTCGCAGTCAATATCTGCGCCAAGCCTTATCTTAGACTCCTCACTGCCGTTGTACGCCAATCTCAGCTGCCGATAATTGCGGACGATAAGGTATCCGTCACTTGAATACTCTGTGCTTTCACCGTCGGTGCCTGCGGCACTGATAGGTATGATTGTCAGCGGCAGTGCGGTTATCATAATAGCAAGTGCCGCAAACAAAGCTGTAATGCGTTTAAATTTTATTTTCATAATCCTTTACCTCCTCATTATAATTTTCAAAGTTCATATAAGCCCACTGCTCTTTATTATATTTTACACCGTATTCAGCAAAATGACATTACCCAGATGGGTAAATTATGCAATTTCCTTTTTGCATCGAACTTCTTTCGGCTTGCATTGATAATTACAATGATATTTCGGGAGAAACGAGCAGAGCATGGACGCCTGAAATGAACGCCCGGAGTTTTGCAAGGATGCGAAACCAACAGAGCGTTCATAAGTCAAGCGTGATAGCACTTTTCGTGGGATAGTGCCGAATCAGGAGGTTATGTGCGGGGCGAGGGTAGCTGACGATAATAACAAAAAGCGGTCACAGCTTGTCGCTGTAACCGCTTCTCTACTAATTATTGCTTTGTGTAACACCGCCGTTCAACTGACTTTAGCCAAACAACAACAATTCCAAAGGCGGAATTTACAGTGGCTTTCAGCCACAGGCGGAACTTGGAGCGGCACACAGCCGCAAAAAGCGGTCACAGCATATCACCGTGACCGCTTATCTACTATTATCGCTTTGTTTGACCCCGCCGTTTCGCTATCCTGCGAATAACTCAGACAATTCCAAAGGCAGAATCGTCAGCGGCTCACAGCCGCCCACATTATATTAATTACTGCTTTGTTTATTCCCGACCGTTCGCTAACCTCAATAACGCACCAACCTTTAAAAAGGTCGGAATTTGAGGCGGCTCACAGCCGCAGACGCTTAGCCGTTGCCGACTTCTACAACGTAAATATCAACGTATTGCAGACCCCATGCGCAAGCATCGTCATAATGCTCCTCTGTACTGCCCATATATACGTCTACAGGAATCGTACCTGCCATCATTCCATCACCTGTATCGGCGGCAATAGCATAGCCGTAGCAGATATTGTCATACTGACCGACTATATAGAGCTTCGAGCCGTAGGGGATAACATTGGGATTTACCGCAACTGTACCTATCTCAGCCATTCTGCCGCTTGCGGTATACGCACCTTCGGGCGCTGTATAGGCTGTAGCCTTGCCGGATACCACATACTCATAGTCAACCGGTCTGCCGTTCCTTAGTACGATAGATGTATCATCTATCTTACAATAGGGAGTTACGATCGCTGCACCCTCGGCTATAACCTCGTCAACCTTCTTGGTCACTACCTTTGTGGTCTTCTTTACATCCGTCTTAACACCGTCGATGTAGGTGGTAGTCGTTGTAGTTCTTATCTTGCCGTTGACACCCTTTGTACGAACCTCACTCTGACCTATAGCCAGAATGTTGCTCGTTACGGTAGATGTCTGATAAGGGATAATCTTATCCTGTTTTTCAGTCTTTATCTCGACTCTTGAAACCTTTATCTCGGCAGGTCCGGTTATCTTGGATTCAAGTTCCTCGCTTACCATATCGTTCTTACCGAGTGTTATTTTCGCTCTTTTCAAAAGCTCTGAAACCGTGTTGTCAAGGCACTTTACGGTTGTTGTCTTTCCGTCTGCCGTAATCTTCACGTCATAGGCTCTTGCAACAGTGATCTTCTGTCCTTCTTTAAGAACAGCCGTCTTTGCAGGTGATACCTTGTCATATTCGCCAAGCTTAACGCCTGCCTGCTCAAGCAGCTGTGCCACTGTTGCGTCTACACTGTGTGCAGTGGCGGTCTTCTTGCCGCCTTCCAGAATATCAACGTCAAAGGCTCTTTCAATAGTAAGAGTGGCTGTTGCCACGTTCTCCTCAAAGCCGGTGAAGTCTATCCTGTCGTATGTGCCGAGCGTTATGTGGTTCTCTCTGAGTATCTCATAAGGGTCGGCACTTACCGTATAAACAATACGCTTTTCGTTCTCGTCGATTATCTCAACGTCATTTCTGAAGTAGAGCAGACCTGTCATAAGGAATACTCCGAAGATACTGCCGAATATAAGCAGTATTTTAAGTGCTGCGTTCTTTGATATGCGTATTGTCAGTCCGGTGTTTCTGAATCTGGGAAACATATATCCGCCTTTCGTCATCATATCGGTAGGTTTAAGCAGTACCCATACGGGCATCACGGCATTAAAATTACGGCTAAATCCGTCTGTCACCACTGACCGTGTACGATAACTCCCCTTGCGGAGAGAACCGCTGCTACGTTTATTATCGGGCTTTTTTCAAGCTCTAGACAATTATAATTTCCGTTTTGCAAAATGTCAAATAGCTTGGGGCAGTCATTTTTGGTGAAAATGCACAAGAAAAAGCTGTAACCGTTTTGTAACCTTTTTGTTACCGTTTTGTAATCAGTTAAAATCTGGCTATTATTGACTTATTTTGTAATTTAATTTGTTAATCTGCCCAAAATTGAAGTTGGGATTTCTGTTGTGTTTTTAGACAAAAATAATTATACAGATTTGGAGGTTTTGGTGCAGATGCGTTGTGAAATGGTAATAAAATTACACGCAAAGGGCGGACGGGCAAGTAGAAAAACAGCCGGTAATGTAGCAGGAAAGCCGATTTATGAGCATTTTTAAGGTGACTGAGGGGTGAATGTAAACGTATACTTGCGTGAAATATCGGGGGCTGTCTGAAGGCGAAAATATGGTTGTGACGTGTCCTTTATATATTATAATAGTATAGCCCGGATTTTTTACCTTTATGAAAGACACACGGTGATGAATTATGATGAAGATAGTGGCAACGGTAGGAGCGACAATTGATGATTTATGATGATTTTAAAGGATAGAAAAAAGCCGCCCGATGTGAGCGGCTGAATTTTGTGATACTATTATAATATAAAGGCGGTCGGGCGAGTAGAAAAATCTCACGCATAAGTTAATATACTGAATATATTTTGCCTATATATTACTAATTTTAATTATTTGATTTCCAATCAAGGATTTCTTCGGTAAGTTTTTTATCAAGATCAATGCGCATTGCTTTACATTCATCCGGAAATTTCTTAGCCGCTGAAAAGCACATATTTACAAGCATATCAGCACCGACGGGCAGAGCCTTTTTCAATACGCTTTCAGGGAACACAAAATGCGTGCCGTGTTCATAGAGATACACCGAATATTTGCAGGAATGCGGTCGGGATTTCAGGCGATCGTCCATTCTGCGTATGTATTTTGCGGTATCCCAGAGAGAATCGTCTTCCGCACCGACAAGAACGAGCTTGCCGACGATATTCTCTACAAGTATAAAATGCTCCTCTTTAAGCAGTCCTGCGGCTTCGGAATCATCGAACACATCCTTTGAATATGTGGAATCGCCGTGTTCCTTAGACGCTTTGGCTATCTTCTGCCAGTACTCAGGGTGCTTATAGACAAAGGGCATAAAGGGTACGGGTTTGCCGCCTATCGACACGATAGATTCATTTTCGACAGGCCATTCCTTACAGCCGTCACGACTGCCCTGTGCAAAGCCCTGCCATACAAAGTCGCTCGGGGTCAGGGCAACAGTGAGCGTGAGGTCGTGATAATATGAGGCGGCGACAAGAGCGACTGTGGCTGTTGTAGAGGCACCGACAATGCCGATTTTCTTGTTGCCGTGCGCTTTGAGCCATTCTATAGCCGAGCCGATACGCTCGATGGGATAGTTGTGGTGGCTGTAGTTCTTCTTTCCGGGCGACATTGACATTACGTTAATTCCGTAGGTATGAAGCCATTTCACGCAGGTTTTGCTCATATAGTCTTCGGGGTCGTCACCGAGCATTGCTATCATTGCGGTATCGGAAGGGGTTTTACTTTCCCAGTATGCGCCGTAAAAGCCGTCGGCTTCGGGTTCAAAATGCAGATGTTTCATAGGTTGCTCCTAATCAATTATATTTAGTTAGTTTTCGCTAACGCTAATAAAAGTATAGCACGGGTAGAAGGAGATGTCAAGAATGTGCAGAAAAGGTTGGGTTGTGAAAGGATATAGTGCTTTTTCGTGGGATAGTGCGGTTTTGGGAGGGTTGGTGCAAGCGAGGGATGGTGGTGAGGCAATCCCTCCGTCTTGACGGCAAAAAGTTTGATAAATCAAAAAGGTGGACGTATCGCAAGCAAAACGCAACAAAGCGACAGTTTGTGCCTTGCCGTCAATCCACCTCCCTTTGACAAGGGAGGCAAGTGTGATAGTGCTTTGGCGCAAACGGTCGTATTTCAAAACTATGCGTATGCAGGGACGCTTAACGCTACACGTCCGCAGATTAGTACATATATCTCAGGTTAGTGGCGTTTTTTTGAAGAGTCAATGTTAATGCAGTTGTACAGATATACTCACGAAATTATTAATAACTTGTCGATACAAAAATTGTTTTAAGCAGTGGCGGTGATATATTTCACTGTGTGGTTTTAATAATCGGTTTATCACCTTACACCTTTGTGAACAACCCGTAATAACCGTTTATACGGGAAGCAAACTGAATTTTTTCACCGTTTTCGATAAAGCCGATCCTGCCGCCCATATCATTTTCAGGGTCACGCTCAATGCCTTTATCTTTCAGATAATCTGCCAGCTTTTCAACAGAATCCGCAGGCGGACACATTATAATTTTTCCGCCGTCTATCTCTGTCGCATTCTCCGAGCCGCTTATGATCCCGAAAAATGCGGGGAAAGAAGAAAAACAGTTGAAGGTGTTGAATTTTGCCGCAGAAAAGACAGACGATAACAGCAAAACGGCTGATACTGCCACAGGTATTGCGATGATAATGATACGTTTTCCAATCTTGGTCATAAAGTGGACTCCTTTCAATTTGCAGGCATTGCTAAAGCATTGCATTTGCTATTACCTTTATAATAGCATATTATGTTTTTTTGTCAAGCCCATCTTGTATTATTTTACTGTATTGTGCTAAATTAGCTGTAAATTGTACTATATTCTCCGCTTTACCGAAAGCGGCATAAAAATTATTCACAAAAGTTCATTTTTGTGTCGGTTTGATATTGACTTTAGGCTCGAATTGTGTCAAAATAATTATATTAATGTAAATTCGGCGTTTTTCTGCAAAGAAGCGGTAAAACGCTTTATTGTTGCTAAAAGGAAAGGCGAGAAAAGTAATTGAAATACGATGTAGTAATTGTAGGAGCGGGACCTGCGGGCATCTTTACCGCAATTGAAATGGTCAGAAACGGCTCAGACAAAAAAATACTGATAATCGAAAAGGGCGCTTCGGTAGAGAAAAGAAGCTGTCCTAAGGCAAAAACAAAGCACTGTATGAACTGTAAGCCCTACTGCCATATCACAACGGGCTTTTCGGGCGCAGGCGCATTCTCGGACGGCAAGCTGTCGCTGTCGTGCGAGGTCGGCGGAACGCTCCCCGAGCTTATCGGTGAGGAGCTTGCACAGGAAACCATCGACTACACAGACAAGATATATCTTGAATTCGGTGCGGATAAGCACGTTGAGGGCGTAAGCGACCCCGACAAGATAAGAGATATAAGAAAGAAAGCCATAAACGCAAACCTGAAGCTGGTTGACTGTCCTATTCGCCACTTAGGAACGGAAATGGCGCACGAACTTTATTTCAAGATAGAAAAATATCTTATCGAGAGCGGAGTTGAGGTGCTGTTCGGCAAGAACTGCGAGGATATTATAATAGAAGACGGCGTATGTAAGGGCGTTATCATTTCAAATGCCCGTGACGGCGGCGAACAGGAAACCATATACGGCGACGAGATAGTAGTCGCAACAGGCCGTAAGGGCGCAGACTGGCTCGAAAAGACCTGCGAGGCGCATAATGTAGAGCATACACCGGGTACTGTTGACATCGGCGTAAGAGTGGAAGTCAGAAACGAGGTAATGGAGGAGATAAACGCCGTCCTTTACGAGTCAAAACTCATCGGCTATCCTCTGCCGTTTAAGAACAAGGTGCGTACATTCTGCCAGAACCCCGGCGGATTTGTAAGCCAGGAGAACTACGACAACGATTTAGCCGTTGTAAACGGTCACTCATATAAAGAGCTTAAGAGCAACAACACAAACCTTGCTATACTTTGCTCACACAATTTCAGCGTACCGTTCAACCAGCCTATCGAATATGCGAAGAAGGTCGGCGAGCTTACCAATATGCTCGGTAACGGTCACATTCTTGTACAGCGTTACGGCGATATTCTTGACGGAAAGCGTACATGGCCGAAGGAACTTAATTTCTCCAACGTAAGACCCACCCTGCCCGATGCGGTTGCAGGCGACATCACGGCGGCTATGCCTTACCGTACAATGACTAACATTATCAATTTCATAAAGGCTGTGGATATGGTCGTTCCCGGTTTTGCAAGCCGTGAAACGCTTTTATATTCACCCGAGCTTAAATTCTACAGCAACCGTATAAAGATGGACGAGCATTTCAACACGAACGTAAAGGGACTGCATTGCTTAGGCGACTCAAGCGGCTGGACAAGAGGACTTATGATGGCGTCTGTAATGGGCGTGCTTATGGGACGTGAATTACTGAAATAAACGGAGGAAATGTAAAATGCAGTTACTGGAAGAACGCATAAACAAGGACGGTATAGTAAAAGAGGGAAACGTACTCAAGGTTGACAGCTTTCTCAATCATCAGATGGATATTGAGCTTTACAATGAGATCGGCAAGGAGTTCCGCAGACTGTTCCCCGACAAGAGCATAAACAAGATACTGACTATAGAAGCGTCGGGCATCGGCATTGCGTGCGTTACGGCGCAGTATTTCGGATGTCCTGTCGTATTTGCGAAGAAGGCGCAGAGCGTAAACATAGACGGCGAGGTATATTCGACCTCTATCGAGAGCTTTACGCACAAGCGTACATATAACGTAATAGTCAGCAAGAAGTTTCTGTCGCCCGATGACAACGTGCTTATAATCGACGACTTCCTTGCAAACGGCTGTGCTTTACTCGGCCTTATCGACATAGTAAAGGGTGCAGGCGCAAGTATAGCAGGCGCAGGTATCGTTATAGAAAAGGGCTTCCAGAAGGGCGGAGACCTTGTCCGCTCGAAAGGCATCAGAGTAGAATCGCTCGCAATAGTTGACTCGATGAGCGTTGACGGCGGCTGTATTTTCAGACACTGAGCCTATTAAGGCAACACCGCACAATTAACGGCTATCGCCTTTGCCGTACGCTAAGCTTGCATATTTTCCGCCATCTTGCACAAATTTCGCTTGACAGGCGCCAGCCTGCCTGCGTTCAATTTATACAATCTGACGAAAAATCTGACTAAGCAATCGCACGACAATAATTATGCGGTATTGACTTGTAAATAACCGTATTTAGCGGCAAAATGCCGTTAATATATCTTTTACTGTTTTAATAGGGAGGAAAAACATGAAAAAGAAACTTATCGCCATTTTACTGGCGGCAACCTGCGCACTTACAGCAGGACTCACAGGCTGCTCCGGCAATGCCGCAACAAGCGGTACGGATGAAAGCAAGACTTCCGACGCACAGAGCACAGGCGACAGCACAGCCAAGAGCAATGTTGTAGCAGGCTTTGTTTACATCGGCAAGATCAACGACGGCGGTTACACACAGGCTCACGATGCAGGCAGACTTGCAGTTGAGGCTATGGGCGTAAAGACCTTCTACGTTGAGGACGTACCCGAAACCGTTGCCGACACTAAGGAAGCTATCCAGACACTTATCGATGAAGGTTGCAACCTTATTTACACAAACTCATTCGGCTTTATGGAAGGTACAGACCAGATGGCAAAGGAGCATCCCGATGTAAAGTTTGCTCACTGCTCAGGCTATATGAGAGAAGACAATATGTCAACCTACTTCGGTAAGGTATACCAGGCTCGTTACCTTGCAGGTATCGTTGCAGGTATGAAGACAAAGAAGAACTACATCGGTTATGTTGCCGCTAAGGGTATCCCCGAGGTTATCCGTGGTATCAACGCATTCACACTCGGTGTACAGTCTGTAAACCCCGATGCTAAGGTAGAAGTAGTATTCACAGATACATGGTATGACCCCACCGTTGAAAAGCAGGCAGCACTTGAGCTTCTCAACAAGGGTGTTGACATAATCGCTCAGCACCAGGATACAACAGCTCCTCAGGTTGCCGCTGAAGAAAAGGGCGCATACTGCATCGGCTACAACTTCCCCACATCAGACGCTGCTCCCAAGGCTTACCTCACAGCCGCTTGCTTCGACTGGAAGACATTCTACACAGACGATGTAAAGAAGGCTATGGACGGTACATGGACAAGCCGTGCATACTGGGAAGGTCTTGCCGCTAACATGACATACCTTGACAAGCTGACAGACCTCTGCGCAGAAGGCACACAGGAAAAGGTAGATGCAGCTAAGAAGGCTATCATCGACGGCACACTCGAACCCTTCACAGGCCCTCTTTACGATCAGGAAGGCAACAAGAAGGTTGAAGACGGCGTTAAGATGACAGACGACGAGATCTGGAACATGAACTGGTTTGTTAAGGGCGTAACAGGTACTATCCCCGCATAATCGCAGGTCATAAAAAAGACAATACGAGCAGTCCATTGCGGCTGCCCGATTTGTCTTTTTAAAGCACCGGAATATCTGCGATGTTTTAAAAAGACAAATCGCTATTTTCAAGGAGGTTATATGGCAGACCCTTATATAAAACTTGAACACATAACCAAATCGTTTGACTCGGTATACGCAAACAAGGATATTTCCGTTGACGTATACAAGGGTGAGATACTTGCCCTGCTCGGCGAAAACGGTTCGGGCAAGAGTACCCTTGTAAATATGCTCAGCGGCATATATACGCCCGACAGCGGTACTATCTCGATTGACGGTAAAAAGATGCACTTCGGCTCACCTGGTGACGCTATAAAGGCAGGCATCGGTATGGTACACCAGCACTTCAAGCTGGTCGATGTAATGACCGCCGCAGAAAACGTGGTAATGGGTCATATAAAGCATTTTGTCACATCGAAAAAGCGTATGGCTCACCATGTGAACAAGCTGAACGAGAAATACGGCCTTAACGTTACCCCCGACAAGAAGATATACAATATGTCTGTCAGCGAAAAACAGGCTGTAGAGATAATGAAGGCGTTCTACCAAGGTGCAAACGTTCTTATACTTGACGAGCCTACAGCGGTGCTTACCCCGCAGGAGATAACCGCACTGTTTGCTATTCTCAGAAAGATGAAGGAGCAGGGCTGTACGATAATCATTATCACTCATAAGATGGCGGAGGTTATGGATATTTCCGACCGTGTTACCGTTTTGCGTAAGGGCGAATGTATCGGTACGGTAAAGACGAGCGAAACCACTCCCCAACAGCTTACCGAGATGATGGTCGGCAAGGCGGTAACTCTTGAAATAGAGCGTCCGCAGTGCTGTGACTATAACGCAAAGCCGATGCTTTCCGTGAAAAATCTCACGAAGAAAAACACAGACGGCGTAAACGTGCTTGATAACGTTAACTTTGACGTATACGGCGGTGAGATACTCGGTGTCGCAGGTATAGCAGGAAGCGGTCAGAAGGAGCTTTGCGAGATAATCGCAGGTCTTGACAAAATGACTGACGGCGATATTGAGTTTGACGGCGACAGCATAAAGGGACTCGATCCCAGAGCGATAATCCGCAAGGGCATCAGTATGAGCTTTGTTCCAGAGGACAGACTCGGTATGGGTCTTGTGGCAGGAATGAGCATAACGAACAACGTTATCTTAAAGTCCTATAATCATAATCCCGGTCCGTTCATAGACAGCAAGTTTGCAAAGAAGCTCGCAGAGCAGATCGTACACGATTTTGATATTTACACCCCGTCTGTAAACTACACGGTAAAGAAGCTGTCCGGCGGTAATATACAGAAGGTGCTTCTCGGCAGAGAAATATGGCTCTCGCCCAAGGTGCTTATAACCGCTTATCCCGTAAGAGGTCTTGATATAGGTGCGTCATACAATATATATCATATGCTGAACGAGCAGAAGAAAAAAGGTGTTGCCGTGCTGTTCATAGGCGAGGATCTTGACGTGCTGAAAAGCATTTCCGACAGACTTATGGTAATACACGACGGTGAGATAATCGACATAGTAGACCCCACGACCGTCACTAAGGAAGACATAGGTCTTATGATGGTGGGCGACCATATCAACAAGGGAGAGGAGAAGGCCGTATGAGCATGATACAGATTTCAAAGCGGCAGAAAGGCACATCAAAGCTCGTTGACGTTCTTATAAGAATAGGCGCCATCGTGCTGTCGCTGATATTTATCGGCATTGTTCTTGCCATAATGGGTTATGATCCTTTCAAGGTTTTCGGCAAAATAATACAGACCCCGTTCAAGCGTTTCAAGGACGTTATGAACAAAACGATAATGCTTACCACTCTTTCGCTCGGTATAGCGATAGCGTTCAGAATGAAGTTCTGGAATATCGGCGCTGAGGGTCAGTTCTATATGGGCGCATTCGGTGCGGCATCAATGGCTTTTATGTGTCCCGATCTGCCGCCGATACTCCTTTTACCGCTTATGTGCGTTGCAGGCTTTGTCTGCGGCGGCATATGGGCGCTTATCCCTGCGGTTATCAAAGCAAGATTCGGTGCGAGCGAAACGCTTGTAACGCTGATGATGAACTATATAGCGATAGCATTTATAAGCTATCTGCAATACGGTCCGTGGAAAGACCCTGCGGCACTCGGTGCGGCAAAGGTGCCTAACTTCTCGGAAAATGCGGTACTGCCCGATGTATTCGGCATTCACGCAGGCTGGATAATAATGCTGGTACTCGTAATTATTATGACGATATTGCTCCGCTACACAAAGCTCGGCTATCAGATAGACGTTATCGGCGAAAGTGAAACCACCGCAAAATATGCCGGTATGAATACGGTTAAAATTCTGGTGATTGCAGTTCTTATCTCCGGCGGTCTTTGCGGAATGGCAGGCTTTATGCAGTCGAGCGCCGTTGAGAAGTCGATAACCGATTCAATGTCGGCAGGTCTTGGCTTTACTGCGGTAATCACCGCCTGGCTTGCAAAGCTGAAGCCGCCCGTTATCGTGGTTGCGTCATTTATGTTCTCGATACTTCTCCAGAGCGGAAGCTCGCTTCAGGTAATGAAGATACCATCGTCCATTACGGAAATAATGCAGGGTGTCATCATATTCTTCGTTCTTGCGTGCGAGTTCTTTATAAACTATAAAATATCGCTTCGCAAGCATACCGCAGTAAAGGAGGCTGAATAATGGAGATTCTTCATCAGATAGGTCTGTTTTTACAGACCGCCATTCAGACAGGTACTCCGATACTGTTTGCCATTGTCGGCGGTATACTTTGTGAAAAGGTAGGTCATATGAACCTAGGTGTCGAGGGTATGATGCTTATGGGTGCGTCGCTCGGCTTCGCAGTTGCGTGTGCTACGGGAAATCCTCTGCTCGCTATGCTGGCGGCAGGTGCTGCGGGTGCGGCAGGTGCGCTTATATATGCCTTTATAACCGTCACGCTCAGAGGAAATCAGGTCGTTACCGGTCTTGTGCTGACCATATTCGGCACGGGCGTTTCCGGTCTTATAGGCGGCTGGGTATCAAGCGAACAGATACCCCAGTCGGTAAGCTCGGCATTCCGCCCTGTAGAAATACCTGTTCTCAGCAAGATACCCGTTCTCGGCGAGGCTGTTTTCTCGCAGGATATATATGTATGGCTCGGACTTGTCATAGCCGTGCTTGCGTATTTTTACCTCAACAAGACAAAGCTCGGACTTTATGTAAGGGCGATAGGCGAAAATCCCGGTGCGGCTGACGCTTCGGGTATAAATGTTACGCTCCATAAGTATATAAATATTCTGCTCGGAGGTTTCTTTTGCGGACTCGGCGGTGCTTATCTGTCAACCGCATTCCTGACAACCTGGCAGGATAACGTTACGGCAGGCGCAGGCTGGATAGCCGTTGCTCTTATCATATTCAGCACATGGAATCCCCTCAAGGCGATATTCGCCGCCTACCTTTTCGGTATGCTGAGAGGTTTAAACTACAAGATGCAGGGCTGGGAGATACAGATACCCTCGCAGTTTTTAACAATGCTCCCTTACATCGCCACCATTATAGTGCTGATTTTCATAGCAATGAGAAAGAAGAAAGAGAATCAGCCGCCTAAGGCACTCGGTGAAGCGTACTTCAGGGAAGAAAGATGATATAAAGGACAGGTTCCACCCGTCCTTTCAGGCTGTCGATAAACCTCTTGATTATATAAAAATGGGGTCGCAGGGGCGTAGCCCCCGA
>OHJK01000986.1_pt1 | contig 15604 bp, 9 predicted proteins | sample 1568541 | NCBI WGS metagenome assembly OHJK01 (sample SAMEA3879535, study PRJEB24766) | human gut metagenome | biome: human-associated habitat; feature: feces | place: USA | collected 1985/1987
GATTTCTCTTTGCCGTACGACACAGAGAAATCCTAATGACCGATTTGGGTTTAATTTGCAAAATTACCAAAAAAACACGATAAACAACCAAACGAAGCACAGAATTTTACGTACGGGGGGGGGATTTTTTTACTTTTTACAGATATTTTAACTACCTCGGGATTGATTGGATGATAACAATGCAAAAACTGTCGCATTATTACCACGCTACGGCAACATTGTTGTTGTGCTACGGCAACACAGTTATAGTGCTACGGCAACACGGTTGTAGTGCTACGGCAACATAGTTGTTGTTGCGCGTATCATAAAAAAAAAGATGGTGTGTCAGCGACACACCATCTCAAGAGTCTTTATTTCTTCAGCATCTTCTTGCCATTCTTGATGACGATGCCTTTGTATGTATCGTTTACGCGCTGACCGCTTACGTTGTACATGTAGCCGTCGCGTGCAACATCGGTCTTCACTGCGTTGATGCCAGTCGGAGTGAACGAGCCGTCGAAGTCGAGCACTACTACCGAGCCGTTAGCACCAGTGAGTGTAGCTACGTTGTCCTCTACAGCCACTTCCTTCAGCTCGTTGTCTACGTAAACCTTAGCCTTAGCGAGGTTCTTGTAGTGAACGCGCATTGTCTGACCCTGGTTGTTGGTGAGTGTGACGCGTGTAGCCTCGCCGTTCTTCCAGTCGATGCTTACGGTTACGTCGCCTACAGCCTTCATGCCGTGCATGTGACCTTCGGTCCAAGCCGTCGGGAGAGCCGGCAGGATGCGGATAAGACCAGAGTTGCTCTGCATAATCATCTCGGCGATACCGGCGCAAGCACCGAAGTTGCCGTCGATCTGGAACGGAGCGTGTGAGTCGAAGAGGTTATAGAACACGCCTGCACCACCGTTGCTGTGAGCGAGGGCGTTGTTGAGGATTGTGCGAGCGTGGTCGCCGTCGAGGGCGCGTGCCCAGAGGTTCATCTTCCAACCCATTGACCAGCCTGTAGCACCGTCGCCACGCAGCTTCATAGAGTTGACAGCTGCGTCGAAGAGCTCTGTGCCCGGTTCGATCTGTGAGAACGGATAGAGACACATGAGGTGCGACATGTGGCGGTGGCCGTTCTCACCTCTTGTATATGTGCTGTACTTCCACTCGCGCAGAATCTTTGTACCTGTAGGTATAGCCGAACCGAAGTAGCCTGTGTATGTCTCTGTAGCAAGACCCTTGTCGAGCTTAGCGAAGCGGTCCTTCAGCGTAGCGAGGTCGGTAGCCGACACCTCTGCATCGTCACCGAGCACGTCGATGGCCTCAAGAGTGTTGCTGAAGAGGTCATAAACGAGCTGCTGTGCGTGTGCAACACCATTCTCCGACTCTGGTCCGTGCTCCGGCGACCACTCGTTCGGACACTCGTATGTGCCGTCAGAAGCCAGTTTGAGGCGATCCATCCAGAACTGCGATGCTGAGAGCATTGCCGGGAACACGCGCTTCAAGTACTCGCGGTCGAGTGTGTAGCGATAGTGCTGCCAGAGGTGTGTAGCGTACCAAGCGTTGGCGATAACGTAGTTGTTCTTGAATGCGCTCACACCGCCGAAGATGTTGTTCTCGGTGAAGCAAGTCCAACCGCGCTCCTGACCCTGCAGCTTAGCCCACTGCTTCCACTGCGGCTGCTTCTCTGCCATCGCCCAGATGTAGTTGAGGAACGGCAGGTGCATCTCGCTGAGGTTTGTAGGCTCAGCCGGCCAGTAGTTCATCTGTACGTTAATGTTAGAGTGGATATCCGAGTTCCAAGCCACGCCGTTGATGTTGTTCCAGATACCCTGGAGGTTAGACGGAGAGTCGACACCGCGTGAAGAAGAGATTTCGAGGTAGCGACCGTAAGCGAAGTAGAGCTGCTCGAGCATGAGAGCATCTGCGCCACGACCACTGTTGTATGAGTCGATGAGACGGTTGGTTGTCATATCGTTCTTGGTACCGGCGAGGTCGAACTCGCAACGGTTGAAGAAGCTCTGATAGTCAGCTACGTGCTCTGCGTAGAGGTCTGCCCACGACTTAGCAGCAGCTGCTGCCACGCGGTCAGAGATGGTCTGAGCCAAAGCCGATGTGTTCTTTGTATATGAGCTCTCGTAAGCATCGAAGTCGGTGCCGCCACCGAGCACAACCATGATTTCGTCAGCACCGATAACCTCGATACCCTCGTCGTCGGTAGTCATTGTACCACCTACCGGCACTACCTTCATGCGTGCGTTGTAGCTGACGGTCTCGAGCTTGCCGCTGAATGTGCCCTCGCCGTCAGCGTATGTCGGGTCGGCTGTGATTGAGCCTGCAGCCATTGTGAAGCGGAAGCTGAGCTTGCCGCCCTTGCTTGCTGTGTAGTGAGCCACTACGACGCGTGCAGGGTTGGAAGCGATGTACTCGCGTGTGTACTCAACGCCGGCTGCCGACTTGAACATTGTCTTGCCTGTAGCTGTGGTGAGGTCGAGCAAACGAACGTAGTTAGAAGCAGCCTTGTCGGTGGTAAGACCGAACTCGCCGCTGAGGTCCTTAGCGTAGATAGAACCGAAGTTCTCATACTTGCCGTAGCCCTTACCGCCCTGTGACGAGCGTGCTGGTGTGCCGCTCCAGAGAGTCTTCTCGTTGAACTGAATCTCGTCTCTGTACACACCACCGAAGAGGCAAGCACCGAACTGACCGTCGCCGATAGGCAATGCGTACTCCATCCAGTTAGAGTAGCCCTGACCGCCGCTGTAGAGCTTAGCAGTTGTTGCCGGCTCGGTGTACCAGAGTGTGAGCTTGTTCTCAGGCTTGAAGGTCATCGAACCTACTGTCTTGTAGTCGGCTGCACCGAGGTCGGTGTCGGGCTTCACGAACACAACAACGTTGTTCTGGTCGTTGGTCTTCCAGAAGCCGATCGAGTTGCCGTCGCCTGGGTCGCCCCAAAGGTTCACAACGTTATTGCCAGCCTTAGAGTTGGCTACAATCTCCCATCCTGTACCGTTCTGGGTGTTCGGAGCCACCTGCAGCTTGAAGCCACCAGGCTGCTCTGATGTGCTCGGACGCAACGGGTTAGGGTTGGCAGCACCAGTAGAGGTAGCGCCAAGGCTCTGCGAGCTAACCACGATGTACTGTCCGTCCTTGTTCTGGAACTGGAAGTTGTCCTGCGTTCCGACGAGACGCCACTGCTGTGAGCTCTCGCCACTGCCTGCGTAGAGGCGGATGCAGTTGTCAGAGCTTACCGACATCACCTTCTCGTTACGCAGGAACTTAACGTAATAGTAAGTACCACCATCGCCCGATGTTACGAACTCCGGTGTCTTAGGAGCCGCCTTCTTTGAGGCAGCAGCACTCGTGCTCTGCACGCCCACGAAGAGGCACGCAAAGAGTGCGATAAAGAATAAAGTAATTCTTTTCATTGTAGATTGGTTTATAATGTAATTTTAATTATTACAGATTGGTTGTAGGTGTAATTCGTTATTACAGATTGGCTGTAGGTGTAATTCGTTATTACATATTGGTTGTAGGTGTAATTCGTTATTACAGATTGGTTGTAGGTGTAATTCGTTATTACATATTGGTTTATAGTACGCTGCAAAGTTACTGCTTTTTATTGAATTACAGCACATTTCGCACAAAAATATTTAGGCTACTCAGGGGGTGCACTTGTCTCAAGTGCACCAACAAAGCAGCAAAAAGAGAGTACCCACACCCTCCTATGGGTTACCCTTTTGCTTCGGGGTAAGAGATGCGGGTGTGATAAATCGACTTGAGACGCTCGATGAGCACGAGCTTGGCGAGGGCGAGGTCGCGGAACGTGATAGGACAATCCTTGAAGAAGCCCTCGTCGACATCGCTGTCGATGATGCGGTTGACGAGCGTAGAGATGCTCTCCTCCGTGTACTCCACGAGCGAGCGCGAAGCAGCCTCAACGCCATCAGCTATCATAAGGATGGCCTGTTCGCGTGTGAACGGGTTAGGACCAGGGTACTGGAACTGCGTTATATCCACCTCTTGGTCGGGATGTTCGTTCTGATACTTTATATAGAAATACTTCGTAGCGCCACGACCGTGGTGCGTGAGGATGAAGTCGCGGATGAACGTCGGGAGGTTCGCCTTCTCAGCCATGCGCACGCCCTCGGTGACGTGGCGCATCACGATGCGCGCACTCTCGATGTACGACATCTTGTCGTGCGGATTGACACCTGCCTGGTTCTCGGTGAAGAACACGGGGTCCTCCATCTTACCTATGTCGTGATACAGAGCACCGGTACGCACGAGGAGCGAGTCGGCACCTATCTTATTGGCTATCTCTGCCGCGAGGTTGCCCACGGTGATAGAGTGCTGGAACGTACCCGGTGCCACCTCCGAGAGGTTGCGCAGCAGTCCGCGGTTGGTGTTCGAGAGCTCGAAGAGCGTGACGCTCGACACGAAGCCGAACATCTTCTCCACGACGTACATGAGCGGATAGCTGAGCAGCAGGAACACGCCGTTGACAGCGAAGTGGTAGTACATATCGGTGTCGATGAGCGAGAGGTCGTTGCTCTGCATCATCTGCATAGCCATGTAGATGAGCGCACTGCCCACAGCCACGAGCAAGCCCGTCTTGAACACCTGCGCACGGCGTGTCAGCTCGCGCAGCGAGTAGATAGCCACGAGTCCGGCTACGAGCTGGATGATGATAAACTCATACTGATAGCGCACGGCAGCGGTGCAGATGAGCACCATCGTTACGTGGCAGACGAACGCCGTGCGCGAGTCCATAAACACACGCACGAACATCGGTGCCATAGCTAACGGCAGAATGTAGACGCTGAGGAAGTTGTGGCTCACCATGAGCGACACGAGCACTGGGAAGAGTGTCACCAGCGTGTAGAGCATGGCGATGGAGCGCGGCTTACCGAAGTAGTCGCGGCGGAAAAGTCCGAGGTAGATGGTGAAGAGTGTCACAAGGATGGCGACGAACACTATCTGTCCGATGAGCATCACTATCTGCTCGCTCTGCGACGCGCTGCGCCGTTGCATCTCGCGCTCGAACGAGTTGAGCACACGGAAGGTGTATTCGTCGACGATGTCGCCACGGTCGATCACCTTCTGTCCGCTCATCACCATTCCGCTGGCAGGCGGTATCGATGAGAGGAGGTCGTTGCGCTCGGTCTCCGAGCGACTCTTGTCGTACACAAGGTTCGGCTCGATATAGTTGTTGAGGTTGCAACGCTGCAAGAGGGGGCGTTGCTGCGCAATCACGTCGTCGGTGAAGAGCTGCTCGTAGGCAGAGAGCGTAGAGTAGAACTCCGACAAGCGTATGCTCTGCGCCTTATTGCCGCTGACGATGCGCACCTCGGTGGTAGAGTCGCGATATATCTCGTTGTACGCCGGCGTGTCCATGATGCCACGCTGATAGAGCATGTGCAAGCGGTTGGATATCACCTTCACGTACACCGGTGGCAAACCTGGGATGCCATTACGATAGTCGTCAACAAAGCGCTTCACCATCTTCGCCTCCACCGTATTGTCATAATTATAGTACGGTTGGAAGGTTTCGAGCAGCGAGTCTTCCTGCGCCTTAATCGTAGCATCGGTCTTATACACCGGGAAGTCGAACTTCGCAATGAACGAGCCGTACATCCACGGCTTACCCACGTCGTACTTATAACGCTGACGCTCATTATGTGGCAACGCCCACACTATCAGTGCCACTGTCACAACGACGAGCAGCACGCGCACGAGCAAGCTGCGCCACGAAAACTTTTTCCATTGATTATATCTATTCATAGCCTTTAGTTGTTTATACTCTTAGGAGGGTATGGCATCTTGCCATACCCACGCTGCCATCTTTGCATATTCACGCCCCAACAGTATCAACCCATAGCATCTGCCGGGTGCGTGGGTATGATGCCATATTCACGCCCCAACAGTATCAACCTATAGCATCTGCTGGGTGCGTGGGTATGGCAGGATGCCATACCCTCCTAAGGAGGTTCTTACAGGTTTCGAGTGCAATATTACAAAAAAAATCACAAAATACGAAATAATTGCACTACCTTTGCATCGAAAACAAAAAACAACAGAATAAATATGTCAGATAGAAAAGTGAGGGTGCGCTTCGCACCAAGTCCTACGGGAGCGCTGCATATCGGTGGCGTCCGCACAGCATTGTACAACTATCTCTTCGCACGTCAGCACGGCGGCGACCTCGTCTTCCGCATCGAGGACACCGACTCCAACCGCTTCGTACCGGGTGCCGAAGAGTACATCATCGAGTCGTTCCGTTGGCTCGGCATCAAGTTCGACGAGGGCGTGAGCTTCGGTGGCGAACATGGTCCGTACCGCCAGAGCGAGCGTCGCAGCATATATAAGAAATATGTAGACCAGCTCTTAGCTGCCGACAAGGCTTACATCGCCTTCGACACACCCGAACAGCTTGAGGCTAAGCGTGCCGAGATACAGAACTTCCAGTACGACGCACGCACACGCGGCGAGATGAACAACTCGCTCACACTGCCGAAAGAGGAAGTGGAGCGTCGCATCGCCGACGGCGAGCAGTACGTAGTACGCTTCAAGGTGGAGCCGGGCATCGACGTACACATCGACGACATGATCCGCGGACACGTCGTCATCAAGAGCGACATCCTCGACGACAAGGTGCTCTACAAGAGTGCCGACGAGCTGCCTACATACCACTTGGCTAACATCGTCGACGACCACCTCATGGAGATAACGCACGTAATACGTGGCGAGGAGTGGCTGCCCAGCGCACCGCTTCACGTGCTGCTCTACCGCGCGTTCGGTTGGGAAGACACCATGCCTAAATTCGCTCATCTGCCGCTGCTGCTCAAGCCCGAGGGTAAGGGCAAGCTCTCTAAGCGCGACGGCGACCGCCTTGGCTTCCCCGTGTTCCCACTCGAATGGCACGACCCGAAGACGGGCGACGTTTCTTCGGGCTATCGCGAGAGCGGATACTTCCCCGAAGCCGTTGTCAACTTCCTCGCGCTGCTGGGCTGGAACCCTGGCACAGAGCAGGAACTCTTCACTCTTGACGAACTGGTGCAGGCGTTCGACATACACAAGTGCTCTAAGGCAGGCGCACGCTTCGACTATCAGAAGGGCATCTGGTTCAACCACGAGTACATGCTGAAGAAGTCGAACGAGGAGGTTGCCAACCTCTTCGCCCCCATCGTAGCCAACAACGGTGTTGACGAGACAATGGAGCGCATTACCCAGGTAGTGGCAATGATGAAGGACCGCGTCAACTTCGTGAAGGAGCTGTGGCCTCTCTGCTCGTTCTTCTTCATCGCTCCGACGGAGTACGACGAGAAGACCGTGAAGAAGCGTTGGAAGGCAGACTCAGCCAAGGTGATGGGCGAGTTAGCAGACGTGCTCGAGGGCATCGACGACTTCTCGGTAGAGGGTCAGGAGCCGGTAGTGATGAAGTGGGTTGAGGAGAAGGGCTACAAGCTCGGCGACGTTATGAACGCCTTCCGACTCACGCTCGTAGGCATCGGCAAGGGTCCGGGTATGTTCGACATCTCAGCGTTCCTCGGCAAGGAGGAGACCCTCAAACGCCTGCGCAAGGCTATCGAAGTGCTCGGCTAACATAGGAGGGTATGGCATCCCTGCCATACCCACGCACCCACTGAGATAATCGCCCACAGATTTCGCGGAACACACAGAACCTTCTGCTGAGAAGAGTCTCCCACAGATTTCACAGATTTACACAGAGACTTTTAGTAAGAAGGTTCTGTGTGCTCTGCGTATTCTGTGGGAGTTTTCAAAGGGGGTGCAGCGGTCTCCGCTGCACCGACCAAGCAACCTATACAAAACAACGAAAGCGGAGGCATTAACCTCCGCTTTCGCTTTATTTTCACCATCCGTATCGACCGACGCGGATGCTCGTAACGACCGACGCGACATCAGAAGACGTAACCTACGCCTGCCGAAAAATAGAAGTTATTCTGATCAAAATCGGTAACACAGCTTATTCCAACATTAGCTGATATATGCTTCTTTACACGGAATATAGCACCCAAATCAAATGCCATTGCATCGCTATTCGATACATCGTGACCATATTCCTCATCTACTCCATTAAGCTTACCATATCCAGCACCAGCATAAGCATGCATAAACGAAAATACACGCTTCGTGGCACCAATCGTCACAGTAGGCACGGCTGGTTCCGAAACATCAGAACTATTGAGGATCCACAATAACTTAGTATAACCACCCCAGTTCTTACCGAGGAAACCGCCCATAAGACCTAAAGAATAAGTGGTATTTGGCAGCATATCATATTCATCATACGTTCTATCCAACGTTACAACTCCAGCAACAACATTCAGAAACCAATCCATTTCAAACTTAGGCGACAGACGGAATACCATATCTCCATCCTGCACCTCCAACGTCTTTTTGCGCATACCTGCATACCTTGCTGTTGCAGTGTTCAGCCAACGCGACACCTCCATACTGAATGTTCCGTCCGCATCCACCGTTGTGCTCTCCGCACCGTTAGTAGCCTCAACCGTTGCACCGGGCAACGGATTGCCATCCTTATCAACAACCGCACCCTTAATGATGCGTGTACTCTGTGCCATTGCTGCCGTCGAAACCAATGCGAGGGCAAGCATAAAGAAAACCTTTTTCATAGTTGTTTTTGTTTTTGATTGGTTACATTAGTGTCTCGGTTTAACAAAACACTAATGATATACACTTATACAAGTTGCTTATTCAAACCTACGCAAAGTTAGAAAGCGTATCCGATGCCAGCTTGAAAGAAATAGTTGTTAGTAGAGAAGTCAGAAACAAAACTCATTCCGACATTAGCTGTGAGATGATTTCCAATAAGGAATATAGCACCTAAATCAAATGCCGCAGCATTGTCATTAAATGTCCTGTACTTGCTCCATCCTGTAGGCTCCTTATACGTCACATTGGCATATCCAGCACCAGTATAGGCATACATGAACGGGAACACTCTCTTTGTGACACCGATCGTCACTACCGGCACAGCTGTCTCGCTATCGGGTGTCCACAACAATTTGGCATAACCGCCCCATTTACCAAGATAGCCACCCATTACACCTATAGTATAAGTATAATCGTCTATCAAATCGTAATAATCGTCACTGTCTAAGATAGCAAGACCGCCCACTGCATTTACAAACCAACAGTTCTTCACATCCGGCGACAGGCGGAATACCATATCTCCATCCTGCACCTTCATCGTCTTTTTGCGCATACCTGCATATCTTGCTGTCGCAGTGTTCAGCCAACGCGACACCTCCATACTGAATGTTCCGTCCGCATCCACCGTTGTGCTCTCCGCACCGTTAGTAGCCTCAACCGTTGCACCGGGCAACGGATTGCCATCCTTATCAACAACCGCACCCTTAATGATGCGTGTACTCTGTGCCATTGCTGCCGTCGAAGCCAATACGAGGGCAAGCATTAAGAAAATCTTTCTCATAGTTGTTTTTAATTAGTTATTTAAATCATTTAGTACTCCAATTAAATATCTACCTCATAGCGTCGACAAACACGAAGCTAACCTTGATGCGACGATACTCACCACCCTTGCCGTCGGCAACGACTATATTATAACGTGGCTCAACCTGCATAGCAGAGAGCGATGTCATGTTCGCTTTGAGGTAAGCGCCAACTGCCTGCGCACGCATAAAGGCGAGCTGCTCGTTGGTGCGTATGCCGCTTGCCTTGGTGATGGTGATATTGCTGAGGTTGGCATCAAGCCAATAGGGTTCTTTTGTGAACTCGCCATAGCGTCCATCGTAAGCGATGGTGCCAACAATAGGTATAGCGTCAGCCGAGCCAGTGATGCTTACCACCAACTTCTTTCCGGGCACTATATATTGTGCAAAATCTCCGCTGAACGCCTTTGTGATAATATCGAGCGTAGACTTCGCGGCATTCGACTCCTCTATGCGATACTTTCCAGGTGCGAAATCCTCACGTGCGGAGTACTGCGCCGAAACCGAATAGTCGAACTCCACGCAATAGTTGTTGATGCGTTCGCCAGCAGCGTTGACATCCGACACGACACGAGTGTTAACATTAATATTGGTATGGTCGGAGATGAGCTGTTTGTTCTTTGCTTCTTCTACGACATCCTTCTTAATGCGCTGCAATACAATATCCTCACGATTAGCCTGCTGTATGAGTTCGAGCGACACGAAGTTGTCGTCGGTAGCGAGGAAGTCGAGCGACTGCTGTTCGAGGTTGTCGAAGATGTACTCCTTACCTGTGGCTTTGTTGCGTACCCTAGCGAATATAACCTCAAAAGAGTCGTTCTTGGTGATGCCGTACTGCACATCGCAGAACTCTAAATTGCCGGCATCGGCGAAGTCGGGGAGTTCGTTCTGTGGCACATCAATGTACACCGACTGCATATTGTCGAGCTTGAGCTCAAGGCTTTGGTTTACGGTGTTGTATCTGCCCAGAGAAACTGTAGTGTGCGAGATAATATCACCAGCCAAGCTCGTAGATATCTCGTTGGCAAAGACACGCTTCTGCCGTTTCTTTGTCTCTTCGTTCACACGCTCGCTGTACTGCTCGTCGGTCTCGTCCGCTCCACGCTTGCACCACTCCATCATACGCGCATTCAGTTCGTCGCGCATTAGTCGGGTGTAGTTTGGTTTCAAGCCTTTCAGTATCTTATAACACAACGCCTTGTCTGTATTATACGAGAGATACACCTGATGCTTAGCATCGTTCACGAACTTCACTGTGGACACCTTGCCACGCGGTTCAACGATGGTGCCACGATCTGAGGGATCGTAAAGATTGCAGAACACAATGGTGTTATCTCGACACGCCACGCACATATACTTGCCATCGGGATGAAACGAGAAAGAAGTAGCGTCATCGACATCTGCAATCGTCGTTTCTAACTTAAAATCAAAAGTATTGTATATGCTTATAGTATTGCCGGAGAGAATGCCGACAGAGGAGGCATCATTTGAGAACGCCACAGCCTTAACAGCGTCTGTGGCAGGAATACGTGTGCGTATTGTCTTTTGTTCCTGATTGATAATCGCCACTTCGTTGTCACCAATCGCAGCCACGAAATAACCATTACTGCTTGACACCATGTCCGATGGTACAAAGCCGAGAGCCATTTCGCCCATAACCGTATAGCCCTGCGTATCATAATAGCGCACCAGGCCGTCGGCATCAGCCACAAGCAAGAGTCTGCTGTCAGCAGAATAGCAGACAGCACGCGCATTGAGGTCTTTGTCGAAGGCATGAAGACGCTTACGCTGCGCGTTAATGTCGTAAATATTCAACGACCATGAATCGTCGTCGCTACTCAGCAAGGCATACGATGCACCTGCAGGATTTACCTTCAGACTCACCACCTTACTTGAAGTCGTAGCAAGCTCAAAACCTTTTAGATTGTATGCCGTCTTTCCGTTACTATAATATGTAGAGAATAGATAGTTATCCATTTTCTGCGGAGTGACGGACTGACGATAGTTAAGGTTCTTGCTCACCTCAACAACACTCTGCGCATGACTACTTGCGCATGTCAGCAAGGCTGCAAAAAGAATAGAAAAGTTGTGTTTAATCATATCGTTTATGTGTTTTGTTCACGTGAGGAATGTTATGGTTTTACAACAGCAACCACTATCTTCTCCACAAACATATCCTTATCACGACGTCTATTGCGCGACAACCACTTCTGAAAAGAAGCATAGTCGGTAGAGGGTGGCAACTGTCGACAGTCGACATCAGCCGTCTTATGGTCGTTGGCACGGGTGAACTGGTTGGGCGAGAAGATGATGTAGAACTGGTTGAAGTCGTGATCCGACTCGCAACCTAACAACAGTTCTATCATACTGTCTTTCACAAACGGCTCAGCATCTGGCTCTGAAAAGAACGTGTACGTCGTGTCGGCTTTTATGAAGTAGGCACCGTCCGACTGTACGGGGTACGGCAGCAGACGCTGCGTGGTCATGCTATTGTTATGGTCGACAAGATACAAGGCGAGGTAGCCGTCAACCGGCGAACTAAAGTTGAAGTACAACTGGTCGCCGTCGTAAAACGTACTGTTGCGCATACGGTTGAGCTTGGGGTCGGTGCCGTTATACATGAACGTGTAGTGCACATCGGGCGGTGTCGACACTATCTCGCGTATCCTTCCCTTTAGCTTCACATCGTAAACAACCATTCCGCCCTCGCGACGTGCGGGCTGCCATATCGTGTCGCCGATGGTCTCGAGCCACACACCACACACGTCCATCTCGCCATACGAGAAGAAGTCGTCCGAAGACGTGTTGCTGTTCTCGCGCATATAGTTATGGCTCTCGCTGGTCACGATAGTGCCAAACTCGCGCGCAATAGCGTTGATTTGGGCATGGCGCACCGCCTCGTATTCTGCTTCTATGGGCGACATGTTCAGTGGAGCCTCATAGGTGGCAGTGGCTGTAACAACCGCGGTGCGTTGCGCATAGATGTAGCAACAACATAGCACAGAGAGCAACAATAACAACAAACGTTTCATAAATAAATACATTTTGATTTGTCTTTGAATAAGATAGGCGGCGCTTCGGCATAATATTCAAGCGAGCTTGATATTCTGCTCTCAACTTGCACTATCTTTGTGTTTACTTAACCAATGTCATGGTCTTCCAAGCGTCGCCCAGCGTGGCAGGGAACTGTATGCGTGGCGTTTGCATCTTGTTGTTCTTGTCGAGTGCCATGTTCGACACCTGCCGGCTTATCTTCTCCGAAAGGTCGAGGAAGTTGATGTTGCCGCGCGTCTCCTTAAGGTTCTTCAACAGAAAATAGGTGAAATAGCCATGATGCTGCTCGGCATATTGCATGGCAGTCTGGTCGCCCGAGGCTGCACTGAACACGATTGTCTTCTTCTTTGTGGGTGCATCCTTTGGCTTTACATACACATAACGCTCCTTGAAAAGCATGTCGCCCCTACCCGTTCCGCCACTGAAACAAGCGTCGAGGAAGACCACCGCACGTTTTATCGGCATAGCGTCGAGCTGGGCATACAGATTGCTGAGCTGATAGCAGAACTCAAAGTCGGTGCCCGAAGCGTCGCACGGCAACAGATACGCCTCGTTGGTAGACACGTTAGGTATGCCATGACCGGCATAATAGACCAACACTTCGAGCTTATCGGGATTGAGATTTGCCTTCTTCGTGAGGTAGTTGATCTGTTCCTTCATCTGCGAGAACGTTGCATTCTTACGCACACGTATATTGTCCTCTGGCACGCCCAACACCTTGTTACAATAGTTGGCGAACGAAGTAGCATCGTTGTCGTATTCCTCGTTACCAAACACCACGGCGTAGGTATTCGTATTGTTACGATTGCTTACCGGCACGTCTATGTCTATATCCGACACAAACACGTCCTCCACCTCGGCAGTCTCCACGCGGCTCACCTCGGTAGTCGGAGTGAAGTAGGTCTCTAACACGGGCACGGCTCCTTTCTGCACCGTTGTGCTCTTCATGGCGGTGAGGGTGGAGTTGGCTTGTTGCAGTCTATTGTTGTCGCCAAGCATACTGTAGCAATAAGCACGCGCCTTGGCGATATTGGCGGCATAGGGGTTCGCTTCGAGCAGGTCTTCCAGGATTGGTGCAGCCGCCACGAAATACTTGCGCGCAGCTAAACGGAGCTCATCGCCTGCGCCCTTTTTGCCTACTGCTGACGCTTTCTTCACAAGCACCACACCTGCATTATAATTGCAGAACGCCAAACCACATGCCACATCGATGTCATTAGGATGCGTAGCGTAGAGGTGTGCATAAGCCTTTGCTGCATTCTCATACTTATGCTGACGCTGATACAGACGTGCCTGGTTGAGCCATAGGGTCTCATCATTAGGACGCACACGGAAGGCTTTGTCAAGAAAACGCTGAAGATTGGTGTCGTCCTTCATAATGCCTGCCGACTGCAAGCCTGTAGCTATCAGCGTCCAGTCGTCCGGATTCTCAGCCAAAGCCTTCTGGGCTATATACATAGCGTCGGTGTAATTCTTCAAAGAATAGCACGAAAAAGCAAGATTTACGAAAGCCTCCTTACGGTGTTGTGTGTCTGGCGTAGAGAGGTATGCACGATAATAAGAAATGGCATCGCGATAGTTTTTCTGATTGAAAAGCTTCGTAGCAACAAAAATTGTTATCAACGGATAGTTCTCGCGATTAGTGATGTTCTCATTTGAGAATGCGTAAATGAGCGACAAGTCGACGTATGCCTGAGCAAATCTCACCGTCTGACTTTGGTTGTTGCGCCCAGCATAAAAATAAACTGCATCCTCAAGATATGGGTAAAGGTTCAACAGCATCTTTTTGCAAGAGGCAAAATGCGACGATGTTGAGTCGATACTATTTATAAAGGTCTCACACTGTTTGTAAGCAGAATACAAGGCTTCGTACGATGCCACGCTCTCACCCTGCTGCTCACGCAAACGACGGAAGTCGTCATACGCTGACGTTACCGATTGATTGTCACTTAAAATCGGGGGGGGGTAATTTTGCGAATGTACTCTCGGCAAACAAGAAAAGTAATATTATCGCACAGTATCTAATCATGTTCTTTAGTTTTTGTTTAAGTCTTAGTCCAATTAGAACGTATGCAAATGTAGCAATAAAAAATAGAACTCGCAAGAAAAAACAACAAAACATGGGTGCATTTTCGCTTTTCCGCCCAATGCACCCATACTGACAAGCCCCTACGCCTACTGCAACTGCGCGATGGTATTACGCACGCGCTCCGCCGAGGTGTACATCAGCGTGCCCTCGTCGGCATCCTTCGCACCCATGTACACGTCGGGGTTCATATACTCCATGCGGCTCTTCACCGGCACACGCGCCGAGAAGTGGAACTCGCAAACGCCCGTGGTGTCGGCAATCTGCTTGATGTTCGTCTCCGTAACACCGCAGCCAGCGAGGATAATGATACGGTCGGCTGCCAATGCGTTCAGCTCTTTCAGCAGTGGCACACCTTCGAGTGCTGTGGGCTGCTGACCCGAGGTAAGGACGCGGTCTACGCCAAGCTCGATGAGCTGCGCGAGTGCACGACGTGGGTCGTTGCAGCGGTCAAAGGCACGGTGAAAGGTGACGGACATGCCCTGGGCAGCCTCCACCAGCAGGCGGTTGGCTTCCATATCGAGCGTTCCGTCGGCACACAGACAGCCTATCACCACACCATCGACACCCAACGCCTTACACATCTTTATATCCTCCACCATGCGCTCCACCTCAAGCGGAGTGTAGAGGAAATCGCCGCCACGCGGACGGATGATGACATGCAGGCGCGTAGTGGTGAGCACACGACGCGCCACCTTTATCTCGCCATACGACGGCGTGGTGCCGCCCTCGGGGATGCCGGCACAAAGTTCTACACGGTCGGCACCGCCTTCCTGCGCTGCCAGACAGCTCTCTACGCCGTTGGCGCAGACTTCAAATCTATATTTCTCTTTCATAATTATCTAATAGGAGGGTTAGCTTGGTTGGTGCAGCAGAGACTGCTGCGCCCCCTTAGGAAGGTATGGCATCCCTGCCATACCCAGGCAACCACCATTGCACCCATAGGAGGGCGTGGATCGGTTGGTTGGTGCAGCAGAGACTGCTGCACCCCTTAGGAGGGTAT
>OHJK01001008.1_pt1 | contig 15410 bp, 10 predicted proteins | sample 1568541 | NCBI WGS metagenome assembly OHJK01 (sample SAMEA3879535, study PRJEB24766) | human gut metagenome | biome: human-associated habitat; feature: feces | place: USA | collected 1985/1987
CAAGGATGAGTCCGGCCAGAATGGCCGCCAGTACGCCGTGCTGGCTGATGAGGCTGGCGACGCGGACGATGAGGGTCTCACTGGTGGAGCCGCTGAGGAATTCCAGCGCACCGGCCTTGGTCATGCCGAGGCCCACCATGCCGATGAGGATGGATGCTGCCATGGCGATGACCACCCAGACGGTCGCAATGCGGCGGCTGAGCACCAGCTTCTTCTCGTCCTCGATGGCCATGAAGCGGAGCAGGATATGGGGCATTCCAAAGTAGCCGAGGCCCCACGCCATCGTGGAGACGATGTCCAGCAGGCTGTAGGACGTCGCCCCGCCGGTCACGGCGTCGTGGCTGGCGGTCATGGTCAGGTAGCCGGAAAGGCTCTGGGCGTTCTCCACCACAGCGCCCCAGCCTCCGGCCACGACGATGCCATAGCCCAGAACGGCCACGAGGGCCAGCGACATGACCACCGACTGGATGAGGTCGGTGGTGGTGACGGCCCGGAAGCCGCCCAGAATGGTATAGCCCACGATGACGAGGGCCGACACCAGCATGGCGGCCATGTAGTCCACCCCGAAAAGGCTGTGGAACAGCTTGCCGCAGGCCGCAAAGCCCGAAGCTGTGTAGGGCACGAAAAAGACGATGATGATGACCGCGCCCAGAGCGTTCAGCAGGTTGCGCTGGTCATGGAAGCGGAGCGACAAGAACTGCGGCACGGTGATGGCGTCGAGGTTGGCCGAGTAGCGACGCAGACGCCGGGCCACGATGAGCCAGTTGAGCCATGTGCCCAGCGCAAGGCCGATGGCCGTCCAGCCCGGCGAGGCGATGCCGCTCAGGTAGGCCAGACCCGGCATACCCATCAGAAGCCAGCTGGACATATCGCTGGCCTCAGCGCTCATAGCCGTGACCAGCGGGCCCATCTTCCGCCCGCCGAGGTAGAAGTCGGCGCTGTCGTTGTTGGTCTTGCTGTAGGCGAAGCCCACCAGCAGCATGGCCGCAAGATAGACGATGATGGTGACGATGATACAGATCTCACTCATATACATTTCCCCCTTTGCTGCTTTCTCTATAAAAGCATGGCACGATTTTACCACACTAAAGCAGCAAAGTGCAACCCTCTCCGACAGATTCTTCCCCTATGACCGAAAATTCGTCCTTTCCAGCGTCCAAAATCGCTCAATATGCCAACAGGCCGCCCCCTTTTCAGGGGACGGCCTGTTGGTTTGGATGAAGAAAATGATGAAAATAGAGAGGATGTCAGTTTATTTTGCGGCCTCGCCCTCGGGGAAGATGATCTTGTTCACGAAGAAGAAAATCACCATCGAGATGCCGCCGTTGAGCACGGTGGTGCCGATGTTGTAGATGAAGTCGGGCACCAGCAGACCGGCCACCGCCACCCAGATGCAGTTGATGGAGTTGACGATGCAGGTGATGATGCAGAAGGCCAGCACATACCAGCCGATCTGTTTTGCCAGATTGCCCTTGCTGCGGAACACAAAATTGCGCTGGATGGGGAAGTTGATGCACTCGCCGATGACCATGGCGATCATGTAGGCGCAGAAATAGGGCAGACCGCCGTGGGCGGCGTCGTAGCCGAGGATGTTCCACTTGAAGGTCTCGCCGAACAGGGTGATGTCGATGCCCGGCCAGCCGAAATCCACCACCGGCAGGCTTGCAAAGGCCTTGGGCAGAAATTGCAGCAGCAGGTACTTGAACACGGTGATGAGGTTGGACACGATGACGAACAGACCGCCCTCGCGCACCCACTTGGCAGCGGCGGGGTGCTTTGCCGCAAAGTTATTCCAGAAATTCATAGCCTGCTTCCTTTCAGCTGTTTTTCAAGCGCTCTTCCATGCGGCTGTTCAGCACGAGGTTCTTCACGGCCTCCACGATCACCCGCACAAGACCGATGATCCAGAAGCCCTGCAGCTCCATCACGATGCCGTCCACCATGCCCATGCTGATAGCGCCGTTGGTCATTTTGGACAGCGCACGCAGAGGCATATTGTACTGGAACAGGATGTTCAGGTCGGGCTTGCCCTTTTTGATGCTGCGGCGCAGCAGGGTGCCCAGCACGGCAGCCGCCAGCCAGCCGATGGGGCTGCGTCCGTGCCCCATCTCGCCCAGCGTCATGTTGCGGTCGATGTGCACCTTGTTCTCCGGGATGGGACGGCCCAGCAGCGCCTCAAACTCCGCGTCCGGCACGTTCTGCACCTGTGCAGTGCGGTAATGTGCAAGGTCTTTGCCCGCGTAGGGGTCGGGTGCGCCGGTGCCCGCCACCGTGACAGCGGCAGTCAGACGGATATCGGCGCTGGAAGCGCCCACCAGCAGCTGATAGCTGCCGCCCTCCACCTCCCAGCGGTCGGTGGCAACGTTCCAGTAGCGGAACGCCTTATCGTCCAGCGGGATGGTGACGGTCTTGCTCTCTCCGGCTTCCAGCTGCACCTTGGTAAAGCCCTTCAGCTCCTTGGCGGGGCGGAAAACTTTTGCATCCGGCTTTGCCACATACAGCTGCACCACCTCTGCACCTGCACAGCTGCCGGTGTTGGTGACAGTCAGGGTCACGCCCTTTTCGTCTGCTTTCAGGTCACTGTACGCAAAGCTGGTATAGCTCAGGCCGTAGCCGAAGGGGAAGGCGGTGGGCACACCGGCGGTGTCGTAGTAGCGGTAGCCCACATACAGACCCTCGCGGTACTCCACAGTGGGGCCGTCGCCGCCGAAATGCGCTTTTGCGGGGGTGTCGGCGTAGCTGCGCGCCCAAGTCTCAGCCAGCTTACCGCAGGGGTTCTGCGCGCCGGTGAGCACCTCGACCAGTGCGCCCGCACCGGCCTGACCGCCCAGACAGCCGTAGACCAGCGCCTTGCAGTCCTTGACCCAATCGCTTTCCAGCGAGGAGCCTGCACTCAGCAGCACCACCACGTTGGGGTTTGCCGCCGCCACAGCCGCCAGCAGTTCCAGCTGGTTTTCTGCCAGCTTCATGTCGGCGCGGTCGATGCCCTCGCTCTCCTTGATCTCGTCCAGACCCATGCACAGCAGCACCACATCGGCGTTCTTTGCCAGCAGCACCGCCTCGGCTTTCAGTGCCTCATCGGGCTTGCCCTGCCGGTCAAAGCCCTTGGCGTAGCCGACGCTGTTCAGGCCGCTCTCGGCAAGGCAATCCAAGAAGGAATCCACCTTGATGGAGTTGACGGCGCTGGAACCTGCACCCTGATAGCGGGGCGTCTGGGCAAAGTCGCCGATGACCGCCACCTTTTCCCCCTTTGCAAGGGGCAGCAGGCTGTTTTCGTTCTTCAGCAGCACGATGCTCTGGGCAGCAGCCCGGCGTGCCAGTGCGTGGTGGGCGTCGGCATCGAACTTGCCGGGTGCGGCGTCCACCGCCGCCTTGGTGGTGAACACCAGCTCCAGCAGTTCCTCCAGCCGGGCGTCCACGTCCGCTTCGGTGATCTTGCCGGTCTGCACCGCTTTCATCAGCTCCCGGATGGCGTCCCCGCCGGGGGCAGGCATTTCCAGCGTAGAACCGTTCTTTACGCCCAAGGCGTGGTCGTTGCTGCCGCCCCAGTCGGTGACCACTGCGCCGTCAAAGCCCCAGTCCCTGCGCAGGATATCCATGAGCAGGTGGGCGTTCTCGTTGGCGTAGGTGCCGTTGACAAGGTTATAGGCGGACATGATGGTCTTGGGCTGCGCCTCTTTGACCACCATCTCGAAGCCGGTCAGGTAAATTTCCCGCAGGGTACGCTCGTCCACAATGGAATCCGAGGCCATACGGCGCAGCTCCTGACTGTTCACGGCAAAGTGTTTGGGACAGGCGGCAATGCCGTTTTTCTGGATGCCGCGGACGTAGGCCGCCGCCATCTTACCGGCAAGGTAGGGGTCCTCCGAGAAATACTCGAAGTTGCGGCCGCACAGCGGGCTGCGCTTGATGTTCAGGCCGGGGCCCAGCAGCACCGACACGCCCTGTGCCGCTGCTTCTTCGCCCATGGCTGCGCCCACAGCCTCGCCCAGTGCCGGGTCCCAGCTGTTGGCAACAGTGGCCGAGGTGGGGAAGCAGGTGGCGGGCACACTGGGGTTCAGGCCCAGATGGTCAGCAGCGCCCGCCTGCTTGCGCACGCCGTTGGGGCCGTCCGACAGGGTAATGGCCGGGATGCCCTTGCCCGGCAGCGCCCGGGTGGTGAACACCGTGCCGCCGCTCAGCAGGGCGCATTTCTGTTCCAGATCCAGGCTGTTGATGATATCTGTGTGTTTCATGGGTCTCTCCTGACAATCAAAAAAGGGGGCGGGCGTTTGCCCGCCGCCCCTTCTGTTCCTATGTGTTGATCAGACGGTTTTTACGTCCTCTTTCTTTTTACGGAAGCGGAGGATCGTCAGAACGACCAGAACTGCGATCAGACCGCCGCAGACACCATCCACTGCGTAGATGACCTTCTGGTAAGGCTCAACCTTTGCCAGATAGCGGCTGCCCGGCATACCGCCGTTCATCGTTTTGGAGTTTGCAATGGTGTACAGGATGTTATGGATTGCTTCACGACCGTAGTGGTAGTCTGCAACGTCATCCTTGTTAAAGGTGTACCGTGCGCCGGTGGGCAGGTTCGTCAGCTTTCCGTCTGCACCAGCCCGAATCATCTGACCCGCATCCATGAACACGCCGGTATTTGCATTATCGGTGATAATGAAGCCGTGGAAGCCCCACTCGTTGCGCAGCAGGCCGGTGATCATGTTGTAGTTGCCGCCGGCCCAGGTATAGCCAACGCGGTTGAAGGAGGTCATGATGCCGGTGACGGACGGGATCTCGGTGGTGGCATTGCTGTAAGTGCCGTCGCCGTTGTCCTTTGCATAGTTCATCTCGACCTTATCAGACTTGACGCACATCTCAAAGGGCTTGAGGTAGATCTCGCGGGCCGCCTGCTCGTTCAGGAAGGTCGCAATGCTGTACTGGCCTTCACGGTCGCCGCGGTGGTCCTCCTGATCGTTGATGGCGTAATGCTTGACAAAGACATACATACCGCGGGAGGCGACACCCTCACACTCGAGGGAAGCAATGTGACCGCCGATGAACGGATCCTCGGAGTAATACTCGCTGTTGCGGCCGGAGAATGCAGTGCGGTGCATGTTGACTGCCGGTGCATACCAGCCATCGACATCCAGATAGTAGGACTCGTCGCCAATGTTCTCGCCGTAGTGAGTGGCCAGATCATCGTTGTAGGTCTGTGCCAGAACGATCACGCCGCAGTGCGTGATGTTGCCCTTGAAGTAGAGGTTGCCGCTTGCATCAAAGCCGTAGTTGATCAGGCCGGTGGCAGTGTCGCGGTCGGTCGTGGAGGGCTTATCCACCGACTTGATGGCAGCCGTGCCATAGCCGGACTGCGTGATCAGGGTCTGATAATCGCTGGGGGTCAGCTGGTCGAGCAGTGCGTCCCACTTTTCATCATCGTAATCCAGACCGCGCATATCGATCAGACCCAGACCGTTGTCCTTGCCGTAAACGATCTCATCGGTCAGGGTGGAGAAGTCGGTGGGGTTCAGGGAATCAAAAGAATCCAGCTTTGCAAGGTCCTCCTTGCTGATCGTCTTGCGGTAGGTATAGGATGCAGCCTTGCCGCTGGCATCGGTACCATTGATGGGGTTGCCCCAGGTGCTGATCTGGTCGCTGACCTCGCCGTCAACGGTCGGCCAGGTGCCAGTCCAGTCACTGCGGGAGAGATACTGCAGCCCGCCGTTTGCATGATCCAGCTGGTTGGTGACCTCCACGCCGGTGGTGGTGTCGTTCTTATAGGTCGTGGTATCCACGGTGCCGTTGGCCGGGGTGTAGATTTCAACAAAAGCAGTGTCGCCATCCGCGGTCATACCGTCTGCCACGCTCTTTCCCTTGGCAGAGAGGATGTTGTTGACCGCTTCGTGTGCGTTTTTAGCCGCAGTGATATAGTAATCACCTGCGTCCAGAATGTAGGTCTTGGCATTGACGTAGTCGTAGGACTTCAGCTGTTCCTGGTCGAAGGTGACCGTCACGGTCTCGCTTGCACCGGGAGCCAGCTCCGAGGTCTTGGCGTAACCGACCAGTTCAACGGCAGCCTTTTCCACCTTGTTGGCCTTGTCATAATCGGTGTAAGGGCTCTGTGCGTAGACTTCCACAACGTCCTTGCCTGCAACAGAACCGGTGTTGGTGACCTTGACCGTCACGGTGCAGGTATCGCCATCCCAGCTGGTGTTGTAATCCGACCAGTCAAAGGTGGTGTAGGACAGGCCGTAGCCGAAGGGGTACATCACAGCATCGTCGTAGTTGTAATCGCCCGCATTGCCCTGACCGAGGACTTTATCCTCGTAACGGGTCTCGTAGTAGCGGTAGCCAACATAGATGCCCTCTTTGTAGCTGACGTAGTTGTACTTGGTGAGGTTGCCATTCTCATCGTAGTAGGCAAAGTCGCCGAAGTTCTGCGCCGCCGGGCTGTTCATGGCATCCACTTCATAGGTATCCACGGTGCGGCCGGAAGGATTGACCTTGCCGGAGAAGATCTCAGCCAGAGAGCACAGGCCGTAGTCGCCCATGGCAGGAGCCGAGATGACCGTGTGGATGCTGGGATAATCCTCCACCCAGCTCAGATCGACCGCTGCACTGGAGTTGAGCAGCAGCACGACATCGTCAAAGTTGTCGTTCAGATACTGCAGGATCTCCAGTTCCGTAGAATCCGGCTCCAGATAAGTCTTGGTCTTGTCCTCTTCCACATCGGTGTGGTTGTACATGGAGCGGGGCATATCACGGCCTTCGCCCGCCACACGGCTGAACACAAAAACAGGAACCGTATTCTTCATGGAATCGGTCAGACCCGGCTCTGCTTTCATAACAGACAAGGGGCATTCGTTGATGGAAAAGTCCTCGTCATCACCGTAGGAAACGGAACCAACGCCCAGACCGTAATCCTTGCCGTTGCCTTCGGAATAGAATTTCCAGAGGTCCTCGTTGACACCGAACCCGGCATCTTCAAAGGCCGTTTTCATATCGACTTTGTTGCCGCCGATGTAGCTGACTGCCGAATGGCTGACAAAACTGAAGGTGGTATCCGTGCTGTACGGCATTCTGCCTTCATCGTTCTTCAGCAGGACGATGCCCTCTGCTGCAATCTGCTTGTTCAGGGCGATCTCATCCTCAACCAGCGCATCCTCTGTGTCAAAGCCGGGCTTGCCGTATTCCATATTAATGCCTTCGGTCTTTGCCTTGCTGTTGTCGATGCCTCCGCTCTTCAGGCCCAAAATGCTCTGCACGCTGCTGGCGTTGGGCGGGATCAGCACATTGGCCGCAACTATACCGCCCGCCAATGCGACACACAACACACCCGAAACGGCAGTTTTGATGATCTTGCCCATCATCTTACCGTCCTTCTTTTTCTGTGCCATAACTGTTAACTCCTTCTCTTTTGTGTACACGACCCGGTTCATGGCTGTTCTCAGGAGTGCGTCCACTCCTTTGCTTGATGTCATTTTATCATATAAACCGCAAAACGAACCGTTCGCCGCACAATCTGTCGTTTTGGATGCATAATTTGCAGAAGTTACAATAATGTTTCAAATTTTATTGTGCACATACACAAATATCACCGTATTGCATTTGTGCACCCTGCCAGACAACAAAAAAAACGGCAGGGGATACCTGCCGTAAAAATTATTTGTTTTTGGGCAGCGGAAATAAGATCCGCAGGGTGCACCAGTTGTTTTCCCAGTGCATCGTCATGCTGCCGCCGTGCTGCCCGACGGTGGTGCGGACGCTTTTCAGGTCCGACCCCTGCTGCGGCAGACCGTCCGCATCCAGTGCGGGGGCGGCCTCTATATAATGCTCGAACCGCAGCATGGCAAAGCCGCCCTGACTGTACACCGCCACCTTGATAAGCCGCTTTTCGGGGTCCGGCTCGGCGCGCACGGCGGCAATGGCGTTGTCCAGCGCCACGCCCACGATGGTGCACAGCTCCCGGATGGTGAGAAAGCCCAGCATCCTGCCGTCTGCTACGCTGGTGATGGTGATATTCTCCTGCTGGCATTCCATGGTCTTGGCGGTGAGCAGGGTATCCAGCACCGGGTTTCCGGTCTTGTTCTCGGCCTCATACTGGCGGATGTTCTGCTCCATGGCGGCAATGGCAGCGTTCTGCTTGGTCTGGTCCTGCTCCTCCCGGATGCGGGCAAGCTGGATCTTCAGCTCATGGTACCGCCGGTTGATGAGGTTGATGCCCTCCTTGCTGCGCTTGTACTGCTCGTACTGGCGGTGCAGTACCTCGTCCATGGCGGCAAGCTCGCTGTGCAAAGCGTTCTCCTGCAGCTGCTCGTGCTGCACGGTCAGGATCAACACGCCGGAAAAATCCACCAGTGTGCGGATGGAAAAAATGCTCATGTTGATCTCGCTGCCGGGCAGAAAGCCCAGATTGCTCACCGCAAAGGCGGTCAGCGCCAGCATGACCGCCGTCAGGGCGGCGCTGCCGCCGATCTGTAAGTGCCCGGCGGGCTGGGGACGGCGGTGCTGCAGATAGCACATAATGCCGAACAGCGTCCCATACACCAGCGCCAGCAGCAGCAAAGACAGCGGCTCCCATGGGCCGCGGGCGGGCCAGAGGGCGCAGTGCAGCTGCCACTCCACGCTGGCGGCAAGCTCTGCCAGAATAAACGCCCGGGCGCAGTGATACCCGGCTTCCAGCAGGGTGATGCTCCACACACCCCATAAATATAGGTAGGAAAGCCCGATGGCCGTTACCATGCAGGGGATCCAGAGCCCGCCGGGCACATCGCCCGTCAGCCCCAGAAAGGCCGACAGCACCGCCGCCCACAGCAGGGTGATACCCCCGGTGACCGCTCTGGAAAAGCGGGGCGCAAGCGCCGGGGTGAACAGCAACACCGCCAGACACTCGGCAAGGGCGGTGTACAGCCGGGGGATATCCGGCAGCGCGGTCATGAGCCTTCACCTCCGATGTAGTCGGTCAGTGCGGCAAGAAAAGCCTTACGCTTGGGGCGGCTGACCTGCAGCTCGCAGGGGCCCACCTGCACGGTGCTCTGCCGCAGCTCCCGCACCTGTGCCAGATTGACAAGGTAGCCGCTGTTGCAGCGGGCAAAGGGGCAGTCTGCCAGCTTTTCCTCAAAGGCCTTGAGGGCGCCGGGGGCAGAAAAATCGCCCTCGTCGGTGTAAAAGTGCACCCGGTGCCCCTCGCTTTCCAAGTAATAGATGCTTGCGGTGTCCAGCCGCCGCAGCCCGCCCTCCACCGGCACGGTCAGGTAGTGCTTTGCCCGCTTTTCCAGCCGGGAAACGGCCTTGAGCAGCTGCTGCGAAAAGGCAAAGTAGGGCACCGGCTTCAGCACATAGTCCAGCGCTCCCACCGAGTAGCCCCGGATGGCGTACTGCGCCATATTGGTGATGAAGATCAGGATCACCTCGGCATCCATCTGCCGGATGCGCTCTGCCGTGGTCATGCCGTCCAGATGCTTCATCTCCACATCCAGAAAAATAATATCGTAGACCGCGCGGTAATCCTCCAGAATATCCACCCCGTCCGCAAAGACCGTCACTTCAAACTCTGTCCCGTACTGCCGGGTATACCGCCGGACATATTCCTGCAATACCCCCTGCACCTCCGCGTCGTCCTCTACGATCGCCACCCGGATCATGGCCGCACCTCCCTTACCACACCTTTGTGGAACTGTTACGGCTCTATTATAGCGCAATCCCGTCCGGTTTGCCAAGGGGCACTCCGCAACAAAGGGCAGGGCAGCCCACAGCTGACCACCGTGGACGTGAACCCCTACCAGCTGGGCATGGAAGCCGCCAGCCAGACCATCAACCACATCGAAAACCCGAACCTTCTGGCCACAAAGATCATCGTGCCACATAAGCTCATCCCCCGGGAGAGCTGCTGCCCGCCGGAGGAGCAGCGCTAGGAAGTGCTTTTTCAGCAAGACAGTGTCCGCTTCCGGGAGCTGCCGCGCAGCGCTTGCTATCCTGCCCCAAGAGTAGACAGCGTAAAAAACGCTGCATCCTCCGGGGGTATTTTTATGCCCCAAAAGGCACAAAAGAATGCCCGCCCACCTGTGGGAAACCACGGTGGGCGGGCATTTTATGGTTTATCGTTTGCGCGCTGTAAAAGCGTTCAGAGGGCGGCGGTCTGGGGTACCAGCCGGAAGAGCATTACGGGCAGCGCGCTGTTTGCAAAATCCAGCGTATAGATGAGCTTTCCGCGCTCTGTTTCAAACGGCATCTCCGTCTGTGTGCCGTCCGGGGCAATGCGCACAAGCGTTTTGCCTTCCAGCAATCCGGCGGGCAGCGCGAGCCTTACCCGACCGGTGGGCTGCGTCAGGCTGCCTGCGGTTTCAAAGGCCACACTCAGGTATTCCCCATTCGTTCGTGCGGTCACATCCTCCGCAGAAAGACTGCCGCTGTTAGCCCACGCCGTTGCGGCTTCGATCTTTTCCAGCTGCGCGGCGTTTTCTGCCTGCCCGCACACGGGGCAGAAGGTCAGCGTTTTGCCTTCCGCAGTGCGGAAAGTAAACTTCCGGCAATCGGTGTTGCCAGTGTGCGCGCAGCCCTGCCGCAGACAACTGGCGCTCTGAGAACCGGTTCCGTTCGGGGACCATGCACCGAACTGGTGTCCCAGCTGATCGGTCGGGTTTGCGGTGTAGCTGTCTTTGCAGCGGCTGCAAGTAAAGATGGTATAGCCGTCCGTTTCACAGGTAGGCTCTACGGTAACAGCCTGATAATCATGGTTCAGCGCGGGCAGCTCCACATAGGTGGTATAGTCGCAGCGGGAGCAGGTTTCGTAAGCGTTCCAGCCCTTTTCCGTACAGGTGGGGGCTTTTGCTGCGTGCTGCTCCAAATCATGGTTATTGGAGTCTTTTTCGCCGTATTCCTCACCACACACCTCACAGACCGCTTTGGTGCTGCAGGTTGCTGTGCCACCGGTACAGTCTGCGGTCTCAACTGCGTTGCAGTTGCTGCGCGTGCAGCTGCGGATGTGTGTGCCGTTGCCGGCGGATGACCACTCGCCCCATTCGTGACCGAGAATGCCGTATTCCGCGCCGCATAAGGCACAGGTTTTGCCTGTGGTGCAGGTGGGGGTTTCGGTGCCGCCGGAATGCTCCTCATACGGGTGAAAGGTAACGAACGACTTATTGCAATAGGTGCACTTGTAAAGGCCGCGGTGTATATTGCCGACTGCAACATACCCGATTAAATTGTGAACTCGATCCTTGCCTAGACATGGCCAGTCTATTTGCGCCGGAAGCTCCGCCGCTGCGGGCAGACAGGCAGCAAAAAGGGTGAGCAGCAGAAAGAGAATGGCAACTCTCGTCTTTTTCATGACTTACCTCCTTGTCATCAAACCTTGTTATCCTTTCAGATCAAACTGCACGGACAGCGATGCAAGCACGGCATCTACCACCTTCCGCGCCTCGGCAAGCATATCGATCTCCGCCACAAAAGCGATGACCTGTTCGCGCTCCTGCGCGGGGACCTGCAGCGCACTCAGGCTCATGCTCAGATAGCGCCGTATTTTGCGCTCCAGCGTAAAGTAGGGGTCGCACCGCCGTGCCATGTAGCCGCGCATCATGCCAGCCGTGCCCAGCTCCATCTCGTAGAAATCGCACTCGGCGCACCCGGGCAGATACGCGCTGAACGCCGCCTGCAGCTCCGCCGTGGTGCTGCGGTGGATGATCTCCGCCGTGGCGGGGAAGGTGTACGCTTCCACATAGATATCCCGCAGATTCTCGCTCAGCTCGGTCATCGCCAGCTGCAAAGCCGTTTCCACCGCGTAAAGGTACACCGGCGAGGGGGCATTTGCCGCCAGCGGCCTTACCGCGCCGAACTGCCTGCTGAACATCATGCCGATCAGCTCGGTCAGCACACCGTCCTTTGTGCGGAAAATATTCTGGAACGACCCGGCAGAAACATCTGCTTCCTTTAAAATTTCTGCCACCTTGGTGTTCGTGTAGCCTTTTTCCAGAAAAAGCCGGACACAGGCGGTCAGGATCCGCCGTTTTGCTTCCTTGCTGTCGTATCTGCGCGCCATTGGGAATCATCCTTTTCTATGATTGGTTTCTGACCCAATTATATATTGATTTGAGAATTGCGTCAAGTAAACTTTTAAGGGCGTATTTTGGGCAGTTTGACGAGGGAGCGCTTTCTGCGGGTGCGCATCCGGGCAAAACAAAGCGCAATGGACATTGCTGTTATCCGCTGCCGCAGCCAGACAGCTCGCGGCAGCAAAAAAGAGGCCACCGATCGGGGTGACCTCTTTTCAGCGTATTTTCAGCGTAAATCCCGCAGCAGGCGAACCCACCATCTCCATGACGGCTCTTTTGGAGTTGCTCTTTGCGTAAGATTGCAAGATAAATCTTATTTCTGACAGAAAGAGCCGAACCCGTGCAACGAGTCCGGCCCTTTCCGTGCTTTGGTTGGATCTTAAGCAAAGTTATGGTAAATGAAGAAGTTGGCTTTGGGAGTTTACAGCAGGCTCAGTGCTTCCTCGTCTGCCACAAGGATGCAGTCCGGATGCAGCTGCAGGATGCTGCCGGGGCAGGCAGGGGTCACAGGGCCGGTCACGGCGTCCTTGACGGCCTGTGCCTTGGCTTTACCGTTGGCTACCACCAGCACCTTGCGTGCCTGCATGATGGTCTTGATGCCCATGGTGTATGCCTGTTTGGGGACAAGGTTCTCATTGCCGTCAAAGAAGCGCTTGTTGGCTTCGATGGTAGTGGGAGCAAGGTCGATGCAGTGGGTCTCCAGCTCAAAGGCTTCGCCCGGCTCATTGAAGCCGATATGACCATTGGGGCCGATGCCCAGCAGCTGCAGGTCGATGCCGCCCAGCTTGTGGATGATACCGTTGTAACGGGCACACTCGGCGGCAGTGTCCAGATTGGTGCCGTCCGGCAGGTTGGTCTTGGCCGGGTCGATATTCACCTTGCTGAACAGGTTCTCGTTCATGAAATACCAGTAGCTCTGGGGGTGCTCCTTGGGCAGGCCGCGGTACTCATCCAGATTGACAGTAGTGACCTCGGAGAAATCCAAATCGCCTTTGTTGTACCAGTCCACCAGTTGGGCATAAGTGCCCACCGGGGTGCCGCCGGTGGCAAGACCCAGTACACAGTCCGGCTTCATGATGACCTGTGCGGAGATGATGTTGGCCGCTTTGCGGGACATATCCTGATAATCTTTTGCGCGGATGATCTTCATAATAACGCTCCTTTTATAGTACTGTTACGCCTGCGTTCCGGCAGGCCTGTAAAAATTCTACGGGCAGCTTTCCGTCCGAGATCACAATATCAATATCGGACAGCTCGCAGATGTGGAATGTACTTTTCAGTCCGATCTTGGAGGAATCCAGCAGCACGGCTTTCTGCTCACAGTCACAGCGGCGGAGCACGGTCTGCTTGAGCCGTGCTTCATCCTCCACGCCGCAGGTAAAACCGGTTTCCGGGCTGTAACTGGTCACGCCCAGCAGCAGCAGATCAAAGTTGATGCCCTCCATCGTCTGGATGCTCTGTGCACCGCAGACGCTCAGGCTGAACCGGTTCAGTCTGCCGCCCGGCAGGGATACATGGGGCTTTTCCAGCTTTGCCAGCTCCATGGCGCAGCTCAGGCCGCTGGTGTAGATGAGCATGGGCTGATCCGGGATGCACCGGGCCACTGCTGTGGCGGTGCTGCCGGAATCCAGAAACAGGGTGGTGTTGGGGCGCAGCAGAGCAGCGGCTTTTTCGGCAATGATCTGCTTTGCTTCGGCATTGCGGGCGGCACGGCGGCTCAGCAGGTCGTCTGTACCTACCACCTGCTCCACCGACTTGACACCGCCATGCACCCGCACCACACGGCGGGCTTCATCCAGTGCTTTCAGGTCGGTGCGCAGGGTCATTTCCGAAACGGAAGGGAAAGCTTCCTTGAGCTGGGCAAAGCTAATGCTGCCTTTGCGGTTCACCAGCTCCACGATCTGATTGCGGCGTTGTTCCATGGGGGATTCCTCCTGTCTGCGTTTGTCCTGTCCCATGGCACGTTCCGCTTAGTCCTCCGGGTTGAAGTTTGCCAGCAGATATTCCTCTGCTTCCGGGCACCACAGGCCGTTGTGGGCATCCACGATGTCAGCCAGTGCGGTATAGCGGGGGTCGTTGTCCTGTTCGCCCTTGGCACGCAGATCGGTCAGGGCGATGAGGGGCATGGTCAGGTGGGTGTAGATCAGCTTTTTGCCGCCGGGGATCTTGGGCAGGTTGAGGGTGGTCTCGGCAGCGGCGTTCAGACCGCCGATGTGGGTGACCATCACAGCCGGATCGATGCGCTTAGCGGCGGTCAGTTCCAGCGACTCGATCATGTCGGCGGTATTACCGCCGGTGGTGCCCATGACATGGGTAGAATTGTAGTGCACATCGTAGAAGTTCATCTTGGCGCTGAACTGCTTGTCGGTGGGGCCTGCAAAGAAGTTCAGGCAGCCGTCACGACCCAGCACAGCACTGGACAGCTCCACCACCGGCGCGATGGGGGCATAGCAGAACACATCATCAAAGCCGGTACCGCCGGTCAGCTCCCGCAGCTCGGCAGCGGGGTCTGCCATGTTGGCGGTGTTGACGAAGTACAGGTCGATGCCGTCCTTCTCCTTGACCTCCTTCGGGGGGAAGAGGGACTCCGCACGGGCCAGACGATCCTCGTTGATATCGGTGACCACCACCATGCCGGGGCGCACATCACGGTGCAGTGCGTAGGTCAGAGCACCCAGACCCATGGGGCCTGCACCGGCCAGAATCGCCAGCTTGCCACCCTTCTTGATGCCCATATCGTGATGGTACACACCCATCTTGGTGTGGTAGGCGGCGTTGAAAGCACCGATGGAGCAGCTCATAGGCTCGGCCAGAGAAGCCTCGTAGTAAGCACGGCCCTTGTACTCCAGCAGGCAGCCCAGTTCCATGACCTCGGCAGGGATGATGCAGTAGGTGGCGTCGCCGCCGAAGAACTCGTAGGAGTAGCCGGGGCTCCACATGGTGCCCTTGTAGTTCAGGGCGGGCTGCAGGGTGAACTTCATGCCGGGCTTGAACTTGTCCTGATGCGCCTTGCCCACCTTGACGATATCACCGGCGAACTCGTGACCCATGATGGCGGGGTGCTCGGCTACATCCGGATGCACACGCTTGTGAGCAGTGCCTCCATCAGCCGGGGCGTTTCGATCAGCTGCCCGCTGACATTCTGCGCACTTGTAAGTAGACATGCAGATGCTATCGGAAACGACCTTGACCAAGATCTCATCGTCCTTGATCTCCGGCAGTTCAAAAGTATCCAGACGCAGGTCGTTGGCGGCGTGCAGACGAACAGCTTTGACTTTCATAATGAAACTCTCCTTTTATTATAACAGTTACCGTTGTGTTTTCAAGAAGTTTTACAGATGCTGGAAGGTGACCCGCGGCAGCAGTTCTTCGATCTGGCTG
>OHJK01001029.1_pt1 | contig 15252 bp, 13 predicted proteins | sample 1568541 | NCBI WGS metagenome assembly OHJK01 (sample SAMEA3879535, study PRJEB24766) | human gut metagenome | biome: human-associated habitat; feature: feces | place: USA | collected 1985/1987
ACTGTCCCTCGGAAAGCTCCGGGAGGGTACTGTCCTGCTTGCCCTTTTCCGTGTATGCCCTCCAACCCATATGAAGGATTGTTTTCCCTTTGGCGGCAAAGGCATTTCCGCCGCAGTCCAGCCTTGCCTCGGTCTCCAGATAGACGAAGGGCGCGCTGACCGCCATAAGCACCTGACGGGAAACAAGGCGCAGCAGCTCCCGTTCGCCTGCGAGCAAGGTTTCCAAATCCGTTTCGCCCGCCGCCATCGTGGGAACGACGGCGTGGTGGTCGCTGACCTTTTTGCTGCTGCACACCTGCCCCGAACAGACGGCTGCGGGCGGCTCTGTGCCGCAGATGCCCGCACAGCACAGCGCCAGCGCGTTTACGCCGCCCTCCATATCGTCGGTGAGATAGCGGCTGTCGGTGCGGGGGTAGGTGCAGAGCTTCTTTTCGTAGAGGCTTTGCAGATAATCCAGCGTCTGCTGCGCCGTGTACCCAAGCAAGCGGTTCGCGTCCCGCTGGAGGGTGGTCAGGTCGTAGAGCGCCGGGGCTTTCTCCGTCTTTTTTGTCTGCACGACGGAGGTAACAGCGGCGGTTTTGCTGTTGCAGTCCCCGGCAAGCCGCTCCGCCTCTGCCTGCTCCTTCATGCGTTCGCCTGCGGCGGAGAAGCCGTTAAAGTCCAGATGGACGGTATAGAAGGTCTCCGGCTGAAAGGCGTTGATCTCCGCTTCCCGCTGCACCAGCAGCGCAAGCGTGGGCGACACCACGCGGCCCACGTTCAGGGTGCGGTGGTACATCACGGAAAACAGGCGGGTGGCGTTGATGCCCACCAGCCAGTCCGCCTTGCTGCGGCAGAGGGCGGAGGCGTAGAGGTTGTCGTACTCCGCGCCGTCGCGGAGATTGTCAAAGCCCTGAAGAATCGCCGCATCCTCCATGGAGGAGATCCAGAGCCGCTTTACGCGCTTGCGGCAGTTGTTGAGATTATACGCCGTGCGGAAGATCAGCTCGCCCTCGCGCCCGGCGTCGCAGGCGTTGACGACCTCGCAAACGTCCTCTCTGTGCATGAGGGTGCGGAGGGTGTTCATCTGCTTCTGCTTGTCCCTCGCCACTGTGTACTGCCAGCTTTCCGGCAGGATGGGCAAGTCCTCCCTTCGCCATTTGCCGTACTTTTCATCGTAGGCGTCTGCGTCCGAAAGCTCCGCAAGATGCCCGAAGCACCAGGAAATGAGGTAGCCGCCGCCTGAAAGAAAGCCGTCCCCGCGCCTGCCTGCGCCAAGAACGGCGGCAATGCTCCTTGCCACGGAGGGCTTTTCACACACAACAAGCCGGTAACAGGTCGTATTCATCATTGGTTTTTGTCCTCCTCACTGTCAGCAGTGTTTTCATCTTCAAACTCGTAATCCTCATCTTCCTCGTCCTCGCCGTAGTCGTAATCGTCCAGGTCGTCTGACCCACGGGTGTCGGCCTTGGGCTTGCGGAGCTTGAACCAGTACAGCGCACCGCCGCCGCCCAGCAGGAGCAGGAGGACGACCACAACAAGCCCCGCACCGTTGGCGCTCTTTTCGGGCGCGGTCTCCGCAGGCTCGGTGGGCTGTGGTGTAATTTCTGCTGTTTGCTCCTTGCCCGCGCACTCGCTCATATTGGTTCTGCACACCTTGCAGCCCGTGTTGATTTTGCCCACGGCGCATTTGTCCGTGCAGGCGCAGGCGGGGACGATGCTCTCGCCGTCCTTGGTCAGAGCCAGCAGGTCGGCCTCGTCCACAAGATTCAGGAAATGGACGTTCTCATTGCCCTTATCGTCCCGGTCGATGATGAGATAAAAGGTGTTGCCGCCCTTGGTCGTCACGGTGATGAACTGCTTGCCTGCGCCGAAAGCGGAGCCGATGTCGTCCGTAAGCGTCAGGTTGCCGTCCGGGGTCAGTGGCGCGGAACCTCCGGCAGCGGCGTAATATTGCAGCAGCAGCTCCGGCAGTCCAGCAGTATCCGTGTCGTTCTCACCGCCTCCCGCAGAGGTGTTGAGAAACTCAAGGTATTTGCCGTATACATAGCCTGTCTGCTCCGGCACGACCACCTTGTACCAGCCGTTGCTTTCCTCCAGCACCTTCACCTCCGCGCCGTTGAGCAGATGCCCAATCACAGTGTAGTCCGTGCCGGGGCCGGTGCGCAGGTTCAAATAGGTGCGGACGTTGACCACCTTTCCGGCCTGCTCCCGTTTGGCAGGAAGCGTCCAGCTCCGATCCCCGATGGTCACGGTATGGCTTCCGTCCGCATTTTCGGTCACAAACACGGTCAGGGTCTGTCCGTTTGGGGTCTGCTCACCGGTATTCGTATTCTCCGGCTGTGTAGTTGCAGTTGGGGTTTCCATGGTCGGGTCGCCCATTGTCGAATCGACCATATCGCCGCCTGCATAGGCCGTAACGGAAAAGACCGTCATGCAGAGCACGACGGCCAGCGTCACGGCAAAAAATCTCCATTTATTCTTCATCCGTAAAATCCTCCGTTTTTCTGTATTCGTCGGGCAGCGCCGCCGTGGGACGCTTTTCCAGCATCGCCATCAGCGCCGCGAGCTGCTCGATGGTCAGCCCGTTCTCGCGGACGATGCCCACAATATCCGTGTTTTCCAGCTTCAGAATCTGCTCGTCCAGGGCTTTGAGCCGTGCGGTCAGCGATGTGAGCTTTTCCGCCAGCTTCTCGCGCTCCTGACGCAGCTTTTCAAGTCGCGGGTTCATAACATCCTCCTTTTTGCGTTGATATGGTTGTTGCTAAGGTAATCTGCCAAACTGGAGAAAATGGCTTCGCCAGTAGCTCGTGTCGATGGAAGCGTAGTGAATGGGGTCGCCGCAGTGGAGCATCCTGTTATTGCCCACATAGATGCCCACATGGGACGCGCCTGCGGTGTCGTAGGTCTTTTCAAAAAAGATCAGGTCGCCGGGACGGGCGCTTTCCGGGGAGACATAGGCGCACATGCCCCGCAGACCCTCCGCGCCCAGCCTGCCGAAGCTCCAATGCAGGCCGCAGTTGTTGTAGACATACGAAACGAAGCCGGAGCAGTCGAAGGAGGTGTCCGGCGAGCTGCCGCCCCAGACGTAAGGGTAGCCCAGATACTTTTCCGCTTCCTTGATGATGGCGGCGAACTGCTCGTCCGCCAGCGCTTCCGGGGGTATCTCGTACTTCTCATACTTGGTATAGTAGTAGCGGTTCACATACGGGGAGCCGGGGAACAGGTCGGGGCGGTTGCCCAGCACACTCATATACACGGCGTACATGGAGAGCTGATCGTGGGACATGATATGCACCGGCACATGGGAGAGGTTGAAGTTTTCCAGCTCCACATGGCAGATATACCAGGTGTAAGGAACCTCCGCCTCGTACTCGTAGCTTTGCAGATTGCCGTTTTCGTCGGTGTAATAGCCGATATGCGTTTCGGTGCGGTATCTGGTTTCCGTGGCGACGGTTTCCGTTAAGATATACTGCTTTTCAAACAGCGTCTCCAGAATCCCGCCTATTTCGTCAATCGTCCATTCTCCGCCCTTGAGGGCGGTAATCATGGAAATGAGCACATAGGGGTCGTGCTCAATCTCGTCCAGGTCGAAGTGGTACTCGTCGTAATCGTGGGTGCTTTCGTAGCTGTTCAGGTATTCCCGCAGCTCGTCCTCCATGGCGCAGTAGGCGGCTTCCGCTGCCAGCATATCCGCATCCTCCAGCGGATAGGTGGAGGATGCAACACCGGATATTCCTCCCTGAAACAGCGTGGAGCAGGAGGAAATGCAGGTCATGAGCAGCAGCATCGCGGCGGCGACGCCGCCCGCGATGAGGAAGCCCTTCTTGTGCCGGACAAAAAAGCTGCCGGCCTTTTTGCTTCCCTCGGCGGCGCGCTTTGCCGCCTTCGCGGTGGTCTCGGACGCTTTGACGGTATTCCTTGCGCCGTTCCCCGCTTTTGCGGCGGCGTATTCCTTTTTAATGGCCTGCTTCTGCTGCCAACGGGAATAGGGGTTGGAAGCCCTGCCGTATTCCTGCTCGTACTGTTTGTTCAGCGCCTTGAGATTGGCTTTGTCTGCGGCGGCTTCCGCCTTGTCCGCCCTGCGGTAGGGCTTTTCCGCATGGGAGCGGTGCGCCGATTCCGCAATGCGCCAGGTGCGCTCCGCCGTCTCGGTCAGGGTGTTCGCCGCCTCCGTGCTGGGGTTGTCATCGCCCTCCTCCCGGAGCTTGCGGTGGACTGCGCTGCGGACGGTATCCAGTGGCGCTTTCCTTGCGGCGTGCGCCAGCTTGGAGGGCGGACGCTTTTTGTCCGCCTCCTCAAAGAAAAGGCGCGTCGTGACCTTGCCGCTCTCACTGTCCACAACGCGCTTTTTGACCTTAACGGTTTTCCTGGGGATTTTCGCTTCGGCCTTTTCCAGCTTAACCGCCGCCCTGTCCGCCTTGCGGACAGCTCGTTCCAGCTCCGGCAGGGCGCGTTCTTCCTCGGTGAAAATCAGCCTTGGCGAGCGTTTTGCCATATTCATCACCTCCTGATGGGACTGCTGATGGGTTAAAAGCGTTATTCAAACAGAATTTCATCCGTTCTCTCCAGAAAATGCCGCTTGCCCGCCGGGGTGATGAGGGTATAGTGCCCCAGCTTGCCGCGCTCGGTGTAGAAGTCCCTCACCAGAAACAGACCGGCGCTCTTTTTGACCGCACGGGGAAAGAGCTTGCGGTTCTTGTCCCGGAACAGATACTTCTTTTCCTCCAGATACCGGGTAAACTGCTTTTCGGGAACGCCCAGCTCCTTGGCGGTGGTGCGGATGTTGGTGCAGTCCGCAGGGTCAACAAAGGCGTCGTAATACTCCACTTTGGGGAGGGCAATCCGGAGACGGCGGGTCAGCTCCCGGTTTCGGGCGTTTTCGCTGCGCAGGCGGTTCAGGTACTCCGGCACGGCCTCGGGGTGCGCCTCCAGCGCATCCAACAGGCTGTCCGTCATATACGCGCCGTGCTTGCGGATGGAGGGAATGACCTCATGGGTGATCCAGCGCTTGAAGGCTCTCGCTTCCGGCTTTTTGGAACAAAGGATCAAATGATAGAGTCCGGCTTCACTTACTGCATTTATTTCAATCGTCTTATCGGCGTTCTGGGGGTGGGGTACTTCAAGTAACCCACCTTCATCCGAGTCCAATCTGGACATTGCGCGCGTAACCTGGTTCAATCCGAGAGCTTTGCACACATCAACCGCAACAAACCAAGGAGCTCCGTCTTTCAGCACGGAACGCACCCGACCAAAATCTGCGCTTTCAAAAATCATAAGGTGGTTATCCATAGTCTTTTCTCCTTCCTTACACTGTAATTGCGTCCTTCGCTTCCTCCCCGGTTTGTTCGGAGAGGTCGGACAATTTTGTCGTGATGATTTTGTACAGCTCCGTATCCTTGGGGAAGCGGTCTACGAAGGGCAGGATCACGCTGCCGTAGAACAAAAGCCCCTCGCCCTCGGCGGATTGGGTCACATACGAGAGCTGATGGGGCGAGATGTTGAGCTGCTTCGCCAGAATCTGCCGGTCGCCGGAAGCCTGGTTGAGCATATACACATAGTCGGAGTTTTCAAAGATGTTCTCCACCTCACGGCTGGAGAGCAGGTCTTTGACGTTCTGGGTGATGCCCGTGGGAACGCCGCCCCACTTGCGGAAGCGCTTCCATATCTCCACCGTATACGCGGCGGTCTGCTCCTCCTTCAAAAGAAGGTGCATTTCGTCGATATAGTAGCGGGTGGACTTGCGCTGCTCCCGGTTGATCGTGACGCGGTTCCACACCGCGTCCTGCACCACCAGCATCCCGATCTTTTTGAGCTGCTTGCCCAGCTCCTTGATATCGAAGCTGACCACACGGTTTTCGATATTCACGTTGCTGCGGTGGTTGAACACGTTGAGGGAGCCGGTGACGTAGATTTCCAGCGCCGTGGCGATATACTGCGCTTCCTTTTCGTCCTGCCTGCGAAGCTCGTTGTACAAGTCCTCTAAAATAGGCATCTTTTCCGGGCGGGGGTCACTCAGGTACTCCCGGTAGACAGAGCGCACACAGCGGTCGATGATGGTCTTTTCCACCGGCATGAGGCCGTCCTTGCCGCCCACGATCAGCTCGCACAGGGACAGGATGAAGTCGGATTTCAGGCTCAGCGGGTTTTCATCGTCGCTGTAATTCAGGTTCAAATCCATGGGGTTCAAATAATCGGTGGAGGTGGGCGAGATCTTCACCACCTGCCCGTGCAGGTGCTCCACCAGCGGCCCGTACTCCGCCTCCGGGTCGCAGATGATGATATCGTCATTGGTGACGAGGAACACGTTGGCGATCTCCCGCTTGGCGGAGAAGGACTTGCCGCTTCCGGGCGTGCCCAAGATCAGCCCGTTCGGGTTTTTCAGCAGCTTTCTGTCTACCATGATGAGGTTGTTGGAAAGGGCGTTCAGCCCGCAGTAGAGTGCTTCCTTGCCGTCCTGAAACAGCTCCTGGGTGGTAAACGGCACAAAAATCGCCACGCTGGAGGTGGTCAGCCCCCGCTGGATCTCGATCTGGTTCAGCCCCAAGGGGAGGCTGCTCATGAAGCCCTCCTCCTGCTGGAAGTCCAGCCGCGTGAGCTGGCAGTTGTACTTCTGGGCGATGGAGCCCGCCTGAAAGACGTTGTTGCCGAGACGCTGCCTGTTGTCCGCCACGTTCACCACAAGGAAGGTCAAAAGGAACATGCGCTCGTTGCGGCTTTGCAGCTCCTGCAAGAGCTTTTTTGCCTCCGTGCCGTAGGTGGCAAGGTCGGAGGGGATAATATCCATATCGTAGCCGGAGCGCACCGCCTTTTTCTGCTCCTCAATGGTCATTTTCTGCAAGTCGGTGATCTTGCGTTTGATGGTCTTGATTGCTTTCACCTGATCCACGGACTGGACGTGCATACTGACGATAAGGGAGCTTTCCATATCGAGAAAATCCGCCAGCATCCGGTCGTTGAGCTCCGGCGCTAAAATCTGCAAGAAGGATACGCAGCCGGTCTTGCTGCCCACGCCGAAGCTGCTGCCGGTCTTGAACTCAAAGGCGCTGGGCGCGATGAAGTCCTTCACCGACAGCCCGGAGGGAGCCAGCCAGTCCCACGAAAAGCGGAAGGGCTGCGGCTCGTCCATGTGGAGCATCCCGTGCAGCAGGCGCAGGCGCTCCATCCCGTTCAGGGCTTCCGCCTGCACGCCCAGACGGCGGAAGTTGTTGAGGATATCCGTCTCGATGCGCTCCAATCGGGGCTTTGCGGCTTTCAGGCTGTCCGCCTCCACGCCGAAGGTCAGGTATTTGGTCTTAATAAGCCCGTTGTTGCCCCGTGCAAGCTGGCTTTGCAGCATCCCGGTGTACTCGGTGCGGAGCTTGTCGAAGCAGTCGCCCTGCAAGGGGATGGCGATGCGCCGGGCGTAGGTATCCCGCGTGGCGGAGAGGTTGATGAAGGAGAGCTGGAAGCGGATGGAGGAATCAAAATAGTTGAGGAAATCGCACCAGCCATCGAAAATGGCGGTCTTGTCCTCGTTCTGGTTGAGCTGGTAGTTGATATCCTGAAACTGCACGGTTTTCGTGTAGTAGCTGTCCGTCACGCGGCACACGCCGTCGGGGTACATCCGCTGAAAGGGGATGCTGTCCTGGGCGGACTTCTTTCGTTTATCCTGACGCTTTGCTCTTGCAATCGCCGCGTCGATCTGCTTTCGCTCGGCTCGTGTGAGCTTTCTTGCGGGGGTTTTGTTTGTGGACAATCGCGTAGACCTCCTTATCCAAAATATCCTGCCGGTTCAGCAGGTCGTAGAAATTGTTCGTCCTGTACGGGCGCTGTTTGGGGCGCAGGAAGCACACCTGCACGATGTTGCGGATGAGCTTCTCCGGCGGCTGACCGTTCTTTTCATACATGGCCAGCAGGAAGAAGGGCAGCATGACCAGCATCATGCAAAGAGCCGCCGCGCTGCCGCCGATATGGCCCTTGAGCAGAAAGAAAAGCGGTACGCCGATGAGCGCGCCGCCGCCGAAGCACAGAATCTGCCGTTTTGTTAAATTGAACATGACCTTGGTTTTCACCGCGTTCAAGTCCTTGGGTACGGGAACGTATGCCAAATTTCATCACCTCCGTCAGTGAGCGTGGAACAGGCTCCTGGCAAGGGAGCTCGTCTTAAACAGCGTGAAGCACAGCAGCACCGTATACCCCATGCACGTCCATATGGCCGCCGAGACGCTGCTCTCCACCACGATGTTCTGGATCAGCACCGCGTAGATCGCCACGCAGACGATGATGAGGAAGCCCTGAAAGCCCAGCGCCAGCAGGCTTCTGAGGTAGTTCTGGCCCATCTGCCCCCATTCCCGGTTGGCCATGGTCGCCATGGGGATGGGCGCGATGGAGGTCACGCAGTAGATCTCGATCATTCTGCCGTAGCAGATGATGAAAATGCAGATGGTCAGCGCCCACATGGAAAGATGCACGACCACGGACTCCAGCCACAGCCCCAGCAGCGACCAGACCTCCATTTCCGCAAGCGCAGCTTCAAATCCCGCGATATGCTCGTTGAACGTCAGGGACGTGTCCGATATGATGATGCCCGACGCGCTGTTGACAACGCTCTGAGCCGCTTCGAACACGCCCATGACGATGTTCCATGTGTTGGTGACGATGAGCACGGCGCAGGCGGTCTTGAATATCCACTTGAAGAACATCCAGGTGTCCACGTCGTGCATGTTGTTCTTTTCCGTAATGAGCTGAATCAGCTCCAGCGTCATGACAAAGGCGAGGATCACGCCCGCGATGGGCAAAATCACATTGTCCGACAGCGTTCGGATCATGCCGTAGACGCCGCTGTTCCAGCCCTGGGGCGTAGCGCCCACCTGTCCGGCGATGCCAGCCACGCGGCTGTTCACGTTGTCAAACAGTCCGTTCACGTTGTCCATGATGCCGCTGACCAGCAGCTCCTTCAGCCATTCGGTGAATTTCTGCCATATCAAATCCAATGGGATTTACCCTCCTTTCCCGCAGCGCCCGCCCAGAGGGGCGGACGCCGCGAAGGATTCGTGCGGACGATTAACCGAACAGGCCGGAGAGCAAGGGAACGAGAATGACGCCGATGAGCGCCACGCCGCCGCCCGCCATGAGCTGCTTCATGCCCTGGCTTTTAGCTTGTGTTAGATAAAGAAGCAATAGAAGTGTAAAAAATTTTGCCGTTCCCATCCGGCACTTAGCTTATTGTGCCGGACAGGTCGGGCGTTATTTGGGCAAGTCTACCTTGCCGACGAAAGAATAGTATATCTCGATTTCCTGTCTGCGGCTTTTGTTCTCGTCATAGCTGCACTCATGCACGACGATTTTCTCAATAAACTCCCGCAGCAGGGTAGGGGTCAGCTCCTCAAAGCTGATGTGCCTGCGGACGATGTTCATAAAACGCTCCGCATTGACTGACGCTTCCTGCGCCTTGGAAAGCTCCGCTTGCAGCTCGGCGGCGTGTTCCCTGACCTGCCGCTGCTCGGCTTCATAGTCTGCCGACAGCTCCGCAAACCGTTCGTCGGAGATGCGCCCGGTCACGCTGTCCTCATACAGCCGCTTGAAGATGGCGGATAACTCGGCTATGCGCTTCTCGGCTGCGTCCAGTTCCTTTTTCCGGGCTGCGTTTCTGCGCTTGCCGCCGTCCTCGTTCTGCTGAACCAGCAGCTTCATGAACTGCTTTTCGTGTTTGGCGGCGTAGGCGGTGATTTTTTTGAGGTTGGCGGTCACGCCTGCGGTCAGAAGGTCGGTGCGGATAAAGTGCGCCGTGCAGCTCTTGACGCGCCGTTTGTAGTTGCCGCAGATGTAGCAGTCCTGCTTGCGGGTCTTGTTCTCATACCGCTGCTGGTAAAGGACGCTGCCGCAGTCGGCGCAGAACAATATGCCGGAGAACAGCCCCACCTCATCATAGCGATTGGGGCGTTTGCGTTGCTTGCGAAGCTCCTGCACTCGCTCCCATGTGGCAGGGTCGATGATGGGCTCGTGGGTGTTCTCGAATACCACTTGCTTTTCTTCGGGATTTTCCACGCTCGATTTTACCTTGTAGGAGATTTTCTCGGTCTTGAAGTTCACCGTATGCCCTAAATACTCCTTGCGTTCAAGGATATGGACAATCGTGTTGGTCGCCCATTTGTACGGGTAATCGGGGTAGTAGCGGCGGGTGCTGCCCGTCCTGCGGTACTCAAGCGTCCCCGGCGTGGGGATCTCCTGCTCGGTGAGGACGCGGGCTATCTTGGTGGGGCCGTTCCCCGCAAGGCACAGACTGTATATCTGCCGTACCACGGGGGCGGCTTCCTCGTCGATGACAAAGCGTCCGTCCTCTCCCTTGAGGTAGCCGTAGACGGGCTGGCTGGTCAGGGGCTTGCCGCTCATGCCCTTGCTTCTGAAAACTGCCTTGATTTTCCTGCTCGTATCTCTCACCATCCATTCGTTAAAAAGATTTTTCAGCGGCGTTAAGTCGTTGTCGCCCTGTGCGCTGTCCACGCCGTCGTTGATGGCGATGAAGCGCACGCCCTTCTTGGGGAAGGTGATCTCGGTGAACATTCCGACCTGCAAGTAGTTTCTGCCCATTCTCGACAGGTCTTTGGTAATCACGCACTTGACCTCGCCGTTTTCCACGCAGTCCATCATCTCCATGAAGCCGGGTCTTTGGAAATTCGCGCCGCTCCATCCGTCGTCCACGAAAAAGCGGCAGTTCAAAAATCCATTATCCCGTGCGTAGATTTCAAGGATGCGTTTTTGGTTCTCAATGGACAGGCTCTCGCCTTGCTGTTCATCGTCCTTGCTCAATCTTGCGTAAAGGGCTGTGATAGGGGTCTTTTGGGTGGCTTGTCTTAACATAAATCCTCCATTTCCGACAGCCGCCCCGCTATTCCGTATGAACATCATACCACAGGGGGCGGCTGTCTGTATAGCGGGTAAAAGCAAAATTTGCTGCTTTATCGCCCGTCAAAACGACGATTTTTACAGCCGGGCTTATCACGAAGCGGAAGCGGTGCGGGTATTGGCGGCGGCCTCCGCTTCCAGCACCTTCATCATCTTGTCGGCTGCGGTGGCGGCAGCGTCCTTCTTGAAGTAGCCGGACACCACGAGTACGGTGTTGCCCATGCGTACCTCTGTCACGCAGTCCGGGCGGCGGGGTTCCTCTTTTGCGTTCATGCGCGGGTTTTCAGTCATTCGCTGCTCCTTTCGTTTCGTAAGCCGCCATTCGCCGCAGCATATCCACGGCGCGGGCGGCAAGGTCGGCGTAGTACGGGTCGTCCGTATGAGCGTCCTTTGCTTTGAAGGCAAGACGGATTGCGCGGATCGTGCGCTCCACCTCCCTTGAGGTAAATCCGCCGTTCACCGCATCGGCGGCAAGGTTGGCGATATAGATGCAGTCCCCGTCAGGGAAGCCGTCCTGCACCCGCATACGGCCTATCTGCTCCAGCACGCCGTTCTTTGAAGCGGCGGTGCGCGTCCTGTCATCGGTAAACCACAGCGCGTCGCCGTTTGGAATTTCGGCGGCGGCTTCCTTTATTAAATCAACCGCCTCGTACATATACATGGCGTTCACCGCCTGTCTGCGGCTGGAAGCATAGTCCTCGGTGATGGGTGTTGGCAGCTTCGGTCTGCCGCGTTTTCTTTTCTTCTCAGTCATGGGCTGTTTCTCCCTTCCCGGCAATATCGGCAGCGGCTACCGTTATTCCTTTTTTCTGCTCTGCCAGCATACCTTTCAGCCTGTCCAGCTTCTCCGTTGCGGTCTGCCTGCGGAAATTCTCGCCCGTAAAGAGGATAGGGGCGCACATTTCCAGCAATCGGTCATATATCCGGGCGTGGGCGGTGTCCTGCGGGTTTTGCAGGCTGTCCAATGTCAGATTGGTGGTAACGATCAGCGGCTTGCCGCTGCGGTATCGGCTGTCGATCACGTTGTAGACCTGCTCCAAGCCGTACTCCGTGCCGCGTTCCATACCAAAATCGTCGATAATAAGCAGGGAGAAGCGGCAAAGACGCTCGATATACTCGTTGCGCCCCTCAAAGCTGGCAGTCAGGTCATTCAAAATGGCTGAGAAGTTCGTCATGCGGACGGGGACTTCCTGCTCCATGAGGGCATTGGCGATGCACCCGGCAAAATAGCTTTTCCCCGTGCCGACCTTGCCCCAGAGAAGATACCCGATGTTTTCCTCACGCATGGTTTCCCAATGCTCCGCATAGAAGTGCGCAAGCTCCATCTGCGGGCATTTGCCGTTGTCGTTGGCAAACGTCCATTCCCGCATTTTGCTGTCGGTAAAGCCCCGACGCTTCAATTCCTCTACGGCTTGAAGGTGCTTCCTGCGCTTCCTCTCCGCTTCCTCCTTATCGTATTGAGCCTGTTCGCATTGACAACGGCGGGGAAGCAGCCTGCCTTCCATGGGCGGGTTGTCCATGCGGAACTGCTTGGGCGTGTGGCAACTGCCGCAGTACAAAAGCCCGTCCCCGCCCGTGTAGTCCTGCGTCTCGGCTGCGGCATCGAAAACCTTTTCAAAATCATTCGTCATAGGCTCTGTCCCTCCTTATAAGTGTAATCGGGTATGCCCTGCTTCGGGGCTGCCTTCGCGGTATCGTCTGATGCCCAACGCAGGATGGTGGCGGCGTGGTTTTGGTATTTCTTCCCGGTAGATGCGATATAGCCGGAAAGACGGTCGATATAGAACTCCCATTTGTCGGGCAGCTCTGCTTGCAGCTCGGAAAGCTCCGTATCTGAAAGCAGCACATTTTCATATCTGCCGTGGCAGCGGGCGGGGGCTTGTCCCGTCTTTCTCTCTCCCTCTTTTTCTATCTCTATATCTATCTCTTTCTCTATCTCTATCTCTGGTGGACAAATGTCGGACAAATGTCCGCCATTTGTCCGTGACTGCGCCAAAGCCCTGTTTTCCAGTCTTGCCACCCGTTTTCGCTCGGCTTCGGTAGAGGACTGTCCTATCATCAGCTCAATGTCGGTCATATAGAAAGCCCCGCTGTCAAGCTGCTCCACAAGCCCCAACTGCCGGAAAATCTCTAAAGCCCTCTCAACCGTCCCTATCTGGTGGCGGGTCAGTGTCGCTATCATCTGCGCTGTGTAGGGGATATGCTCGTCAAGCTGCAATTTCCCGCCGTTTTTCAGCGATTTTAAGTACAGCTTCAAGAGGATATTGGAGTATAAAATCCCGTCTTTCATATCTTCCAGCAGCACAATGGAGTCGCTGTCAAAAAAGTTCTCTTTCAGCTTGAGGTAGTAATATTTGCGGTTATCTGCCATTGTCCCTGTCCTCCTTTTTCCGGCGTTTGGAGTAGTAGTGGGGGCAGAGTATGATAATCGCCCGGAAGCTCTGCTTGCAGCTATGGGTACAGCCCCGGCAGAGGTCATTGTATGTGATACGGTCGCAGGTGGAATTCCCGACTTTCACTTGCCGCAGGAAAAAAGACCATTCCAGCCGCCGTTTCTTGCTCATTCTTGGCATGGGTGCGCTCCTTTCTGCCGTTTCCGCTGGTGTGACGGTATCGGCGGTAATTCTGTATCATCTCGGTATCATTTTCGGGGTTTTTCTGCCCTATAAGCCCGTCAAAAAATCCTTTGGTATTTGCGGATAGGGTACGGGGCAGCCCCCTTGTTCTGTATAGGTTCGGGTACATTTTGGGGCGGTTTTTATCGTTCCTGTTCCTGCCTTTTCACAGGCTTGCGCTCCCGGTGTAAAATCTGGTCGATATTGCCCTTGACAGTCTGTAAGCGGCGGTATTCCTCCCGTTTTGCCCGGTAATCGTTGTAGCCGCTGTTTTTCTCTTGGATAAGGGTTTCAATCTCTGCTTGCAGGGCTTTATAGCTCGGCAGCTTGGAAATGCCGTTCTCCCTGAAATAGCGGGCGGCTGCGTCTGCTATGATAAAGTCGCTTTCGTACTTCTGACGGTAGGCTGCTTTTGCTTTGGCGTTTTTCTGCTGTTTCAGCCCGTCCCGGACAGGGCGGGTCTTGGAATAGGCAAGCACCTGTCGTTGCAGCTCCTTTTTCCCGTTCAGCGTCTTTTCCACCTGCTTCAGCTCTGCAAGGCTTTCCTGCATGGCGGCATAGGCGGCAGAACAGGCTTCGTCCAGTTCCTCCGGGGAAGAAAAGCCGTACTGCTGATAGGCGGTAACGGTAGCCGCCATCTGCTTTAGGTTGTGCTTTGCCGCCCAACGGTCATAGCCCACGCCTTTGCCCTCGGCTCGTTTGGCTTCCCGGTCAACCATGCGCTGCAAGGTGTTGTCTGCCGGGGTGGTTTTTGCGGTTTTTTCCCCTTGTGACGGCTTTTTAGCTGCGGCAGGGTATTCGGGTATGGCTTTGGTCTGTTCGGCGGCTCTGTTGGCGTTCTGCGTAAGCAGGGCAAGGACAGCAGCCTTGTCAAAATCGTCCCCCAGCTTCCGGGCTGTGATAGGCTTCGTCCTGTCCGGCGTGAGGTAGGAAAGCCGCCCCCGGCTCTCCTTGACGGTCACACCCTCCCGCAGCAAAAGGGAAGAAAACTCGTCAAAGCTGGCAGCTTGGGAAAGTGCCTGCCGTATCGTCCGGCGCAGCTTCGCCTTGTCCGTTTCAAACTTGGTGGGCTTGGTCGGCTGTCCGGCGGCTTCTCTGGCGGCGTTCTCTTTATCAAGGGCAAGCTGCCCTTTCTTTGCCGCCCAGTATTCCCGTTCGGTTATCCGTTCCTTGCTGCCGTTCAAGAGGTCGATTTGGTAAAGCCCCTCCCGGTGGCACATCTCCATGACTTCACTCTTGAAATATTCCATAGCGGCATTGGTACAGCGGTGCTTGCAGCCCTCCCTTGTGTCGGCTGGTCTGTCCATGTAGGGCAGAAGCGGGACTTCGTAAATCCGCAGGGAGTTGATGACGATATGCACATGGATATTCCCGCTGTGGTTATGCCCGTCCGGGTGGGTGCAGATTAGGGCTTGGTGTCCGGGGAAATGTGCCTTGCAGAACTGTTCCCCCAGTTCCTGCGCCCGGTCTGTGGTCAAGCCGTTGTCTGTCCCGTCCCGTGGGTCAAAGCTGATGATATAGTGGTGGCTTTTCACATCTTCCCGTTTTTGGTTTTTCTCATAGCGGAGATTAGCCCGCATACAGGCAACAGCGAAATCCTCGCCCCCGCAGTTAAGGGAAGAAATGCGGTAATCCTCCCTCGGTATCAGCCGCCCGTTTTCATCAAGGGTGGGCTTCATGGTAAACTCGTCATGCTCAAATGTGAGGTAGGCTTCCGCTGCGCCATAGTCCGCATTTTTAGAGCTGATATGTTTGAATGTTGCCAACAGCG
>OHJK01001040.1_pt1 | contig 15085 bp, 14 predicted proteins | sample 1568541 | NCBI WGS metagenome assembly OHJK01 (sample SAMEA3879535, study PRJEB24766) | human gut metagenome | biome: human-associated habitat; feature: feces | place: USA | collected 1985/1987
AGCTTGCGCCGCAGGTGCTGTCCTGTCCGGGAAACGGGATACTCTCCGTGGTGCTGACGCAGGGGGACGCCAGAGTCAGCACGTTTCACATTCTGTTTCAGGTTCACGGGGCGATTCCCGGCGGGATGGAATCGGAGGATTATTTCTGCTATGACGGGCTGCTCAACGCTCCCAAAAACGCCGAGATCGGGCAGTTTTTGAAGGTATCCGGGGTGAACGGGCATGGCATTGTCTCTCAGGTCGAGGCGGTGACGATCCCGCCGCTGGACGAGGCCGTGGATACCGCGCTGGCTCAGGCAAAGGAAAGCGGGGAATTTGACGGCGCGTCCGCTTATGAGATCGCCCAGAACAACGGATTTACCGGCACCGAGGCGGAATGGCTGGAATCCCTGAAGGGCAAATTCAATTCCAATGTGGGGAACATCCGGCTCATCAACATCACCGGTAGGCTGACCTCCGAGCCGGGTGTCATCATAGATTTCCGCACTACCCGCCTTCGGGGCGTGCGGGACCCGCAGGCGGACGACGACGCCGCCACAAGGCGGTACGTCGATCGGGCAGTGACGGGCTACACGGTGCCGTCCTACTGGCAGGAGGCCGTGGATGCGGCTGCCGCCAAAGTAACGGCAAAGCAGGACGCGGGCGGTATGGACTGCGTGACGTTTGCTCTGTTTTCGGATGTTCATGCCGTTCCTGACAGCACCACGCCCAATTCGGGGAATACCGGCAATCTGACGGCGGCGGTGATGGACGCTTGCGGCGTTCCCTTTGCGGTCTGCTGCGGCGATGTGTGCCGCACGGACGCGGACACCGAGACTGCCGCCCGGGAAAGCATTGCTGCCGGGGCAAAAAATCTGCGTCCCATCGGCGCACGCAAGCTTTTACAGGCGCAGGGCGACCACGACGGCTCCTACGGCACGGCGCAGATGAGCGCCGGGGCCATGTTCGGGGCGATTTTCCGCAGTCAGGCGGAGGATGAGCGGCGGCATTTCGGCGGGGACGGGTCTTACTTTTATGTGGATGATCCGGCGGCGAAAATGCGGCTGATCGTTCTCAATTCCTGCTGGACGGACAGTGCCCATCTGCGGACGGCGAGCTTCGGCTACGGCAACACGCAGCTGAACTGGCTGGCGGATACGGCGCTTTCCTTCACGGAGGACGGATGGTGCGTGGCGCTGTTCGCCCATGTGCCGCCGGTCGCGGCCTATTCCGCCCAGATACGGGATATGACGGTGCTGCGGGGGATTCTGGCCGCATTCCTGAACAAGACGAGCTACACCGGCACCAGCGGAACATCCGGGGCGTGGGACTATGTTTCCGTTTCCTGCAATTTTACGGGGAAGCACAACGGTAAGATTGTCGGATTCTTCTGCGGACACAGCCACGGCGACAGCATCGTCACGGCTGAAACGCCTTATCCGGTCGTTACGATCGCATCGGACGCGCACAGTCTGGCCGCCGACAGCGAGGTGGTCAGAACCGCCGGAACGGCGGCGGAACACGTCATCGACTTTGTGACCGTCAACCGTTCGGCGAAAACGGTAAGCCTGACCCGCCTGGGCGCCGGGGCGGACAGAAGCTACAGTTATCAATAGCGTTTGTTTTCCTCCTTATTTTCCGAATTTTTTGTAAAATAAGGCTTGATTTTCAGGCGGACGTATGCTAAAATAAATCGGTCTGAAATCAAGGTGAGTCCTCTGCCGGCCTGCGCGCGGCATGAACGCCTAATATTTAAGGAGGACAACAAAATGGATTTGGTTAAGGCTCTGAACAGCCAGTACATGAAGGAGGAGCTGCCCGAAGTTAAGGTCGGTGACACCGTTCGTGTGCATGTGCGCATCAAGGAAGGCGCTCGTGAGCGTATCCAGGTGTTCGAAGGCACCGTTATCGCCCGTAAGCACGGCGGCATCGGTGAGACCGTCACCGTTCGCCGTATCTCCTACGGCGTGGGCTGCGAGAAGGTTTTCCCCATGCATTCTCCCAACGTTGCCATGATCGAGACCGTCCGCAAGGGCAAGGTCCGTCGGGCAAAGCTGTACTACCTGCGCGACCGCGCCGGCAAGGCTGCCAAGGTCAAGGAGAAGGTCTAAGCTGCAATTCAATAAAAAAAGAGGGCTTTGCCCTCTTTTTTTATTACAATGCGGGGATTTCCCTGCTGCCGGTGCGGCGCAGGGGAAATATTTACATTTTAGTATAGAAAACGGGCGCTTATTGTGCTATACTAAAGGGAGATTATCCCAATGGCGTATGCCGTTTTTTATGGGAGGGACGCTGCTATGGCGGAAAAGAGGAAGAAAAAGGAAGAAGAAAAGCTGGGCTGGCAGAAAAGTGTGCTGCTGTACGCCCACGATATGCTGTATCTGCTTTTGATCGTGATGCTGCTGTTTCTGCTGGTGTTCCGCATTATTGTGGTATCTGGCGGAAGTATGCGGATGACGCTGCTGGATGGGGACTACCTGCTCCTGCTGAACAACACGTTTTACCATACCCCTCAGCAGGGGGACATCGTCGTCATCAGCAAGGAGTCCTTCGACAACGGCAAGCCCATTGTCAAGCGGGTCATTGCGACGGAAGGGCAGACCGTGGACATCGATTTTGAAACCGGAGAAGTTTCCGTGGACGGCACGGTGCTGCAGGAGGACTATATCAACGCACTGACCACCGTGGATGGCGGCGTTCATTTCCCGCTGACGGTGGCCGAGGGGTGCATTTTCGTGCTGGGGGACAACCGGGGCATTTCCAAGGACAGCCGTTACCCCGATGTGGGGCAGATCGACAAGCGGGAAGTGCTGGGCAAGGCGATTTTCCTGATGTATCCCGGCACGGACGATGGGACGTACCCCAGAGAATTTGACAGAGTCGGAGCGATACAATGACAGACAACATGAACATTCAGTGGTATCCCGGCCACATGACCAAGACCCGGCGGCAGATCGAAGCAGACCTGAAGCTGGTGGACGCGGTGTGCGAGATCGTGGATGCACGGATTCCCGTTTCCAGCCGGAATCCGGATATTGACGCCATCTGCGGCGACAAGCCCCGGATGATCGTGCTGAACCGTATGGATCTGGCTGACCCTGCTGCCACAAAGAAGTGGGCGGAGTATTTTAGGCGCAAAGGCATGGCGGTCATCGCCACGGACTGCAAATCGAAAAAGGGAATTTCCGCATTTACCCCTGCGGCACGGCTGGCCTGTGCTGAAAAGCTGGAACGGGACGCAAAACGGGGAATGAACCGGCCCCTTCGGGTGATGGTGGTTGGAATCCCCAATGTGGGCAAATCTACCTTAATTAATCAGATTTCCGGCCGCAAAAGCGCGAAAGCGGAGAACCGTCCCGGCGTGACCCGGGGCAAGCAGTGGGTGACGGTGGACAGCGGGCTGCAGCTGCTGGACACCCCCGGCATTCTGTGGCCGAAATTTGAAGACCCGGAGGTCGGCATGATGCTGGCCTACACCGGCGCGGTCAAGGAAGGCGTCATCGACCTTGAGGAGCTGGCGTACCGCCTGATGGAGCTGCTGCACAAATTTTATCCTCAGACCCTGCTGGAGCGCTACAAGGTGGAAGCGCCGGAGGGGACGCCCGGCTGGCAGCTGCTGGAAATGGCCGGAAGAAAGCGGGGGTATCTGGTCTCCTGCGGGGAAGTGAACACCGAACGGATGGCAAAAGTCCTGCTGGATGAATTCAGAAGCGGAAAATTGGGTAATTTTACTCTGGAAATGCCGGAGGATATGGTATGAGCGACGGAAAAATGTGGGAAATTGAAGATGGATTCTTTTCCGGCGGCGTAGGGACGATCTGTGGTGTGGACGAAGCCGGGCGCGGGCCGCTGGCTGGTCCCGTGTACGCGGCGGCGGTGATCCTGCCGCCCCATCTGGACATCCCCGGTCTGACGGACAGCAAAAAGCTGACGGACAAAAAACGCCGGGAGCTGTTCCCAATCATTCAGGAGCAGGCGATCGCCTACGGGATCGGATTCGCCACGGAGAAGGAAATCGATGAGATCAATATTTTACAGGCCACGTTTCTAGCCATGGAGCGGGCGCTGGGGCAGCTTGCCGTAAAGCCCGACCTTGTTCTGATTGACGGAAACCGGGAAAAGAATTTCGGGATACCGGTAAAAACCGTGGTCAAGGGGGACAGTCTCAGCGCCAATATCGCCGCGGCGTCGGTGCTTGCCAAGGTCTCCCGGGACGACTTTATGCTGGAAATGGCGAAGCAGTACCCCCAGTATGGCTTTGACATCCACAAGGGCTATCCCACACGGGCGCATTACGATGCCCTCCGCGCATATGGTGCCTGTCCCATCCACCGGATGAGCTTCCTCAAAAAGTTCTATGGGGAAAAGTAAGCTGACAGGCGCTTGGGGTGAAGCGTTGGCGGCGGAATACCTGCGGAAAAAGCGGTATACCGTCGTGGCAAGCGGCTACCGCTGCCGGTTCGGGGAAATCGACCTCATTGTCAAAAACAAAGCCTTTTTGGTATTTGTGGAGGTAAAACTTCGGAAATCGGCGGATTTTGCTCAGGCGATGGAGTACGTTGACGGGAGAAAGCAGGACAGAATCCGCACTACCGCCGCACTGTATCTGTCCGAAAACCCCACGGACTTACAGCCCCGGTTTGATGTTATTGAAATCTACGCACCGGATGGAACCCAGACGCTTCACCCGGAAATTCACCATTTGGAGGATGCCTTTCAATGAATTTTCCTGTGATCGACTTGCATTGTGACACGGTTCTGGCACTTTTGGGCGACGATATGAATCAGGCGGGCAGCCTGCGGAAGAACCGCTTCCATATCGATCTGGAGCGGGCGTCCCGGCTGGGGGGCTATGCCCAGTGCTTTGCCTGCTTCACCACGCCGTTCATGGAAGAATACCACCATGTGTCGCCCGTAGTCGCCTTTGAGCGGGAGATCGCCACGCTCCAGCGGGAAATGGACAGGAACAAGGATTTGATTTCCATTGCCTATTCTCCGAAGGAAATTGAGGAAAACCGGAAAACCGGAAAGATGTCCGCCATTCTGACGCTGGAAGGAACAGCGGGAATCGGATATGACCCGGAGCTGCTGAGCAGCCTTTGGCTTATCGGCTTCCGCATCTCCAGCCTTGGCTGGAACGAAAAGAACCCTCTCACAGGCTCCCATGAGACCGGCGGCGGACTGACCGATCAGGGGCGGGCGTATGTGGAAGAAGCCCAGCGTTTGGGAATGCTGATCGACGTCAGCCATATCAGTGACGAGGGCTTCTGGGATATTATGGATATCACCCGGGCGCCCATTGTCGCCACTCATTCCAACAGCCGCTCCGTCTGGAACAACAGCCGCAACCTGACGGATGATATGTTCCGTGCCATCGCCCAGACCGGCGGCGTGGCCGGGTACAACGTCTGCGCGGAGTTCACCGGGGAGAAGCCCACCTTGGACACCATGTGCGACCACATTCTTCATTTTATGGAGCTTGACCCCAGCGGAAAGCACATTGCCCTGGGCGGCGATCTGGACGGAATTACCGAAATGCCCGCCGGATTTGAGGGCGTTCAGAGCTGGCCTGCCCTTGCCCAGCGTCTGCTGGAACGCGGGCTGGATGAAGAAACGGTGGGCAACATTTTCTGGAACAATGCCATTGGAGTGATGGAATGTGCTGTATGTGACCACGCGAAATAACCGGGACGCCTACACCGCCCAGCGTGTCCTGCGGGAAAACCGGGGGCCGGACGGCGGGCTGTACGTGCCGTTCCGGGAGCCTGTTTTCTCCCGGGAGGAAATCGACGCTCTGAAAGAGAAATCCTTTCATCAGTGCGTCGCCGAGGTGTTGAACCGGCTGTTCAATACGAAGCTGACCCGGTGGGATGTGGAATTCTGCGTCGGGCGCTATCCCGTCCGACTGGTGAATCTGCCCCAGCGAATTATTGCCGGGGAATGCTGGCACAATCCGGAATGGACGCTAGACCATCTGGTACACATTCTCGCAGAGCAGCTGCGGGGTGGCTGCCCCGGCGCCGACGGCGGCTGGGCGAAAACCGCCGTGGGGATCGCTGTGCTGTTCGGCATTTTCGGCGAGTTTGCCCGGGCGGGAATCACGGAGCATGAAAAGCGCGTGGATATTTCCGTGGTGTGCGGCAATTTTGACCTGCCCATGAGCGCGTGGTACGCCCGGGCGTGGGGACTGCCCATCGGGAATATCATTTGCTGCTGCAACGAAAACGGGAATTTGTGGAACCTGATCCATCACGGACAGTTCCGCACGGACACCGTCAGCGTCCCCACCGGTACGCCGGAGGCGGATGTGACGCTGCCCGCAGGGCTGGAGCGCTTGATCTATGCCTGCGGCGGACTGGCGGAGGTGGACATTTATCTGGATGCCTGCCGCCGGGGCGGGATGTACTGCCCGAGAGACAGCGTGCTTCCCCGGCTGGGGGAGGGGCTGGACGTCAGCGTCGTCAGCAGCCGCCGCATGATCTCTACCATTTCCGGTATCCGCGGTTCTGCCGGGTATCTGCTGTCGCCCTATGCCGCCCTTGCCTACGCGGGACTGCTGGATTTCCGGGGCAGAACAGGGGAGAGCTGCCATGCATTGGTGCTGGCGGAGAAAAGCCCCATCTGTGACGCCGGAACGGTAGCAAATGCCCTCGGCGTTTCCGAGGATGCGCTGGAACAGTATTTGTAACAGACAGAAATTCCCCCATTGGAGGATACAAATGACACGATATATAAAGACAGCCTGCCTGATTGTGGTCGTTGCCATTGCGCTGGTATCGGCGGTGTTTTTCTCGTACAAATGCATACGGCAAGCTACCGTGGACGCCGCTCCGGAGGAAACAACGGAGATGACCGAGGCCACTGAGACTGTGCCGCCGGAAACCGCAGCGACGACTGTCCCGACGGAGGAAACCGTCCCGGAGGAGACGGCAGCGGAAACGACCCTGCCGGAAGAAACCGTTCCTGTGGAGACCGAAGCGCCGAAGGTCACGATCGACGCGGTTCCCCACTATCACCAGTCGGAATATCCCGACATCCGGTACGGCAATGGCACCATTGCGACCAGTGGAAGCAGCGTCGCCGCGCTGGCTATGGTCGCAACCTATATGACCGACCATGTTTACACCCCCGCCGACATCGCCGACTATGCGGTGCAGTACGGCGGCAGCCATTACAAACGGCTGGAAAAGGTGTCCGATCTGATGCAGATTCCATGGAAACGGGCGCTGAATGTGAACGAGGCGCTGAAAGCCGTCCGGGAAGGGAAGATCGCCATTGCGCTGATGGGGTCGAGGTCGGTGTTTCCGGGAGGAAACCACTTCATCGTCCTGACCGGCGTCACTGAGGACGGAAAAATTTGGGTGCTTGACCCGGATGACAGGGACTACAGTGCGTGGGGCGTGGGCGAGCTGCTGGAAAACGGCTTCCCCGACGGCAAGCTGATCGCGGGTTATGAGGGCGCATGGATCTACGACAAGACGCAGATGCCGGAAGAACCGTTCATCTACGAACCGGAACCGGCGTCCGAGGAATCCCGCTACCCCGGTCTGGAACTGACGGACGCGGAGATCAAGCTGATGGCCGACCTGATTTTCATGGAAGCCCAGAGCGAGCCCTTTGAAGGCCAGCAGGCGGTGGCCGAGGTGATCTTCAACCGCCTGAAATCCGGGAATTTCCAGTCTTCCATCAACAGCATCATATACGCGAAGGACCAATTTGCGGCGGTGAAGAACCTGTACCTCGCAAAGCCTACGGATACCCAGTACAAGGCCATCGAACGGGCGCTGAACGGGCCGTATGTGCTGCCCGAGGATGTGGTTTTCTACGCGAAATTCGCCGTGAACAAGAAGATATGGGGGACGATCGGTTCTCATATCTTCTGCTACAGCTATTAGGGTTTTCAGATAGACCCAAACAATTAAGGAGGTGTTCCATGGCTCTGTACGCCATCGGCGACCTGCATCTTTGTCTGGGCGCACCGAAGCCCATGGACATTTTCGGCGGCGCATGGGTTGGTTACATGGACAAGCTCAGAGACGGCCTGTCCGTCATCCGGCCGGAGGATACCACGGTTTTGCTGGGGGATTTGAGCTGGGCGTTGGACTTGTCTGGCGCGAAGGCGGATTTTGCGTGGATCAACGCCATTCCCGGACGAAAGATCATTCTAAAGGGAAATCACGACTATTGGTGGAGCACGGCGGCGAAATTCCGGAAGTTCTGTGAGGAAAACGGCTTTGGAAACCTGAATCTTCTGAACAACAACTGCTATGAATATGAGGGCACCGCCATCTGCGGCACCCGGGGATGGTTTTATGAGGAAGACCGTTCCGGCGAACATGACGAAAAAGTGTTCAAGCGGGAGCTGCTGCGGCTGGAAGCCTCACTGAAAGCGGCGGGGGATATGCGGAAGCTGGTTTTCCTCCACTATCCGCCACGGTACCGTGGATACGAATGTCCGGAAATTTTGCAGCTTCTGGAAAAATACGGCGTCAGCCGCTGCTTTTACGGCCATCTGCACGGGGGAAGTCACGCCCTTGCCATGGAAGGACTGTGGGACGGTGTGGATTTCCGGCTGGTCGCGGCGGATTATACCGGCTTCCGGCCTTACAAGGTCATTCCGTAGCGCAATTATTCAAAACTTTTTTCATAAAAGTGTGGACATTTCCTTGTTTTTCTGATAGAATATATCGGCTGTACAATTATAAATAAATGGTCTCGGTCACGGGAACCAATTAGGAGGATTACTTACAATGAACGTTAAGAGCATCGAAAGAAAAGGCAACGAGGCTACCGTCGTTGTCGAAATCGACAAGGAACTGATGGAGTCCGGTGTCAACAAGGCTTACATGAAGGCCCGCAAGAGCATCCAGCTCCCCGGCTTCCGTAAGGGCAAGGCTCCCAGAAAGATGATCGAGGCCATGTATGGCGCCCACGTTTTCTACGAAGACGGTCTGGAAGAGATTTTCCCCGAGATCTATGACTTCGCCATTGCCAAGCAGGATTTCAAGGCCATCGGCCGTCCCAACCTGACCGACATGCAGATCGGCGACGACAATATCGTTACCCTGACCCTGACCACTGAGGTCTACCCCGAGGTCACTCTGGGCCAGTACAAGGGTCTGGAAGTGGAGAAGGAGGAGGTTAACGTCACCGACGAGCAGGTGCAGGCCGAGCTGGACCGGATGGCGCAGAATGTCGCTTCCACCGAGACCGTGGAGCGTCCCGCCAAGATGGGCGACACCGCCAACATCGACTTCGAGGGCTTCGATAATGGCGTACCCTTCGAGGGCGGCAAGGGCGACAACTTTGACCTGAAGCTGGGCTCCGGCCAGTTCGTCCCCGGTTTTGAGGAGCAGATCGTCGGCATGAGCGCCGGCGAGGAGAAGGACATCGACATCACCTTCCCCGAGGATTACCACAAGGAGCTGGCCGGTAAGGCCGTCGTGTTCCACGTCAAGCTGAACAAGGTCACTGAGACCATCGTTCCCGAGCAGGACGACGAGTTTGCCAAGGACGTTTCCGAGTTCGATACGCTGGACGAGCTGAAGGCCGACATCCGTGCCAAGGCTCTGGAAAATGCCAAGAAGCAGGCTGACAGCGCCTTTGAGCAGGCCGCTGTGGACAAGGCTGCCGAGAATACCACCGTGGATATGCCCAAGGCGCTGGTGGAGAACGAGCTGGACATCCAGATGGAGCGTTTCGGCTATCAGCTGCAGATGAGCGGCTACTCCATGGAGCAGTACGCCAAGATGATGGGCGGCGACGTCAGCACCATGCGCAACGCTTTCCGTCCCGCTGCTGAGAAGCAGGCGAAGATCTCCGTCACTCTGGAGAAGATCGCCGAGGTCGAGGGCATCACCGCTTCCGACGAGGATATCGAGGCGGAATTCAAGTCTCTGGCCGAGCAGTACGAGCTGGAAGTGGACAAGGTCAAGGAAATGGTTCCCATGGACGAGCTGACCGGCAGCATCAAGACCCGCAAGGCGATCAAGGTCATCGTGGACAGCGCCATTCCCGTAGCCCCCAAGGCCGAGGAGAAGACCGAGGCGTAAATCTGTTCCTCTGGAAGGAATAACCTTTCCCTGCGATGGTTAGAATGTTTCAAACCCCTGAAAGGAGACATTACCATGAGTTTAGTTCCCTATGTTGTTGAGCAGACCAGCCGCGGCGAGCGCAGCTATGACATTTTCTCCCGTCTGCTGAACGACCGCATCGTGTTCCTGTCCGAAGAAGTCAACGACACCACCGCAAGTCTGGTGGTTGCCCAGCTGCTTTATCTGGAAGCACAGGACCCGGACAAGGACATTCAGTTCTATATCAACAGCCCCGGCGGCAGCGTCACCGCAGGTATGGCCATCTACGACACCATGCAGTACATTAAGTGCGATGTCGCGACCATCTGCGTCGGTCTGGCGGCTTCTATGGGCGCGTTCCTGCTGAGCGCCGGCGCCAAGGGCAAGCGTATGGCGCTGCCCAATTCCGAGATCATGATCCATCAGCCCTCCGCGGGTACCCAGGGTCAGATCACGGATATGGCCATCCACCTGAAGCGTCTGGAAACCGTCAAGGCGCGGATGAACCGCATTCTTGCCGAGAACACCGGCCGGTCCATCGAAGAAATTACCGCCGCCTGCGAGCGTGACAATTTCATGACCGCAGAGGAAGCCAAGGCTTTCGGCCTGATCGACCGGGTGCTGGATCATCATTAAAACAATTCATTAGAAACGAGGTACCGGTGTCATGGCAAAGAACACTGAGCAGCCGCCGATTCGCTGCAGCTTCTGCGGAAAGCGGGAGAATCAGGCGTCACGGCTGATTGCCGGTCCTGGGGTGTATATCTGCAGCGACTGTGTCGCTGCCTGCAGCGAGCTTCTGCGGCAGGAAATAGATACGGGCAGCGGGCTGAACGCCCCCGACAAGCTGCCCACACCCGTAGAGATCAAGTCCTTCATGGACAATTACATCGTGGGGCAGGACGAAGCGAAGGTCGCCCTGTCCGTCGCGGTGTACAACCATTATAAGCGTATCTATTTCGGCGCGGATTCCGATGTGGAGCTTCAGAAGAGCAACATTCTGCTCATTGGGCCAACGGGCAGCGGCAAGACCCTCTTTGCCCAGACGCTGGCGAAAATTCTGAACGTTCCCTTTGCCATCGCGGACGCCACTACGCTGACTGAGGCCGGATATGTGGGCGACGATGTGGAGAACATTCTGCTTCGTCTCCTGCAGGCCGCCGATTTTGACGTGGAGCTGGCGGAACGGGGCATTATCTACATCGACGAAATGGACAAAATCGCCCGCAAGAGCGAAAATACCTCCATCACCCGGGACGTTTCCGGCGAGGGTGTGCAGCAGGCGCTTCTGAAAATTCTGGAAGGCACCGTTGCCAATGTTCCGCCTCAGGGCGGCAGGAAGCATCCTCAGCAGGAAATGATTCAGGTGGACACCACCAACATCCTCTTTATCTGCGGCGGCGCGTTCGACGGCCTGGACAAGATCATCGAAAAGCGCACCGATAAGAGCGCCATCGGCTTTGATTCCCCCGTACAGAGCAAGAGCAAGCGGGATGTGGGTACATTGTTTACGCAGGTGGAGCCTCACGATCTGCTGAAATTCGGCATCATCCCCGAGCTTGTGGGACGTATGCCGGTGATCACCACGCTGCGCAGCCTGTCCCGGGACGATCTGGTGCGGATTCTCGTGGAGCCGAAGAACGCCCTGACGAAGCAGTATCAGAAGCTGCTGGAAATGGACGGCGTGGCGCTGGAAATTCAGCCGGAAGCCCTTCAGGCCATTGCCCAGAAGGCGCTTGACCGTCAGATCGGCGCAAGAGGACTCCGGGCGATCATGGAGAAGATCATGACGAAGATCATGTTCCTGATTCCTTCCGATCTGTCCATCCAGAAGGTCATCATCACCCCCGAAGCCGTCGAGGGCGCCGACCCCGGCATCGTGCGGGACACCGCCCATCCCCGGGAAAAAATCTCCGGGCGCAAATAATATCTCTATTCTTCCAAGGGGGTAGTTTTTCTACCCCCTTTTTTCAAAAAGGAGGGAAGAACTTTGACTGAAACCATTTTTGCAGGGAAAATGCCCATCCTTGCTTTGCGGGGACTGTGCGTTTTCCCCGAACAGACCGTTCATTTTGAAGTTGGCCGCAGCAAGTCCGTAAAGGCGCTGGAAGCGGCCATGCAGGGCGACCAGACGCTGCTGCTGATTCCTCAGAAGGATTTGCTGGTGGACGACCCGACGCTGAAAGATCTGTATGGCGTCGGCTGTATCGCCAAGGTCAAGCAGGTGCTGAAAACGCAGGGAGAGAATCTGCGGATTCTGGTCACCGGTATCAGCCGGGGCAAGATCACAGAGCTGTCTCAGAGCGAGCCGTACCTTTCCGGCATTGTGGAATCGGCGAGTGTGGAGGAACCGGCGGACACCATTCGCGCCCGCGCGCTGCGCCGGGAGGCCAATTCCCTGTATGGCGTGTATCTGGAGCTGTGCGAGCATCCTGCCCAGACCGTTCAGCTGCGGATGCTGGCCAGCGAGAGCAGCGGCTTTATTGCCGACTCCATCGCCCAGAATTCCGGCATTGACTTCCCGGACAAGGCGAAAATGCTCTGCCAGCTGAACAGCGTCCGCCGTCTGGAAACTGCCGTCCAGCTTCTGCGCCGGGAGGTGGAGATGCTCCGGCTGGAAGGGGATATTCAGGAGAAGACCCGCGCCGCCATCGACCAGAACCAGAAGGACTACTTCCTGCGCGAGCAGATGAAGGCCATCCGTGAGGAGCTTGGGGAAGAGGACGACGAGGACGAATTTGATACCTACGCCCAGAGCATTCAGAATCTCCATCTGGAAGAGGAAACGGAGAAGAAGCTCCTGAAGGACGTGGAGCGGCTGAAAAAGCAGCCCTTCGGTTCTTCCGAGGGGGCGGTGCTGCGGAATTATCTGGACACCGTGCTGGAGCTGCCGTGGAATGTCAAGACCAAGGAGCGGGTGGACGTGGCCGCTGCCCGGAAGATTCTGGAGCATGACCATTTCGGACTGGAAAAGGTGAAGGAGAGAATCTTAGAAACCATCGCCGTCCGGGAAATGGCGCCCCAGATCCTGTGTCTGGTAGGCCCTCCCGGCGTGGGCAAGACCTCCATTTCCTATTCCATCGCCCGGAGCCTGAACCGGAAAATGGCGAGAATTTCCCTTGGCGGCATTCACGACGAGGCGGACATCCGGGGACACCGGAAGACCTACGTCGGCGCAATGCCCGGCCGTATCATGACCGCCATGACGCAGGCGGGCAGCTGCAATCCGGTGCTGCTGCTGGACGAGATCGACAAATTGGGTTCCGACTACCGCGGCGATCCCAGTGCCGCCCTGCTGGAAGTGCTGGACGCGGAGCAGAACCACGACTACCGTGACCATTATCTGGAAATTCCCTTTGATCTGTCCGACGTGCTGTTTATCACCACGGCGAATACGCTGGACACCGTGCCCCGGCCGCTGCTGGACCGCATGGAGATCATCGAGCTTGGCTCTTATACGGATGAAGAAAAGTTCATGATCGCCAAGGATCACCTGATCCCCAAGCAGCTGAAAAAGCACGGTCTGAAAAAGGCACAGCTTCGCATCACCGACGACGCCATTCGGGAGACGATTTCCTGCTACACCCGGGAATCCGGCGTGCGGAATCTGGAACGCTGCTTTGGCGAGATCTGCCGGAAGACGGACATGGAGATTCTTTCTCAGGAAGCGCCGAAGAAGATCACCGTCATCGGCGGCAATCTGGAAAACTATCTGGGCGTCCGCAAGTTCCTGCCCGACCGGCTGCCCTGCACCGATCAGGTGGGGCTGGTCACGGGACTTGCATGGACGAGCGTCGGCGGCGAAACGCTGGAGGTGGAGGTCAACGTCATGGACGGCTCCGGCAAGCTGGAGCTGACCGGAAATCTTGGCGACGTGATGAAGGAATCCGCCCATGCGGCGCTGAGCTACATCCGCGCCAACGCCCAGAAGCTGGGCGTCGCACCGGACTTTTACAAGACCAAGGACATTCACGTCCATTTCCCGGAGGGGGCGGTTCCCAAGGACGGCCCCTCGGCGGGCGTTACCGTCTGCACGGCCATTGTTTCCGCACTGACGGGGGTCAGCGTGCGGCGGGATATCGCCATGACCGGTGAAATTTCTCTTCGGGGACGGGTCATGCGTATCGGCGGTCTGCGGGAGAAGACCATGGCGGCGCTGCGCCACGGCGTGCGCACCGTCATCATTCCCAAGGACAACGAGCGGGATCTGGAGGAGATCGACCAGACCGTCCGGCGTCAGCTGAATTTCATCAGCGCACAGACCATGGACACGGTGCTTTCCGCCGCGCTGAACCGGCCTGCGGAGGTCAGCCCCGCCATTCTGACGGAGCTTCCCGGGGACGTGCGCACCAGAGTGCAAAAGCCCGGCCTGCGCCAGTAACGGAGGGAATGCTGTGAACTTTCAGAATGTGGAATTTCTGATTTCCGCCGCTTCCAAGGAGAATTTTCCCACAAAACGCCTCCCGGAAATTGCCTTTGCCGGGAAGTCCAATGTGGGAAAATCCTCGGTCGTCAACCGCCTTTTGCAGCGGAAAAACTTTGCGCGGGTAGGGGATAAGCCGGGAAAAACCGTCCATGTGAATTACTTCACGCTGGACGGCACCTGCTATCTGGTCGATCTGCCGGGGTACGGCTTTGCGAAGGTTTCCGCCAGCGAGAAGGAACGCTGGGGGCGGCTGATGGAGGATTATTTCGCAGCGAACCGCATTGATCTGGGTGTATTGATCGTGGACTACCGCCATCCGCCCACTAATAACGACATCACCATGGCGCGGTGGTTTCTGGACTCCGGGTGCCCGTTTGTGGTGGTTGCCAACAAGATGGACAAGCTGAAAAAAAGCGAGCTGGAACCGAACCTGAATGTCATCCGGGAGGATCTGGCGCTTCCGGAGGACTGCCCGGTGATCCCGTTCTCCGCGGAGAAGGGGAACGGCCGGGACGAGCTGGTGAAGTACATTCTTGCCGCCGTAAAAAAGTAATACTATTTCCTGATTAAAATCTTTGATTTTAATCAGGAAGGCATCGCCTGATGG
>OHJK01001042.1_pt1 | contig 15070 bp, 12 predicted proteins | sample 1568541 | NCBI WGS metagenome assembly OHJK01 (sample SAMEA3879535, study PRJEB24766) | human gut metagenome | biome: human-associated habitat; feature: feces | place: USA | collected 1985/1987
CGAAGCGCCCGGGCTTCCTCCGCCGTGATGAGCTTTTTCCGCCCGCCGTCCGTAAACAGCACGCCCCAATTTTTCAGCTCCCGCTGGGCGGAGGCCAGGCTTCCGGCGAGCATCCGGTTTTTCGGCGCTTCCGGCAGACCCGGTGTGTAGAGATAGACCGGCTTTCCCTCCGCCAGAGCGGAAAGCACCCGCTCCTCCCGGAACCGAAGCAACTGGGACAGGGTCAGTGAGCCAATGACCACCGCGTCGTAGGGCGCTTCCATCACGTAATCATACCCCAACTCCGCCGCCGGTTCCTTTCCGATCAGCAGCGCCCGGGTCATGGCAGTATTCTCCCGAGATCGCCCTTCCGGAAGCCGCAGGCGTTGGCCTCGTCGTAATCCAGATGGACGTAGGAGGCAAATTCCGGGCTGACCCGCACCGCCACGTCCTCAAAAATCACCGGGCGGCTGGTATACGCCTTCAGCTTCACCGTCTGCCTGTCCCGGACGCCGAAGCGGGCGGCGTCCTCCGGGGTCAGATGGATGTGGCGCTTTGCCACGATGACCCCCTGAGGAAGCGTGACCCGGCCGCACTGCCCCACAATCACCGCGCCGGGGCTTCCGGCTACGTCCCCGGACAGCCGCACGGGGGCGTCGATGCCCAGCGTCCGGGCGTCGGTGAGGGAAATCTCCACCTGCGCTTCCTTCCGTTCCGGCCCCAGCACCGCCACGTTCCCAAATTCTCCCTTGGGGCCGATGACCGTCACCCGTTCATTCGACAGATACTGCCCCGGCTGGGACAGCGGCCGCTTCGGCGTCAGGGGATGGCCGAACAACACCAGCGCCTGCTGCGCCGTCACGTGCACATGCCGCCCGGAGGCTTCCAGCTCCACAAAAATCCGCCCCGCAATGGCTTCGGCCAGAGCGGAAAGTTCCCTGTTTTCCATTTGTTTGCCTCCCTGTGGAAAAATCCGGCTTTACTCTCCCAGTCTCTGCAAAATCTTCTCCGTAAGCAGCTCCACCAGTTCGGCATTCACCGCCCCGACAGCCGCGCCGCCCTGCGGAACCATGGGACTTTCTCCCAAATCCCACGCCACCCGGCGGATATTGATCAAGTCCAACGGAGAGATGTTGTTGGAGGAGCTGCTGCCGCCCACCGCGCCGCAGCCCAGCGTCAGCGCCGGGAACAGCCCCGTGGTCGCGCCGATGCCCCCCAGCGCCGCCGGTGTGTTGACCAGAAACCGGGACACGGGGATTTTGAACGCGAACCGGCGGATGACCGTCTCGTCCGTCGCGTGGATGGCGAAGGTGTGGCCGCTGCCCTCGTGGCGCAGGACCTCCATGCACTTGCTTAAGACGGCGTCCTCGCTGTCCATGACGAAGAACGCCAGCACGGGGCATAGCTTTTCCATGGAGTAGGGCCGGGTCGGCCCCGCCTCCTGCTCCCGGGCAACCAGCACCTTTGTGCCGCTGGGCACGGAGAATCCCGCCGCTTCCGCCAGCTTCGCCGCGGGTCTGCCCACGATGTCCGGATTCAGCGTTCCGTTGGGGCGGAACAGCAGCTTCGCCAGAGCGCCCGCCTGAGTGGAATCCATGAAGTAAAAGCCCTGCCGCTCCCCCTCCGAACGCACGGCGCTTTCCATGCCCTTCTCCACAATGATGCTCTGCTCGGAAGCGCAGACGGTGCCATAGTCAAAGGACTTTGACCTGGCGATACAGGCCAGAGCATGGGCGACATCCGCGCTGCGGTGGATATAGGCAGGGCCGTTTCCCGCGCCGACACCAATGGCGGGCTTGCCGGAAGAATACGCCGCCTTCACCATACCCGGGCCGCCGGTGGCGAGAATCAGCCGCACCGGCTCCGCCTTCATCAGCTCCTGGCAGCCGTCCAAAGAGGGGATGCTCAAGCACGCCACCGCGTCGGCAGGCGCCCCCGCCGCCTGCGCCGCTTCCGATACGATCTGCGCCGCTTTCCGGGTGCAGGCAATGGCCTTGGGGTGGGGGGAAAACACGATGGCGTTCCCCGATTTCAGGGCGATCATGGCCTTGTAGCACACGGTAGACGTCGGGTTGGTGCTGGGGATGATGGCGGCGATGACCCCCACCGGCACGCCGATCTCCCAGAGCTTTTTCTCCGGGACTTCCCGGAGAATGCCCACGGTCTTCATGCCCCGAACCGCCTCCGCCACCCGCTGGGAGGCGAAGAGATTCTTAGCCCTTTTGTCCTCCGCATTGCCGAAGCCCGTCTCCTGAACCGCCATTTCCGCCAGCGCGGACGCCTGTGCCGCAAAGGCTTTTGCCACCGCTTCCACGATGGCGTCCAGCTGGCTCTGGGACAGTTCTGCCAGCTTCCGCTGCGCTGTCTCCGCCCTGCGCGCCAGCTCCCGCGCTTCCTGCCGCGCGGTCAGATCCTTGTCAAATTCCATAGAAACCTCCTTACAGGGACATCCCCGGCAACACGATTGAGGATACCCGCTAAAACAGCAGACTTGACCCGTCGCCTGCTTTCTTTGTCAGCCGTCCGTTCTCCACGAAGCCCATCTTTTCCAGCCAGCGCTGAAATTCGGGGATGGCCGTCTTGCCCGTGATCTCCCGCAGCGCCGCCGTCTCCCGGAAGCCCGTGGTCTGATAGTTGAGCATGATGTCGTCGCCGTGGGGAATGCCCATGAAATAGTTGCACCCGGCCATGGTCAGAAGGCTGGCCAGATTCTCAATGTCGTTCTGGTCTGCCTTCATGTGGTTGGTATAGCAGCAGTCGCACCCCATGGAAATTCCCGTGAGCTTGCCCATGAAGTGATCTTCCAGCCCCGCCCGGGTCACCTGCCGGGCGTCGTACAGATACTCGGGTCCGATGAAGCCCACCACCGTATTGACCAGAAACGGCGAAAACCGCTTGGCGAAGCCATAGCACCGCGCCTCCATGGTCACCTGGTCGGTGTCGAAATGGGCGTTGGAACTGAGCTCCGAGCCCTGCCCCGTCTCGAAGTACATCACGTTGGGTCCCTCGGCGGTGCCCTGCTTCAGAAGCAGCTGCCGGGCTTCCTCCAGCGTCGCGGCGGAGAAGCCGAAGGCCTCGTTGCCCTTCTGGCTGCCCGCGATGGACTGGAAAATCAGGTCACAGGGCGCACCCGCCTTGACGGCCTTGATCTGTGCCGTCACGTGGGCCAGCACGCAGATCTGCGTCGGTATCTGCCAGTGCTCCTTGATCTCCTGAAAACGCCGCAGCACCTTGCCCACCTGCTCCGGGGAGTCCGTCACCGGGTTCAGGCCGATGACCGCATCCCCCGCGCCGAAGCTCAGTCCCTCCAGAGTGGAGGCCGTGATGCCCTCTGGGTCGTCGGTGGTGTGGTTGGGCTGCAAACGGCACGACAGTGTTCCCGGCAGGCCGATGGTGGTATTGCAGTGGGCGGTGACGGTGATCTTGCTTGCGGCATAGATGAGGTCGAGATTGCCCATCAACTTGCACACCGCCGCGATCATCTCCGCCGTCAGCCCCCGGCTGAGCTTGCGGATGTCGCTGCCCGTGGTAGTTTCGTCCAGAATCCACTCCCGCAGGTCGGACACCGTCCAGCCCCGGATTTTCTCATAGACGGTCTCGTTCACGTCGTCCTGAATGATCCGGGTGACCTCGTCGCTTTCATAGGGGACGGCGGGGTGTTCCCGGAGATCGGCCAGCGTCAGAGCGGAAAGCACCACCTTGGCCGCCACCCGCTCCTGGGCGGTTTCCGCCGCCAGGCCTGCCAGCTGGTCGCCGGTTTTTTCCTCGTTGGCCTTGGCCAGCACCTGCTTGATATCCCGGAATGTGTAGGTTTTTCCCAGCAATGTGGTTTTTAATTTCATGTCGTTCATCCTTTTTGTGGGGTGGCCTGCGGAGATCGTCCGTTTCCGCAGGTCACCGTTCTTTCCCCCGGCCGGCGTCCGCGCGCTTCCCAATCATCAGCAGATACAGCATACTGCTCATCCGGTTCATGGCCCGGAGGATATCCACCCGGGTCGGATTTCCCTCCCGGTCGCGGAAGGCCGTCACCGCCGCCAGCTCTGCCTCCCGGGCAGCGCACCGGGCGCGGTTGAGCCGGGCAATGGCCGCCCCGTCCGCCGCCGAGGGCATGAAGTGGGGCTGGCCGTAATAGTCCTGGGGAAAATGGCTGCGCTTGCGCTGCTCCTCCTCCGTCAGGCCGCAGAGCCTGTCCCATTGCAGCGGCTCGTCCAGCACCTCGCAGCGGATGATCCGCCGCGCCAGCTCCAGAATTTCCCCCACCGGTGCTTCCAGACCTTTGTCCGTCAGCTGGCAGAGGATCAGCTCCGATTCCAGCGTGTCCAGCTTCCCCCGGAAAATAATTCTGGGGTGATCCTTCACCACCAGAAAATCCCCGTTTAAGTGGGTCATATGCTCCGGCTTTTCCGTCAGGAAGCCGCCGGTGAGAAGGGGAAAGCAGTCCTGCTTCGCCTGCTCGCCGGGACGGATCTCAATCCGTTCCCGGCTGAGATAGTCCCGGGCGGCACTGGTGAGCTGGTCGCCCTTTCCCAGATAGAAAATGCGCTTGCCCTCCCGGTTTCGGATATTCGCCCGGACGGCTTCTTCGTTATAGAGCATTCCTTACTTCCCGGCGTTCGGGGTCTGGGAAGGACGCCCCTTGGGGAGAATGGAGTCCACCTCCACGTGAGGTCTCGCAATGACGTGGACGGAGATCAGCTCCCCCACCTTCTCCGCTGCCGCCGCACCGGCGTCGGTGGCCGCCTTGACTGCGCCCACGTCGCCGCGCACCATCACGGTGACAAGGCCGCCGCCCACCTGCTCCTTGCCCACCAGCTGCACATTGGCGGACTTGACCATAGCATCCGCCGCCTCAATGGCGCCGACCAGTCCCTTTGTTTCAATCATGCCCAAAGAATTCGTATCCATAGTGTTCCATCCTTTCAAGTTGTGCGGGGACATGTCCCCTCCTGTTTTCGCTTACCGCTCCACCGGCGATGCCGCAATCTCCGCTACCGCGTCGGCGAAGGCCCCGCAGGCGGCGTCGCAGGCGCTTTGCGTCCCGGAAAGCAATCCGCCGCCGAAGTTGGTTTCGCTGGGCGGAGCGTAGAGTTTACATAACGTCACATCCGCCGCTTTCAGCGCCGCGTCCATGGCGTACATGCCCTCCAATGGCGGGGCAATCAGATAAGCCAGCGCCGACCCTGGGCGCACGCCCGCTTCCTTTGCCAGAAACGTCCCCACGCTGCTGACCGTGTGGGCGAGGTACGGCACCCCCGCCGCGTCCTCAAAGCCCACCCGTTCCAGCTCTGCCAGTGCCGCTTCCATACCGCTTCGCACCGCCCCAGGGGTCTGCGCTGCCAGAATGCCGATGACCTCCCCGGCAAAGGGCGTGGTAGCGTTGGCCGCCCCGGCGTAAAAGCTGCGGGCGTATGCCACCTGCACCTGAGCCGCCTTCGTCGCCGCGTCCAAAGCGATGTAGGTGGCGTCGTCGCAATCCGTGGTCAGCAGCCCCAGAGACGGATACCCTTCCGGCGCGCCCAGCTGACGGCACAGCGCCGGGGCGGCGTTGGCCAGATACCGCACCGCCAGAACCTTCACCGGGATCATGCCCCCGCCTCCAGATGCAGTCCCACGCCGGAGACTTTTTTCTTTAGTATGGTCTCGATCAGCCCTGCGATGTGCGCCCCGGCCTCCACCGCCGGGGTGCCCTGTGCGTGAATGTTGGACACCACCGTCCGGGCGGATTCGGAAACGCCAGTCCTTGGCTGGTAGGTGATATAGGCGGACATGCTCTTGTCCGTCACCAGACCCGGCCGCTCGCCCACCAGCATACACACCAGCTCGCACCCCGTCACGTCGCCGATGGCGTCCCCCGCGCCCACGCGGCAGTAGCGGACGAAAATCGGCGTTCCCGGGTCGATGCCCCTGAGCTTCAGGCCGTCCCGGATGGCCGCGAGGCAATCCATGGCGTTGGCGGTGATGGCGGCGGAGGAAAGCCCGTCCCCCACCACGATCTGCACCCGGGGCGTTCCGGGGATGGCAGCGCGGATCTTCTTCTGATTTTCCTCGTCAAAGCACCGGCCCAGATCCGGGCGGGTCAGGTATTCGTCCTTGTCCCGGCACTTACTTTTGACCTCCACCATGCCGTTTTTGGCGGCGAAGTCCTCGCTGACCTGAGAAAATACCGCGTCCTGCGCCGCCGCGTGGTCGGCGCGGAAACGGAGCATGGTCAGGGTCTTGTACCGCGCCCCCGCCCGGCCGCTGCCCAGACGCGCCGGGGTCTTTTCCTTCATTTTCCGGAATTTTTCCTCGTTTTCGGCGTGTTCCACCAGATAGAGCTTCCGTAAGTCCAGCGCCGTCACATCCGGGACAAAGTCGCCGTCCCGGTACGGGGTGGGCGCTTTCTCCGGCTGGGGCGCGGTCGGGCGATAGTCGCCGCCCTTCACCGGCGGCTCGTGCTCCATGCCGCTCAATATCTCCGCCACCATGGCGGCCAGTTCCTGTTTGTTCATATGCCTCTCCCCTCTATTTTCCGAGAACCAGAGTCTTTACCACCACCGGTAGGGCTGGCCCCACCGGGGCACCCACGTCCAGATAGCTGCCCTCGCCCACCTTCACCCGGTCGATGCACAGGATTTCCGCGTTGGGGCCGAGACGAAGCGCCAGCGCCTGTCCCAGTGCCTTGGCCATGTCCTGTTCCAGACAGATCAGCGCTTTTCCGCCCGTGCCCGCCGCGATTTCCTCCGCCATCGTCGCCACCTCCCGGTAGCCCGGGGAATTTATCCCCGGAAACGCCAGAATGGCGCTGTCCTCCTGTTTGCCCAGCTCCCGGCGGATGGTCTCCCGGGAAATGTCCGTCAGCGACACCACCGGGACGTTTTTCAGCGGGAACGGGACGTTCTGATGGAACACGGTGCTTCCGGACAGCTGGGCGCTGTGGCAGCCCGCGCCGATGACCGTGGCGCGGATAGTCTCGCTTCCCAGCGTGAATTCTCCCCCGCAAAGCCTGCTTTCCCGGATAGTCTGTCCCAGAATCGGCCCAATATCGCCGAATTCCAGCCATGGAAGCTCTTTTTCGATGCAGTCCGCCACGCCGCCGGAGAAGGAAATGACCAATTCCTTTTCCCGGCAGGGGTCAAACCGCCCCGCTTCCCGGGTGGTCAGCTGCTCCAGCAGGGGCGTTTCCTCCCGCAGACCCGCCGCCATTTCCAGCGTCTGCGTCAGAATTTCGGCCACGGTTTTCACCTGCCCGGGGCTTGCCTTGTCCCCCGGTTTTAAGTCGCACAGCCCCTCCAGCACCGGAGAAACGTAGGTGACGGTGCCGCCGTCGTCAAATTTCAGCAGCCGCCCGCCCACGTTCAGGCAGCCGGTTCTCTCGATTTTCCCGTCGCGGATCAGCGCAAGGTTGCTGGTGCCGCCGCCGATGTCCATGTGCAGCACCGTTTTTCCCGTCCGCTGGGAGTAGTCCACTGCCCCCGCGCCCTTGGCGGCCAGTACGCTTTCCAGATCGGGGCCAGCTGTCGCCACCACGAACTCCCCGGCAAAATCCGACAGAGCGTCCAGCACCGCCCGGGCGTTTTCCTTGCGGCTGGTCTCGCCCGTGATGATGATGGCACCGGTATCCACACTTTCCCGGCGGATGCCCGCCTTCCGGTATTCCTCCGCCACCAGCTCCCGCAGCGCCCCGGCATCCACGTGGCTCTCGTCCAGCAGGGGCGTAAAATACACCGGACTGCGGTAGCGGATGTCCCGCCGGGCGATCTCCATTTCCGGCACCGCGAAGCCCGACGCTTTGTTTTCCACCGTCAGCTCCGAGAAGATCATCTGGGTGGAGGTGGTTCCCACGTCCAGCCCCACGCTTCGCAGAATGTCAGACACGGCCGGTCACCTCTTCCAGAATCCGCCGCACCAGAAAATCCTCCACTTCCATGGGGTTCGTCTTACAGCAGGGGTCTTCCAGCGCCGCCTTTACGATCTGCTCCGCGTTACGCCACACCGACCGGGGGTCTACTCCCGCCTGCGCCAGCGTCTCTGGAAGGTTCAGCTCCCGGCGCAGACGCACAAGGCCGTTTTTCAGGTTCCGCACGGCGATGGTATCGGCGCTGCCGCCGATACCCGCGGCTCTCGCCAGCTCGGCGTATTTCTTCGCCGCCACATGGGCGTTGCAGGTGATCACCGAGGGCAGCAGAATGGCGTTCAGCCGCCCATGGGGAACGTGGAACAGCCCGCCCAGACTATGCGCCATGGCGTGACACAGCCCCAGCCCTGCCTGCGTGAAGGCAATGCCCGCCATGGTCGCCGCCTGATGCACTTTCAGCCGCACGTCCTTCCGCCCCGCATAGGAGGCCGGGAGGGCGGCAAAGGCGCTGCTGAACGCCTCCCGGGCATACAAGTCCGTCATCGCCCCCGCGTTTTTTGCCGCGTAGGCTTCCACCGCGTGGCTCAGGGCGTCGAACCCCGTCTCGGCGATCAGCCCCTTGGGCAGCTCCTGCAGCAGGTCGCTGTCCAGAATCGCCGCGTCGGGGCGTAGGCGCTTGTCCACCAACGGGTGCTTGACCTTGTTGTGGGTCAGGATGGCAAAATCCGTCACCTCCGAGCCGGAGCCGGAGGTTGTGGGGATGGCGACCAGCTTGTAGTTTCCCTTCGCGAAGTAGGCCATGGCCTTGGCGCAGTCCATGGCGCTGCCCCCGCCAAAGGCGACAATAGCAGACACGTCATGTTCTTTGGCATAGGTGATGCCGCTGCGCACAGTCTCCACCGGCGCGTCAGGCAGAGAGCCATGGAAGACACAAGGCGTGAAGCCTCCGCTGCGGATGCTGTCCAACAGAGAATTCAATAACCCAAGGGAATAGGTTTTATTGCCGCACACCACCATGATATTTTTGCCTGCGCCCCATTGGTTTAAAAGTTCCCCGGTTTGATGAACACTGTTTCTTCCCGCCACTACGAAAGACGGAGCATGAAAATTAAATTCGGTTAACATAAGAATTCCTCCTTACAATAATTAGGGACCCGCTACAAAATACCCAGCATAAAAGCTGCCAATTGTGTCTGCGGACAAAGATGGACAAAACAAGGAAAAATAGAGGTGCAAGTACATCGAATTATGACAGATTCGGTAAAACAGATCCATTCGATTGAGAATTTTGAGAATTTTATTGTCTCACCATGAGAATTTTCTTGCGAAGGCTTATTCCATTTCGTGGGGAGAAGTTTCTCAGCCCACTGGCTTTTGAGATGGACATACTGAACTCATCAGAATAGCCAAAAAAGAAATGGTTTTTTTATCAAATGATCCAAATTTCACTGGTTTACCAGATGTTCAGGCAAAAGGTGTCCGTTATGGCAAAGCGATTGCTTGTATTTAGTCAGGCACGCAAAGCGTGACCAAATATAAGGAGTGTGGTTTTATGCTGACGCAAGAAAAAGAGCGGGAACTGCAGAATTTTGCCCGTGAAATTCGGATCCAAACCATCCGACAGATTGGGATTCGGGGATTTGGACACATCGGTGGATGTATGTCAATCGCGGATCTGCTGAGTGTCCTGTATGGGGAGGACATGAAGTACGATCCCCAAAATCCTTCCTGGGAGGGCCGGGACTGGTTGGTTTGCTCCAAGGGCCACGCGGGACCGGCCATCTATGCGGCACTGGCACTGAAAGGCTTTTTCCCGATGGAGTGGATGGAAACGTTGAACCAGCCCGGGACAAATTTACCCAGCCATTGTGATCGCCGGAAGACGCCGGGTATTGATATGACCACAGGTTCTCTGGGGCAGGGGCTCTCAATTGCAGCCGGCATCGCGCAGGCACACCTTTTAAATGAAAAAAAGAACACTGTTTATTGCATTATGGGAGACGGGGAGTCCCAGGAGGGCCAAAATTGGGAAGCCATCCTGTATGCGGCACAGCAGAAGCTGGGAAATCTTATCCTCTTTGTGGATGACAATAAAGCCCAGATTGACGGCTACGTTAGTCAGATTAATGAGATGGAGAGCTATGTAGACAAATTTAAGAGCTTCCACTGGGATGCTGTTGAGATCAACGGACACGACTATAATGCCATTCATGAGGCAATTCTAAATGCCAAAGCGGTTCAGGATAAGCCCAGCGCCATTATTCTGCACACCATCAAAGGGAAAGGCTGCACATTTGCCGAGCGCACCTGGTGCCATCATATTTCTGTGTCCAAAGAGGATATGGAGGAAGCGCTTCAGGCGCTTCAAGCCTGATTTTGACAAAAAAAGGAGGAACACTTATGGGCTATCAAGTAATGAATAAGATTGAAATGGAGCCTTCCGGTCTGTCAGAGACTTATTTTCATACCATGATGCGTTTGATGGGTGAAAATCGTGATATCATGGAGCTGGAAGCTGACCTAGGCGTTTGCATTCTCGGCGGCGGATACAAAGAAATGGAACAAACCTACCCGAAACAGCTGTTCAACTGCGGGATTCAGGAAGCCAATATGGTCGGGGTCGCCTGTGGCTTGTCCGCGGTTGGGAAGATCCCCTTCTGTCATACCTTTGCACCGTTCCTGGCTCGCCGTGCCAATGATCAGATTTTTATTTCTGCCTGCTATGCAGGGGCCAATATTCGCTTGGTTGGATCTGATCCTGGCGTAATGGCTGCTTTCAATGGGGGTACGCATATGCCCTTTGAGGACGTTGCGGCTTTGCGCGCCTTCCCCGAATTGACAATTGTAGAACCCACCGATAGCGTGATGTTGGTCAACCTGATGGATCAACTGGCAAAACTCCAAGGTGTCTATTATATCCGTATGGCCCGAAAACCCATGGCCAAAGTTTATCAGGAAGGCTCTGATTTTACCATCGGAAAAGGCTGTGTGATTCGTCCGGGCTCGGATGTCACCATTGTTGCCGCTGGAATAATGGTCGCCGAAGCGATGGAGGCCGCAGAGTTGCTGGCAGCCGATGGAATTTCTGCCCGTGTGGTGGACATTACGATCAAACCCATTGATGAAGATCTTTTAACAACCTGCGCGCAGGAGACAGGTGCAATTGTCACAGCTGAAAATCACAACATTATTGGAGGCCTGGGCAGCGCAGTCTGTGAGACGCTGGGCAGCAATTGCCCTGTCCCTGTTGAGCGTGTGGGCGTCAAGGACAGATTCGGCGAGGTTGGCCCCATTGACTATTTAAAACAGGTCATGGGCCTTACTGCCCAGGACATTGCCGTGGCAGCAAAAAAGTCAATTTCCCGGAAATAAAGTCGGAAGAAAAGGAGAAAACACGCGATGAAAAGGACAAGAGCCGTATTGGTTGCGCCTAAGCAGTTTGATTTTGTTCAGGAGGAAATCCCAAAGCTGAAAGAAAATGAAGTGCTGTATAAAACTATCAGTGTAGGGCTGTGCCATTCTGACATCCCCGCATATCGCGGAACCAGCGCCATGGGCTTCGGAAACAAACATGGCTATGACGCAATGATCAAGAACCCTCAGTTCCCCATGGGAATTGGGCATGAGCCAGTATGCGTTGTCGAGGATGTAGGCAGTGCCGTTACATGTTTCCGACCGGGCGATTTGGTGACGGGCGTACTCAGTACCTGTATTGCGGATTACAATGTAGCAGCCAACGCACAAATGATCAAGATCCCGGAGACATCAAAGCCGATCGACGCCTGCCTGGGTGAGCCGATGATGTGCGTGGCCAACATTGTGCGTGCCGTGGAGCCGAAAATGGGAGACCGGGTTGCTGTGATAGGGTGCGGTTTCATGGGGCTTATGGTTATTGCCGGACTGAAAAGTCGGGCTCTAGGCGATATTGTTGCCATCGACTTGGATGAAAAGCGCCTGGAAATGGCGGTCCAATACGGAGCGACCAAGACCATTAATCCTAAAAACGTGGATGTGGAGGACGTCTCGTTTGAACTGACCCACGGGAGGATGTATGATTGTATTGTTGAGATCACCGGGAGCTTGCGCGGATTGCAGACCGCTCTTTCGGTGGCAAAAATATCGGGCCGCGGCAAGATCCTTGCACCGTCTGTGTATTCAAAAAATGAGACATGGACAGAGGAGATGGCCTACAATATGATGTACCGTTCTCCCATTATCCATGTGGTTCATCCTTATTATACGAATGAATACATGCATACTCTGGAAATCGGAGTGGAAGCTTATGTCAAGGGTGTATTCCCCACAGAGGAATTGATCACCCACCGTATCCCATTCGAACGGGTTGACGAAGGCTTCCGGCTGCTGGATACGAACCCGCCCGGATATATTAAGGGAATTATTACATTTTAAGAATCTGCAGATTGATGAAAAAAGGAATAGAGAGGAGCGCCCATGAAAGAAACTGAATCCATCCAAACTGTGGATACAAATATTAAGATTCCTTTTTGGAAAGCGGCCTGCTTTGGGTTAGGAGATTTCGGAAATAACTTTGTTTGGACCTTTGTGGGATCCTATCTGATGATTTTCTATACAGATGTATTTGGGATCCCAATGGCGGCTGTCTCCTTGCTGATGCTGATTGCACGGGCATGGGACGCGATCAATGACCCGATTGTCGGAAGTCTGTCCGACCGCACCAGGAGCCGCTGGGGCCGCTACCGGCCTTGGGTGCTGCTGATGTCTTTCCCAACAGCAATCATTACGGTGCTGACGTTCTGGGCACACCCCGATTGGTCTAATACATCCAAGATTGTCTATATGTATGTGACATATGCACTGCTGGTATTCTGTTACACAGGAGTGAATATTCCATACAGCGCAATGACCAGTGTTTTAACTCAGAATACGGACGAACGGGCGAAGCTGTCCACTATGCGGATCACCCTTGCCAATATCTCTATTGCCGGAATTGGGATCATCGTTATTCCCATGGTCTCTGCTTTGGGCAAAGGGGATGCCGCGATGGGATACCGCCTGACTGCGGTCATTTTTGTGCTCATATTTATGTGCTGTTCCGCAGTCGTGTTTGCGACGCAGAAGGAAGTCGTTCCTCCTCCGGTCAAGCATAAGTACCCCCTTAGGGTTCAATTTAAATCCATGTTGGCAAATCGCCCATTTTTGATTGCATTCTGCGGCCAACTGCTCTGGGGCTTTTTTATCCACGGAAGAGGTTCCATGTATACTTACTACTTCAAGTATGTCCAGGGCGACGAAGGTCTGATGTCTCTATATAATCTTGTAGGACTTGTCCCTCTCGTTGCAGGCTGCTATCTGTTTAAAGCTTGGTATAATGTCGATGGCAATAAGGGGCGTGTCACCGCTTATGGATGTATCGGAGCCGGTATCGCCATGATCCTTATGCGATTTACCTCACCTATCGGTTCGCCTGTACTATTCTATGCGCTGTGTGCAATTTCTAAATTCTTTGAAGGGGTTTTGGCTTCTGGTATTTATGGCGTGATTCCCGACACGGTAGAATACGGGCAGCTGAAAACCGGGGTTCGAAACGACGGCTTTTTGTCTGCATTTATCTCGCTGGGAAATAAATTTGGCATTGCATTGGGCAGTGCCGGCGTGGCGGCCATTCTGGCAGTTTTGGGGTTCCAAGCGAATGTGACGCAGACTCCTTTGGTCAGCGGCACCATCAACAATTTCTTTACTGTAATTCCAGGAATCTTGTCTGTTCTCTGCGGAATTGTCTTCTTGTTCTACAAAATTGACCGAAAGACCTTCAATGATATTTTGTCAAAGCTGAACGACAAAGTGCAATCTAATGATCCAGATCTTGATTAAAGCAAACTCGCATCAACTAGATTTTTAGTCTCATAGCGATCAGTCCGGCTCAAACGCCTCCAATTATTGGGGCGGTATTTGAGCCGGGCTGTTCGCTTTTGGAATTTCAGATCATGAGACCATATTGCGGCACGGTTTCGATTCCTGTATGCTATAATAAAGAAAAACTGATTGTATGGTCCAATCCTCAAATTTGTCTTTCTCAATGTTTCGGCAAAAATCAGTTTCAGAGCCTCCCATACTAGACCATGCTCTTTGCAAGCAAACAGTGGGTTCCACATGTGCAGGCAAAAAACGATAATATACTTGCGACAGGAGATGATGTCTATGCTACAATCGCAAATTCATTGCCAGCAACAAATCCTATCAGCCGAAATGAGACAATCACTAAAAATCCTGCAGTTACCAATGGCTGGACTGCAGGCAGAATTAATCCAGTTTGCAGAAGAAAACCCAATGGTAGATCTGGACCAATTCTATAAAGATTGGCAGAACGGGGACTCCAATTCGCTTATGACTTTTCGTGAGGATTTTTCCGGTTCCATTTTTGAGACCGTGATCCCGTCCCGTCAGGCGGCCAATGAAAATGATTCTGCTCAGACTGCTGATGGCGGTTCAATACAACATCAGGAAACCTTTTCAGAGTATGTGAAGGAACAGCTTCCACAAATTTTGAAATATCTTCCATTTTGCTATGCGGCATGGTGCGAATACATCATTGACAGTCTGGACCATCGCGGATACCTAGACGAACCGCTCGATTTGTTGGCTTCCTTCATGGGAAGTTCAGTGGAAGAGGCAACGCAGGCTTTGTACGCTGTGCAGAGCTTAGCTCCGACCGGAGTGGGTGCTCGCTCTCTGGAGGAATGTTTAACCCTCCAATTAGCTCACAGTCCCTATTTTAACAAATATACTCTGAACATCATTCAGGATTATCTTCCCCTTCTGGCGAAAGGAAATATAGAAAAAATCTCAAAAGATCTGAAGATTCCTTTTGCTGAAGCACAACGCTACTGTCAAGTCATTCAAGCATTTAACCCGATTCCCAGCAATGGGTTTTTGCAGTCCAAAGATTTGCCCGTCTATATAATTCCGGATGCTGCTGTGGAAATCCAGGGCCAGGAAATTACGGTGTCTTACAACCAGCGGGCTCTGCCTAAAATTTCTCCGCTCTCGGAATATCTTGCTATAATGGAACAGCAGAAAACAACAAAATTAGGTGCTTATTTAGAAGATCAAAATCATCGAATCATAAGGATGCAACAGGATCTGAAGCGACGAGAATCTACCCTGATCAAAATGATTCGTTTTATTTTGGACAGACAAAAAGAATACCTCTTGGGGCAAGTCCCAGCCCCCGTTCCTCTGTCTGTTCAGGAAATCGCCCAAGAATTGCACTTC
>OHJK01001048.1_pt1 | contig 15019 bp, 9 predicted proteins | sample 1568541 | NCBI WGS metagenome assembly OHJK01 (sample SAMEA3879535, study PRJEB24766) | human gut metagenome | biome: human-associated habitat; feature: feces | place: USA | collected 1985/1987
GGTGCACCACAGATCATACTTCCCGTTATGTCATCGTCCATTTCCATCATAACCGGAACATTGTTCCTGAGAACTACCTCATTTAGCTTCATATATATCTGCTTATACTGAGGCTTCTCAAACATATCATAGAAATAACCCATATGCTTCTGAGGGCCGGCCGGCTCAACCATCTTCTTGCCCACAGGATCTATGATAGTTGTATAAAGTCCTGTGAGTGCAGAGAACGCCTTCGTTATCAGAGTCCACTTCTCGGTATCTATCTGATTCCTTTCCTCATCCGACTGGGTATTTGTCTTCATAATGTATGAGAGCTTGTCATCGAACTCCTTCTTAGCGCGCTCAACACTGTTCTCAAGAGCCTTCTTGTCCGTAATATCAGATATAAAATACTCAACCGTGTATGTGTTATCAGCCGCCTGTGTCACAGAGCTCTGGGACTTCACCCAGATAACCTCGCCTCTGTCGTTGACTATCCTGAACTCTTCCTCGTAGTCCTTGTCCTCGCGCTTCGTGGCGTTTCTGACATTCGCCATAACCCTGCTTCTGTCCTTCGGATGGATATAATCCTCTATGAGTCTGTCACCAAGCTTGATGGCATCCACATTTATTCCCATCTGCTTGGCGTTCGGGGTTATATACTTGAAGATCGGTCTGCCATTCTCGTACTGCTGTACCATGACAAAGCTCTTGATCTTAGACATGGCAGATAATATATACGCCGCCTGATCCTCATTGTATCCTGTCTCCTTGTCCTTTATGAACAGGAGCTCTATTCCATCCATGTCGCCATCTGTGGTTCTCACGATGTGACACTTAAGTCTCATCTTATTTATATCTCTGTGAGCTGATACGATCCTAGTCTCCATCTCAAAATCATCCACTCCGGTATTCTGAACCTTGTAGAGCTGTCCGATCAGAAGGTCATAATCACTCTTAGGGAGCAGGTCGCTGAGTCCCACCAGCCCACTGTAGAAATTGCCATCTGTATATCCATACTCAGATATGTTCTTAGATACGTATCTCGTTCTCCATACACCCTCCGGCTTATACAGATACAGAGCTATAACGCCTATATGGTTTATAATCCTCTCAAGACTCACGCTTCCTATCGTAACGTCTGATCGAAGCTCAAACAATACCATATACGCCTTCTTGTCACCATATTCAAACTGGTTGACAAATCCACTGACTACATATCTGTCCTTGTCGTTAACTATAAGTCCAAGTCTGTGCCATATGATAGCCTTCTTGTCGTCAAGTGTCGGCCAGAACTCATCGCTGACCATAAACTTATCCGGCTCCATGGCAATGGATTCAACATCCGAACCCACGATCTTAACTGCGGCATTGTTTATGCTGAGGACTTCACCATCCTCGCAGAACACAACCGCAGGATATTCAACTATTCCCAGAAAATCTGAATAACCACTAAGTCTGTTTATCTCCATAAATATCTCTCCATATATCCACTGCACAAGTGCAGTTTTATCCCATTATTATACACCCCGTATATTATTTACCCCTTAATGCACATAAAACTTTCCTATGTCCCATCACATAGAAAAGTTTCATGTTACCATATATCATATATTACTACTGTGCATCCTCAGCATCACTAACCATAGCAGTTGCCTCGCTCTTCAGTCCGGTAAATGCCTTGTCGGCAACATCCTTTGTTGAAGCACATGCAGAAATAACATTGTCCAGTGATGACAGAAGATCTGACATATATCTGCTTACGCTCTCGCACTCCTTCTTCACATTGTTGCGAAGTCTGGTTGCATCATCTGTGGCTGCATTTCTTGTATTGGCAGCATCCTTCTGAGCTTCCTCTCTCATAACCTTGCACTCGTAATCTGTCTTTGCCGACAGAGCCTCTGCATCTGCGTGAGATTTATTTCTTGTCTTCTCTGCCTCTGAGTATGCCTCATCCTTCATGCTGTTGCACTTTGCCTCGGTCTGATCATACATCTGCTGGCACTGTATCTCTGTATCTGTCTGGAGCTTTGTGCATCTCTCCTTGACATCTGTCTCGTATGCCTCGAGCTCTGCAGTTATAGTATTCTTCTTGTCTGTGCACTCCTTCTCAGTCTGTGCGATCAGTGCGTCTGCGCTCTCACGGGCCTCAAGAAGTGTTCTTGATATTGACTCGTATCTTCCTGCATTCTCAAGCTCTCTCTGCTTGTATGCATTGATCTGCTCCTTGAGTGACTCTATCTCGCTCTCCTGCTCTGAATTGGTCTTCTTGAGAGTCTCTATGGTCTTGGAAGACTCTGTCATATTGACCTCTCTCATGGTCTTGAGACTCAGAACAGCCTCGCTGAGCTTGTTGACGTTCGCCTTAAGCTCCTCTACTTCTTTATTGTGCTTTTCCTTAAGTTCATCAATATAGTAATCAACGGATGCCTTATCATATCCACCAAACTTCACTGTCTTCAGTGATTCTACTCTATCGTCAGTTACAACATCTTCTACCTGTTTTGCCATGACCTTACCTCCGAAAAACTAATCCTATTGTAGATACTCCGTAATTATAGCACACATAATTCTGTAAGCAAAGTATTTTTACCTTTTATGATTACAAACCACTTTTTTTATGCTATATTGTAACTGCTCATTGAATTTAAATTTTACGGAGGATCATATAGATGAAACACCATTCAAAACTTGTCATATTAGGTCTCGCGGCAACCCTCGTGATGACATCACTCACAGGCTGTCTTCACCGCAAGAAGACCACCTATCAGACATACATGCAGAACATTCTCGACGTCAACTACAAAGGAAGCTTTGACGGATACGTGAAGGACAACGACGGCTCCGAGGAGGACGCCTCAGCCATGTACAGCGACAGCATAGATTATCTGGCCGGCCAGCTCATCAATCATTACTCACTGAACAACGCAGAGACAGACGAGGTGGATGCTATATTTGACGAGACCGCAAAGGTCATCTACTCCAAGGCCAAATACGAGGTGTCAAGAGCCTATAAGAGCGGAAGCGACTACTATGTGGACGTGACCGTGTATCCTATGGACATTCTCAATCAGGCATTTGACGATGTGTTCGCATATATCGACGACTATAACAAGAAGATCAGCGCCGGCGATTTCAACAACACCACAAAGGAAGATTACGAGAAAGAATTTGCCCAGGGCGTGTCGGATATCCTTCAGAATAAAGCCGCAGACATGGATTACCGCAGTCCTGTTGTGGTCTCTGTGAAGATAACCGATGACGGCGACTATTACTGTGCTGACCCGGCGGGGCTGTCCCAGGTTGATGCATCCATGCTTGCAATAGAGGGTTCCCAGCAGAGCTCAGGCTCTGACAGCTCTGACAGCTCTGACAGCTCAAGCGAGGACAGTTCAGACGAAGGCGATATCTCCTCGGGTGGCGAGACCGCCGAGTAACTATATGCATTAAGAATGTGTCTTAAGAATATACATTAAGAAAAGCTCAGCCTGTGTGATTTCTACTGAATCCATCACACAGGCTGAGCTTTATATATATGTTATCTCCGGCTACTTTCTCACCCTGACTGACTTTGTCTTGCTCCATGCTGAGTAGCATCTTGTGCCAAACTTGTTCGAAAAGCTTCTAACCCTTACATAATATGTTTTTCCGCCTTTAATCCGCTGCTTTGCTCCAAGACTCGCAGTCGTCTTGCTTCCACCGCTTAACACCGTGAATGCATATGTACCCTTTTTAAAGTTTGATGTTGTTGAATACTGGATCTGATAGCCATCTGCGCAGCTTATCTTTCCCCACTTTAATCTTACAGACGCAGCCGATGGGCTCTTTATCTGGCTTATACCTGGTATCTTCGGGCTGACAGTAACAGGTATTATCTTCTTCACCTTCACATGATTCGAATCTCCAGCATATACGGTGATGTTTGCCTTGCCTATATACCGGGCTGCGATCGTTATTGTTCCAGCAGAGTCTACCTTTACAGCTTTTTTATCCGAGCTGTAGCTGAGCTTTCCGGCACGTGCGCTCACGCTCTGTGAAATAGATATTCTCTTCGAGCTGGTTGACATCTCTATTCTGTAGCTGCGCTTTTTCAGCGTTATGCTGTTCGGCGCCTTTTTGATCGTAAAATTGATCGTCTTCTGTCCCTGATATGTGCCAGCGCCTATAATTACAGCCTCTGCTGTTCCGGCTGCTTTGTTCTTATTGTATGAAACCGTATAATCTGTATCCTTCTCCAGCGTTTTGTCGCCAAGCTTTACTGTTACAGCCGGCTTCTTCGAATTACCATCATATGTATATTCTGTCTTGTTAAGTGTAACCTTTGCTGACGATATGCTCTTACGCGTGAGCTTTGAGCCATACGCATAGCTAGTCTCACCCTTTTCTCCACAGTATACACATGCATAGTAATACTCTGCCGGAGAATCATAATCTGCTGCCTTCTTCAGATATCGTGCAGTTGTTTTCTTTGCTGTGTAGCTGTGATCGACTGGGTCTGTTGCTGTACCGGTTTCAAAAATCTCACCACACATGCTGCAGACAACATCTCCTGTATATCCGCCGCCCATACAAGTAGCTTTCTTCTCTCCTACAAGCGTTCTATCATGGTCTGTCTTTGGAAGAATCTCAGTAGTCCTGCTGAGTTCTGCCTTGCACATGGTGCAGTATATAACCTTGTCTCGGCTGCCTTCAGCCTGACATGTAGCCAGATTTACATTCTCATACACAGCCTTTCCCTGGGTATGTCCGAGTGGCTCTGTCTTCTCATCCTTTGTCTTTTGGCATCGCTCACATGTGTATCTGATCAGACCTTCTGCTGCACACAAAGCTTTTTTCTTAACCACGCCTGAATCCCATCTATGTCCCAATGCACCAATGGCTATCTTCTTGGTACTCTGATAACTCTTGCCATTCAGCGTGCATTTTGCTGTACACACCTTTGCACCATCGTTCTCGCAGGATGCCTGCGTTATCTTGCTTGTTACAGTCATCGGTTCACTGATCACATGACTCGAATCTCTGGTACAGGTGAGAACCAGCTTGCAAGTGTTGCCATTTGCTGACCACTCATACTTTGGGGCGTAATCATGCCTCAGGCTATCCCCGTGTGTAAATGTCTTTTTGCGATTCACTCTTCCACAGTTATCACAGGAATAATAATATTTCGCAGCAGTTGTACAGGTCGCAGCCTGTGCAAGAGTTTCATCATTTACTATTTCCGCAGTGTATGAATGTCCGCCTATCTCTGTTATATCAAGTTCATACTCAGCCTTCACCCACGGATTATATTTACTGGCAACCGTAATCGTTACAACGCCGTTGCCGATTGCCGAAAGTGATGCCGCAGTCCTAGACACTTCATTCACCTTTACAACAGTCTCATCCGACGATGTAACCGCATACTCATGTATGTCCGCTCTCGTTGGCCAATCCATTATATTTATACTCAGTTCCGCTCCAATTTCATACTCACTTGGTGAAGTAGTCCTGTTATCGCTGTCCTTCTCCTGCCAATACACATATCTGATACTGGTAGGAAGTGACACGATCTTCTCATATCCGCACTTTGAACACGTCTCTACTGTCTGGCTTTCACCCTCATCTGCCTCTGATATGACATACTCATGTCCCCCCTGATCTGCCACATTGAACGTGTATTCCTGACAAATTGAGCTGTCATATTTATGAACTATTCTTATGGTTACATCACCTGTTCCGACCGCCGTAAGCTTAGCATCATATCTTCTATAAGAAGATTCCGGATCACTCACTTTTACAATACCTTCATCCGATGATGTAACTATAAACTCAGAGTTGTCGACCTTCGTTGGTGCATAATCTACTTCCAGATTGATCTCATCACCTACTTCCACATCAGCAGGCTTGTAATATCCATTACTATCACTCCACCATACAGTACGTGTTATCGCCGTCGGGATTGTCACCGTTTTTGTCGTCCCGCACTTTGAACAAATTTTTTCTGTCTCTCCAGATCCCGGTTCTGCCTGACTTATTACATAGTCATGACCACCCACATCTGTTACCGACACAGTGATTACCCTCTTCATATCCGGATTCACGACCGGATATACAGTAACCGTCGTCTCACCTATCTTATTCATATGGAATGTTCCAGCATAGTTAGACGAAGGGGTATACGAAATAATAGACGGGTCTGCTATATCAAACACGAATTTGTCATCGGATTTGCTATCTGATGCCGTCGAGAAAGATATGTATGTCTCTATATCCTTTCCTACTTCGAACTCCTGATCATATGTGGCTGATGAAGCAGTTTCCGATAATCTCCAGTACACGTACATCGTCTTTGGTCCTGTTACTTTACATCTCGTACATACGCCATCTGTAAAGCTATGCCCAAGAGCCGGAACCTCATCCTCTATCTTTTTGTAGCCACATTTAGCGCATGTGTATACTGTTCCACCTGTCTCTGTACATGTGGCCTCTTTTTTCACACCTTCACCATACACATGCTCCGTGCATGCATCATACCGCTGTCCAAGCAGCTTATCCAGCTTGGCCTGCGCTGCATCCACCTTTTTCTGCCACTTCTCCGGATCTACAGTCTCATAATATTCATCAAACAGCTTCTCAAATTCAGCTATTGTGTACACCTCATATTTGCTAGTATAGTTTGAAAGCTTGCTTGCATTGAAGCATGAAGTATTGCCATACCTGCCATAGAGTGTGAATCCGACTCCCATCACCTGATCTGCTGCCCAGAACATATTGGTATAATGTCCAACCGTGACTCCCTCCGAATCCGCCTTTTGTTCAACAGCTGTAAGCTGACTCTGCGAAGTTATGGATGAATATCCCAGCTCATCCCTTATCTTGTTAAAAGATGCCTTCTCACTGTTCCATCCTGCCGCCGGATCAGTATATCCAAACGCCAGATTCTCACATGACACCTGAAGAAGTGAATGATTTGTGAGTCCTGCACCTCTGTCCGCGCCTGACTGTGCCACCGCCATGAAATAGAAATTAGTCTTAGCCGCATTCCTCTTCATTGCCCCGACATAGTTTTCGTCTGTGTCCCTTAACGAATTAATTTTATTCAATACCGCAAATGTCGCCTTTGTGTTTTCAAGCGATATGGCGTCTTTCTTATCTCCGGTAACAACAACCTTGTTATTTCTCGATTCCGGAAGACCTGTATTATTTCCACCAGCCCACTTGGAGAAATCTTCCTCACATGCATTCTGCAGGACATTCTTAGCCCAATCCAGATCATTTTTCTGTTTTGTTGTCAAGTCGTTCTTCGCAAGCATCCAGTCTACAAAGCCTATAGAGCCCTGATCATATACAGCCTGCACTTCACTCTGATCTTTCTTCACCTGTTCCAGCTCACTCTGAGCCTCTTCTATCTGCTGGTCAAGGGTACTGGCCTTAACAGTCTGAATACCTGTCGTCTGAATACCTGCCGTCAGCATCAGCACTGCACACATTACCACTGTTGCTGCTTTTTTACACAGTGTCCTTCCCGATAAGCTTCCTTTTCTTTTCATAATCTTTGATACTCCCCCTTTTTTCACATTCTATTTATATTACCCCTTTACCCACATGTACTCCGGCGCGCCCATGCAGGGGATTTATTATAAAATAAGGAGACTCATTATAATAATAAACAAGTCTCCTTATCCAGTATAATATACTATTTTATTTCTCCTTGAAGGTGAACTCCTCGTTCGCAAGCTTGAATCTGATACCATCTATGAGCATCATATCCGTTCCGCTGCTTATGATCTTGCCACCAAGGTAAGTGTGGTTGGTCGACTTGTTATCTCTCAGATAGTACACGCCGTTGACATTGATAATGTAAGCATGGCGGCGGCTGACTGAATTGTTGTCAGTTACCTGATAGTCAACTCCCTGTGTAGACTTACCGATACAGAATATCGGCTTGTCGATCCTTATCCTCTCACCTGTTCTGGTTCTTATGATGACAGGGCCGCTCTTGCCACGGTTGTTGGCTGTGAGAACTGTTGTCGAACCGTCATCGTTGTCATCAAATCCAATATCATTTGATGAGAAATCCTTAACTTCCTTTGCAAGCTTGAATGAAGAAGTTGTAACATGAGGAGTCTCAGGAACCTCTACCTTAGCCACATTGACCGGGCTGACTCCCGCTGACTTCATAAGCTCCTGCTCATCCTCAGGATGTGCTATATTGTCATTCTTCAGGTCTGTTATAAACTTATAAAATTCTGACAGATAAAATGTAGGATTGTGATCAAAGTATTTGATAAGCTCATATCCGGCATCGGATGCCTTCTTATTCGCAAACTTCATATTGCCCATAAGATCCCTTATAAACTTCTCCATATTACATCTGTCCATAGGCTTATCTATAGGCAGGAATATGAGCTGAACAGCCATATTCTGGAAGTCTATATACATATATCCCTTATTCAGTATAACCTTTCCAATGGACAGATCATTCGCCTTGAGATACATGAGCTGATCTGCAATACTGAATATCAGATCAACCAGCTCATCCTTGTGTATCTTCTTCTCAAGGAACTGATTCATGGTAGTCATGGCTGGAATAGAATATGTCAGAGCTCTCTGACCATCTATATATTCCTCATGGCAGAACGCATTATTGCCCACAAACTGAGCATTGTACAGCTCTACCTCATTGTGAAGAACCTCTACATCGTCTTCAATCTTAAAGTACAATTTGTACTCATCACACAAATACATCTTATCACTCATATAAAACCCTCCGATATTTATCGCACGATATCCATGTAAGTCCCGGAGTCAATTATTCTACTGTAACTGACTTTGCCAGATTACGTGGCTTATCTACGTCCAACCCCTTTGCATCGGACGTGTAATACGCTATAAGCTGCAGGATGACAGCAGCCGAAAATACCGTGAACAATCCATCCTGCTTTGGTATGGATATGTGTTTGTCACATACATCTTTATCATTGTACTCTTCATCCATGCTGACAAGAATGACGTATGCGCCTCTTGCCTTAACCTCGCGTATATTGGAAATCATCTTTCCGTATACAGATTCCTGTGTAGCCAAAGCTATGACCGGAACGTTCTCAGTTATGAGTGCTATCGTTCCATGTTTTAACTCCCCTGCCGCATAAGCCTCAGCGTGAACATAAGAAATCTCTTTCAGCTTCAGTGCACCTTCCAGTGACAGTGTATAATCCAGTCCTCTTCCTATGAAGAATGCATCCGGAGCCATCTTTATATAGTTTGCAACTGTCTTTACTTCATCTGCCTGCTTGAGTGTCTCCTCTATCACCGGGATAACGCCCTGAAGCTGTCTGATGAATGCCTTTGCCCTGTCCTCAGAGTATATACCCTTGACATAGCCAAGTCTGCATCCAATGAGATACATTGCAGCCATCTGTACCGAATATGCCTTGGTACTTGCAACTGCGATCTCAGGACCGGCATGTGTATAAAGGACGTAATCGCTCTCTCTGGCGATGGTCGATCCCTTTACATTGACTATGGACAGAACCTTTGATCCACATCTCTTGGCAAGTCTGAGTGCCTCGAGTGTGTCAATAGTCTCTCCTGACTGTGATGTAACTATTACGAGAGTCTTTTCATTTATGAGTGGTTCCTTGTATCTGAATTCTGATGCTATCTCAACATTAACAGGAATCTTTAACTCCTTCTCAATCATGGCCTTGCCGACTATTCCGGCGTGCATAGCTGTTCCGCATGCAACCACTGTGATGTTCTCAAGATTCTTAAACACCTCATCATCGATGCCATCCTCTGTGAAATCAGGAAGCTCATTCACTATACGAGGAGTTATCGTGTTTCTCAGTGCCTCTGGCTGCTCATAGATCTCCTTCAGCATAAAGTGCGGATATCCACCCTTCTGAGCTGCCGTTATGTCCCATGTTATCTTGAGCATCTCCGGCTCTACCATGTTCCCCTTCATGTCTTCTACTTTGATGCCTGTGCTTGAGAGTGTCAGTATATGATACTCCGGCACAACAAAGTATTCCTTTGAAAATGATATTATCGCTGTGAGGTCTGATGCAATGATCGATCCCTCATCTGTGTATGAAGCGATCATCGGACTTACATTTCTCACTGCGTATATCTTGCCCGGTCTGTCTGCAAACATAATGCAGAGTGCAAATGAACCGGCTATAGCCTTAACAGCCTTTCTGATAGTCTCGATGGGATTGCCATCGTACAGTGTGTCCAGAAGTGCTGCTACTACCTCTGTGTCCGTCTCGGATACCAGCCTGTCGGCCAGTCCGTATTCTCTCACAATGTCGTTATAGTTCTCTATAATTCCATTATGTATAAGTGCCACATCTCCGCACCTATGTGGATGTGCATTCACATCCGTAACTCCGCCGTGAGTAGCCCATCTCGTATGGCCTATTCCACAGGTTGATCTGTACACAGGACTGTCGTCGCTGCACATCTCCCTGAGGTCTTCCACTCTGCCGGCTTTCTTCTTGATCGTCAGTGTATCATCATCATTAAGCAGTGCTATTCCCGCACTGTCATATCCCCTGTACTCGAGCTTTGCCAGTCCGTCAATAAGAATGTCCTTGGCTGGTTTCTTTCCTACATATCCTATGATTCCACACATATTAAATTAATCTCCTTTCGGCTTATAACCACGCTGTATACTGATAATATTATAATATGGCGCACTTAAAAAAGGTGAAGCCACCATACATAACAGCTATGGGTGTCCGGTCATGATTCTTTGTTTTGGAGTTACCCCCATATTTGGATATCATGTGCGCATCCAGACTCTGCGTGAAGGCATCCGCCGAATATTCGATAACCTTCAACCTCGTTATCCCTGAAAGCCAAAGCCCAGGGGTCATGGCGCTAAGATTTCTAAATCTTTCCAAAGGCACACTCCTCCTGTCCGTGCACCTAACAAAATTCTATCATGAAACATCTAATAAATCAATGCAGAAAGGCCTCTGCGTATAATCTTTGTAACATAAAATTTACTTCAGCTTTATAAATAAAAACAGGGAAACACCACGGATCCCGGCCGTGTGCCCAGCCTGTGATGCTTCCCTCATTATATCCACTATTTTATATCTTAGCTTATAAAGCATCCACCTGGGAAGTCCTTCTCGGTGGTCAGGAGTGACAGATTACCCTCAGGATCCTCTGCGCACAGAAGCATACCCTCTGATACGACTCCGGCAAGCTTGCATGGCTTGAGGTTTACTATAGCCACAACCTTCTTGCCAACCATATCCTCAGCGGAATATGTACCCTTGATTCCGGACACAATCTGCTTCACATTGTTCTTGCCAAAGCTTACCTGTGAACAGAGAAGCTTTCTGGAGTTTGGAACCTCCTCACAGGAAACGATCTCGCCGATCATGAGCTGCATCTTCTGGAACTCCTCAATACTTATCTCCTGCTTGTCAACTACATCAGGATTGGCCTTGAGTGCCTGAACCTTTGCCTCTGCGATCTTGATCTTCTTGGTCTCAGCAGAATTCTCCTTCTCTTCCTTCTGCTTCTTGGCCTGCTCGTACATGGACTCCTTCTCCACTGGAGCGAACTCGGCAACCTTAGCCATAACTTCCTTCACGTCAAGACGTGCGAATAGGATCTCAGGCTGCTCTGTTACCTTTGTTCCTGACTTGTACAGACCAAACTTTCCAAGCTCTGTGACCTTTCTCTTCTCGGTATTGAGCTGTGCCATGATCTTCTCAGTTGTCTCAGGCATATATGGCTCAAGGAGTGTTGCACCTATAACGATGCTCTCGACAAGGTTGTACAGAACTGTGTTCAGTCTGTCCTTCTTGTCCTCCTCCTTTGCGAGTGCCCAAGGCATTGTCTCATCTATGTACTTGTTGCATCTCTTGAACAGTGCAAATATCTCTGTGATCGCATCTGCAACCTTGAGCTTATCCATGCACTCTGCAACCTTGTATCTGCAGTCCATAACGACCTTCTTAAGATCCTCATCGACAGGCTCTGTGACATTAGTATTGGTCACAACGCCGCCGAAATACTTGTTGGACATTGATATGGTTCTGTTGACCAGGTTGCCAAGTGTATTCGCCAGCTCTGAGTTAAGTCTCTCAACCATGAGCTCCCATGAGATAACTCCATCATTCTCAAATGGCATCTCGTGAAGAACAAAGAATCTGACAGCATCCACGCCAAATATATTGACCATATCGTCAGCGTACATTACGTTGCCCTTCGACTTACTCATCTTGCCATCACTCTGGAGGAGCCAAGGATGACCGAATACCTGCTTTGGAAGCGGAAGTCCGAGTGCCATCAGCATGATAGGCCAGTAAATGGTATGGAATCTCAGGATATCCTTGCCAATCAAGTGAAGATCTGCCGGCCAGTATTTATAAAACTTCTCATCGCTCTTTCCATCTACGTCATATCCAAGTCCAGTTATGTAGTTTGAAAGTGCGTCAACCCACACATATACAACGTGCTTTGGATCAAAGTCCACTGGGATTCCCCACTTGAATGATGTTCTTGATACACACAGGTCCTGAAGTCCCGGCTTAAGGAAGTTGTTAACCATCTCGTTACGTCTTGACTCAGGCTGTATAAACTCAGGATGCTGCTCTATATGCTTCATGAGCTTGTCCTGATACTTGCTCATCTTGAAGAAGTATGCCTCCTCCTTGGCCTCCTGAACAGGTCTTCCACAGTCCGGACACTTGCCATCTATGAGCTGTCCATCTGTGAAGAACGACTCACATGGTGTACAGTATTTTCCTACATAATGTCCCTTATATATATCACCCTGATCGTACAGCTTCTTAAATATCTTCTGTACCTGCTTCTCATGGTAATCATCTGTTGTTCTGATGAACTTATCATATGAAGTATTCATAAGATCCCATATTCTCTTGATCTCACCTGATGTCTCATCAACGAATTCCTTTGGGGTCTGCATGTTCTCAAAAGCCTTGTTCTCGATCTTCTGTCCATGCTCATCTGTTCCTGTCATGAATCTTACATCATAACCTGCGAATCTCTTGTACCTTGCAATGCTGTCAGCCAACACGATCTCGTAGGTGTTGCCTATATGAGGTTTACCTGATGCATATGCAATGGCGGTTGTAATATAATACGGTTTTTTTGCCATTTCAAAAACCCTCCCTGAAAAAATACTACAAGCACAAATGAAATGCTTGTGCAACTTTACCGAAAAACTCCTCGGTAATTGTAAATTATATGCCTTTTTATTATTTATTGTCAAGAAGATGGGATATTAAATAAGTCTGTTACGATGGTCATTCTATAACACTGCCAATAAACTTGTCATCGTCTCTCTCTCAAAAGCGCATCACATTCCTGAGAACGGCAAACATCACCGCCCCGGCAATACATATAAATATAAGTATATTGTCAAATCGCGATAACTTTCTGTTTCCATATCTTACGAATACATAATCGTTTTTTACAATTATGTATGCCAACGCCGGAAGAGCTATAAACATAAATTGATTATAAGCAAATGCCTTTGCAAGATCCAGCCTTACGGCCGCAAGGATAGCCCGTGTTATCCCGCATCCTGGGCATAAAAATCCGGTTATCTTTCTGAATATACATGGTATGGCAAGTCCTGTCACTCTTATGAATATATAATAGAGGATGCCTATCCCCACGAGGATGGCATCCCTTTTAATTATCGCATTTCTTCTTGATTTCTGTATCTGATCCATGCTCTGTATTTCTTTGTCTCCGCCGACTACTGCTGGCTGTTATCACTGCCTGAAGCATCTGCTGATGTGTTAATATTCTGATCTGACTGCTGGCCAAATGTATTCTGGTCTAAACCGGCCTGCTGACCATATCCCTGCTGATTGTATGCATTCTGATCATATCCCTGCTGGCTGTATGACTGCTGTCCGTATGCCTGCTGGTTATATGCATTCTGGTTATATGCATTCTGGTCATATCCCTGCTGACCATATGGCTGCTGTCCGTATGCCTGCTGGTTATATGCGTTCTGATCATATCCCTGCTGGCTGTATGGCTGCTGACCATATCCCTGCTGATTGTATGTATTCTGACCATATCCCTGCTGGTTGTATGCATTCTGATCATATCCCTGCTGACCATATGGCTGCTGACTGTAGGTCTGCTGACCATATCCTGTATTCATCTGAGGTATAGCCTCTGCATATTTGTTTGCAGTGTCCTGCATAAGCGCATATGCAATAATTCCAAGTCCAAATACCTGAAGAAGGACGTATAAGATGCCTGAGTTGCTTGATGGTACACCGTTCTTATTCTTTATGATATCAACTTTCTCGCCCATCTTATATGCCCAGAACCATCCATAGATATTACATGTAACGATAGTGAGCAAAAGCGACATTCCACCACTTGTTGCATCTGTCTCTCCTGACTCCTGATTGATATCGTCTGTTAGCACAACAAACCAATACAATCCATATATTCCGCATGTCACAATTGAAAGCAGAATACATATTCCAATATTCCTCTGTTTGATCATAATTGATAATCCTCCTTAAACTTAAATCCTTAATTGAATTATGTAGGACTTGTGTATGACTGCAATTATTCCACTCATATGTAAACCACTGCATAACTGCAATAAAAATAACAGAATAGCCCCGCAGACACAACTCAGTCTACGGGACTATTTTCTCATACATTTTGTCTGTACGCAACTGCATCTATACATTTTTCAATGTATATTTGTATGCAATTTGATTCATTACGCATTTTTATTGATGGTATCCTGCATAATAGCATATGATACAATTCCAAGTCCACATAACTGGAGCAGAAGGAAAAGTATGCTTGAATTTCCTGCTGACTGACCATTCTTTGTCTTTATTGCATCAATCTTCTCGCCCATCTTGTATGCCCAGAACCATCCATAGATATTACATGTAACGATAGTAAGCAACAATGCTACCCCACCGCTTGTTGCATCTGTCTGTCCGGATTCCTGATTAGCATCGTTTGTAAGGCAAACGAACCAATACAGTGCATAAATTCCAAATGTAATGATTGAAAATACTATGCA
>OHJK01001049.1_pt1 | contig 15014 bp, 10 predicted proteins | sample 1568541 | NCBI WGS metagenome assembly OHJK01 (sample SAMEA3879535, study PRJEB24766) | human gut metagenome | biome: human-associated habitat; feature: feces | place: USA | collected 1985/1987
CCGCTTCAAACGTTGGGGGTTCCCGTCGAGCTTACGCTCCGGGAACCCTCTTTTTTTCATCACCTCCCGGGCCTTCCGGCAACGCCTTTCGGGCTCGTCGAAGGTCCTTATCCGGAGTCTCCACCGGATGTCCGCTTTGAGAACCACTTTTCTCTTTGATGTTTTTTGATTTGAGATTGTGCTGTGGCACCATGGATACACCATAGGAATCATGTGCCAAGGGGATAGCTATGTTTCTTCTTCAAGATCAGCAACTCAGACGTGCCGATCGAGTGATGCGGCAACGACTTGTGCCATATGTGCACGAAACATTATCGCATTGTCAGTTACGCGCTTTTCGCCAATGAAGGCGAACCCGAACAGAGCGCCGACTTTCTTGCCCGTGTCAGGGAAAACAAAGTGGATTTTCTCGACTTCATGGTTCCTGGTGCCTGGGGCACGATATGGGGTACCACATGGTTCGAGGTTCGTGGACGTATCGACCGTGAGTCGGTCAAAGGCAGAGCCGTCGAACTGGTTGTAGATCTGGGATGGAAACGACATCGTGGCCCGGGCTTCCAAGCGGAAGGATTATGCTATCGCCCTGACGGCAGCGTCATCAAAGCGGTGAATCCAGACAATTGCTGGATTCCGCTTATCGATGCCAATGGCGTGGCGAATGTGGAGCTTGACGATGCCGGTCGTTTCACGGTATATGTCGAGGCCGCATCGAATCCACTGGTCGAAGCTGACCTGCCATTCGCGCCGATGAATCTGGGGGGAGCGTGCCGACGGTCGTCCATCCGACTATGTGCTCACCACAATGGACGTGTGCGCTTTCAACCAAAACGTGTTCGACTATCTGATGGACTTGGAAACCGTCACCTCGCTGATGAGGGAACTCAAGGATGATGATCCTCGATATTGGCAGCTGGCCAAAGCGCTGCAACGATCACTCAACACATATGACGAGCGTGATATCGCCGGAACTCTGGAGCCAGCCAAGGAAAAGCTTGCCGGGGTATTATCCGAACCCGCATATTCCAGCGTCATCCATCATGTCGCGGTCGGCCATGCGCATATCGATTCCGCATGGCTGTGACCCGTGCGCGAAACCCACCGTAAAGTGGCCCGCACGGTGTCCAACGTGCTTGCCCTGATGGACGAGGATCCGGATTTCACGTACGCGATGAGTTCCGCCCAACAGTATGCGTGGCTGGAACAGGAACATCCAGACCTGTTCGCGCGCATGCTGCAGCGCATCAAGGAAGGACGATTCATTCCCGTCGGCGGAATGTGGGTCGAATCCGATAACATGCTGCCCACAGGTGAGTCGCTGATCCGCCAGATCACGTTCGGCATGCGTTACTTCCGTGAGCATCTTGGCGTGGAACCAAAAGGACTGTGGCTTCCCGACAGTTTCGGTTATTGCGGGGCATGGCCGCAAATCGCACGTCGTGCCGGTTTCGAATGGTTCCTCACACAGAAGATCTCATGGAACGACACCACGAAATTCCCCCACCATTCCTTCGAATGGGGCTGAACCAATTCCACGACATTCTTCCCGGATCGGCGATCGCATGGGTGCATCGGCAGGCGCGTGCGGACTACGTGCGCGACATCGCAAGACTGCGTGATATCGCCGCTGAAGCGGGTGCTTCCATCGCATCGGTGCGGGATGATGCCGACATGCGATCGAACGCGGCCATCGTCCCATATACGGCAAAGAATGGCGATTCGTGGATTGCTCGCACCGCGGCAGTGGGAACGCAGGATGATGACGCGAACGGCACCGACGCGGTCGCCGATGAATCCACCATCGCAACGACATGCGACGACGGTCGAATCATACTTGACAACGGTTTGCTACGTGCCATCATCGCACCAGACGGTACGGTCCGTTCACTGATCGACCTTGATAATGGACACGAACTGGTGTCCGACGGCAGTGGAATCGGGCATTACGAGCTTCTCCGCGACGAGCCATACGAGTGGGACGCATGGGACATCCAGCGCGATGCACGTGTCCAGCACCACCGACGGGGTGTCCATCGATGCCTGCATTACATTGCGGGCAAAGTCGAAAAGCCTTGAATTCCGGACCAAAGTGGATTGGCGGGCATCCGAACGATTCCTCAAAGTCGACATTCCCATGGCTATCCAGGCCGACCGGGCGCAGTACGAATGCCAGTACGGCATGGTGGAACGGCCCATTCAGAAGAACACACGTTCCGACGAGGCGAAATACGAAAGCTGCACGCACCGGTTCGTACGCGTCGCCGATGCCGGCTATGCGGCTGCGGTCGTCAACGCCAGCACCTACGGTTCCGACGTTTCGCCGATTCACCGGAACACGGCTTCCGGGCCGGTGCGTGGCACGATGATTCGACTTTCGTTGCTGTCGTCCCCGCTATACCCCGATCCGAACACTGACAAGGGCGTGCATGAGTTCGCGTGGAACGTTGTGGCGGATGCCAGTATGCCGGCTGTGCTTGACGAGGCGAACCGTCTCAACGCGGCCGTGCTGCCTGCCGTGCCGGCGTTCGATCCGCTGGCGCAGCTCAACCCGGTGGATGGCGTCATGGTGCTTGACTGGGTCAAGCTTGCCGATGACGGTTCCGGAGATCTGATACTGCGCGTTTATGAGGCGGTCGGCGGCGAAGCCCATGCGAGACTTGCCGTCAACGCCGCTTTGGGGAAGGCCACGGTACGCGAGTGTTCCATTATGGAGGATGCGCGGCTGGATGCCGAATTGCCCGCGGCTTTTGCCGACGGTGATCCGTCCGTGGCAAGAACGGCGCAAGGAGCGATGCTGAGCCTGCATCCGTTCCAATTGGCCACGTTGCGCGTCAGTTGTGGAAGCGATGGTGGAAATACTGATGGGAATGAGAGTGGAAGCCTGCGATAGATGAGGAACTGGCGGCGGATGCGCTGAGCCGTGCGCCGCCTATTCCTTGGCTTGAGTCCACGCCTGAAGCTTCATACGATTGAGCTCGGTGTTGGGATCGTACGTGTCATCCAACCGCTCCTGATACATCGCGACCAGTTCTCCGCCGCGGCCCAACGCCTCCAAAGCGGCCTCACGAATCGACTCCCATTCGTACGGCACCACTTCCTCGGGGAACATGACCGTGCACTGGTTCGGTGCGTCACGCTCCACCAGATCGACGAAATTCAGCAGATCCTGCCACCGTTCGGCAGCGATCAGCCGCGCCGCGTACGCGTCGGCAAGCGGCTCGGACGTATGGTTGTCGCGCAGGAAACGATCGGCCTCCTCGGCATCGCCACTGATCCGCATCAGATCGTGCCGCAGGAACTGCACGGCATGGTCGAACTGGTTTTGCGCGGTCTGCGCGAGCTGCTGTTTGGACAGGAATGATGGGTCAAGCATGGCGAGATCGTTCAGTTCCTCGGGGGAGAGGGTGGGCGAACCGCCGGTAGTGGAATCGCCGGCAGCGCCCGTGGAATGCGTGATCGAGTTCGCGGTATCCGCGCCGTCCGCAGCGTCTGTACTATTCGTGCTATGCGCACTGTCCGCGTCAGAGGACGTATCACGAAGGTCATACGATTGCGTTGCGGTGGCGTCGCGTGCACCCGTATCGCCCGTAACATCACTGTCGATACTGCCGACGCTGTTCATAGTGTCGCCAGTAGTGCTGCTCGCATCGCCATTACCGGACTTCGCTGCGAAATCACGCATCGCGGCAATGCCCTTGTTCAACGCGTCATAGGCGAACATGCGCGTATCATCCCATTGCGCGAACGACAGTCCGCAAGACAGCAGCTCCACCATCTGCATGGCGTTGAGCCGGAAATCCTCATTACACGCCACCTGCGTGATCATGCGCAACGCCTGCTCGCCCGTCATCGGATCGGCGTTGCAGGCCACGGCATCCATGTACACGCGTACGGTCTGAATCAGATCTTTCAGGTAGTCGAAACCCTCGTTGTCACGGTCGGCCACATTGCCGACGAACCTTGCGGTCATCTCCACAGCTTTGGCGAGATTGCCGACCGCGTCAAGCCATCGCGTGCTGATCACCGCGTTGCCGACCACCGCGTCCACGCCGGACAGCGCCTGCGAATCGATCGAAAACGTCGGCATATCGATGCGTGGAATCTCCACGCCCGTATCGGTACGTTCCGCGGTGGGCACCATGGAGGCGAGGGCGTCGAAATACCATTGCATGGGCATGTTGATGACCACGTCCGCGTCGGAAAGATTGGCGACCGGCACATCGTTGCGTTGCGCGGCATCCTCCTGGCTTGCTTCGCGGATGAGATGATTCCACAGGAAAGTCGGCCCGTCGAATTCGGCGGAACTGAGCCATCCGTTATTGACGTAGTCGGTGAGATCGTCGGCTTCCTGCCTGCGATTGAAGCTGCCCATGCGCCCACCTTTCCGTTGCGATGCCTGTGATTGCATAGTTGCGATTGTGCCGCAACAAGTAGCCGCACCAAGTATAGGCGGCGTCGGCTACGTCTGTGGAAGAGAGCGGAAAGGGCGGAATGAGGGGGAAACGAAAATAATGACGAAAATGAGACGGCAAAATGGCCGTTCGGTAAAATCGGACTATAATCAATCGCACATAACAGAACATGTTTTCAGCGCATTCGGAAATGTTTTCCGGGTGCGCTGAACGGTTTTTGGCGCAATATGAACGGAGGGCCAACACAAGATGAACGCACGCAAACTTGGTGCGGCGGCTGGGGTCATCGCTTTGATCGTAGGTCTGTTCACGGGATGCGGTTCGACGAACAGCGCTTCCAATGCGATGTCGGACGGCGATTCGAACAGCGGCACAACCGCGACATATTCCGTGGACGGTGCCAAAGATTCCATCCGCATCGCCTCCGGCTCCGAAAACAAGGAAGTGAGCGGGGCCATCGAACAGGCGGCCAAACAATCGAAAGTGTCAGTGACCGTCGACTACATGGGGTCGTTGGACGTTATGGACGCGCTGCGCAACAAAGGCCATCACGCGGGCAGGGATTACGATGCGGTCTGGCCGGCCAGCAGCATGTGGATCACCATGGGGGATATCAAGCACGTCGTCAAGGACCAGGTCTCCACGTCCACCACGCCGGTGGTGTTCGGCGTGAAGCAAAGCAAGGCTGAGGAACTCGGCTGGGCGAATACGGACGGTACAACGAAGCCGGTGTCCACGAAAGACATTATGGATGCGGTGAAGGCCAAGAAGCTGTCGTTCGCTATGACGTCCGCCACACAATCGAATTCCGGAGCGTCGGCGTACATGGCGTTTCTGACGGCGCTGAACGGCGGTAAGTCGGCACTCACCAAAGAGGATTTGAACGATGCTTCATTACGTAAGTCCGTGAAAACCGTACTGTCGGGCGTCAATCGTTCATCCGGCTCGTCCGACTGGCTGAAGGACATGGTCGTCAACGACCCGGATACGAACGATTCCATGGTGAACTACGAATCGCTCGTCATCCAGGCGGACAAGGCGTTGACGGCGAAGAACAAGGAGCCGCTGCTGGCCGTCTATCCGTCCGACGGCATCGCGATTTCCGATTCGCCGCTTGCTTACGTGGATCGCAGGCAGGACAAAGAGGATGCGTTCAAGCGATTCAGCAAGTCGATCACGTCGAAGGATTCCAAGAAACTGTTCGAACAGGCGGGTCGTAGAACCGGTTCGGACGGCACGCTGGCGTATGCCAAAGATGCGAAGGTGAAGGATTCGTTCCGTAAGGAATGGGGCGTCAAATCGGATTCATCGGTGCTGAAAACCATCACCATGCCATCCTCCGACATCATCGAACAGGCGCTCGACCAGTATCAGACCGTCCTGCGCAAGCCCGCTTACACCTTGTGGGTGGTGGATTATTCCGGATCGATGTCAGGCAAGGGCAAAAGCGGTGCCGTGGCCGGTTTGCAGGCGGCCCTCGACACCGATCAGGCACGCGCCTCGCATATCGAGCCGGGCGATGACGACGTCAACGTGTTCATCCCCTTCAACAGCAGCGCGAAAGTGGCGCAGGTCGCGCAAGGCAAGCAAACCGCGACCTTGCTGGCCGCCAGCGAAAATCAGGTGGCAAATGGCAATGCGGACATCTACAATGCGCTGGAAGTCGCGTTGAAGAATCTGCCGTCCGACCGCGACGATTACACGGTGGCGATCGCGCTGCTGACCGACGGGCAGTCGGACACGGCGAAGCTTGACGAGTTCAAGCAGCAGTATGCGTCCGATGGCAAAGGCGTTCCGGTTTTCTCCATCATGTTCGGCGACGCGGATTCGCAGCAGCTCAACGATTTGGCCAAGCTGTCCAATGGCAAGGTGTTCGACGGGCGCAACGGCAATTTGAGCGGCATCTTCCGCGAAGTGAAGGGCTATAACTGATTTGACGGTGTGGTGCTGATTGGTGCCAATGCCGCGGAAGCGGCGCTCGCCTGTGTTTGCGTTATCGTGCGCGACGTGACGGATGCGGCGCGAGTTGCTGCGTAAGCTGCTGCGCGTGCTGTGAAGTGTCTCTTTTCCCCACACGGAACGACGTGTGAAACAGTGTGTGAAACGTCTACGCTGTGCGATAGATAAAACGGTGTTCGTGCGAGCGTGACGGTAGAATGGTGTGCTGTGCCGCATAGGGCGGCCATTCCAGTTAGGCCTCTGATGAAAAGGGGGAACCATATGAAGGTTGCAAGCGGCAATGTCCTGTGGCGGCAGCGCAAGCGCAATTGGTGCCGTACGCCGTTCACGTTCACCGTGTACACACTTACCGACCGTGAGCTGAGCGTCAAAACCGGCATTCTGAACGAGAGTTTCAACTTGATCAAACTGTTCCGCATCGTGGATATCAGCGTGGAACGTACATTCCTGCAGCGCATCTTCGGCATGAGCACGATTGTGCTGGATACGCGCGATCAGTCGTCCGGCAATGGTGTGGTGGCATTGAAGAACGTGCTGAACGGATTCGAAGTTCGCAAGGTGCTGCAGGAAGCAGTGGATGCCTCCCGTAGAGAGAACGGCATGTCGGCGCGCGAATTCCTGGGTGGTCCGGGTGGTCCTGCTGGTCCGGGATTCGGCCCGGGTCCTGACGGCCCTGGCTTCGACGGCGGTTTCGATGGGCCCGACATGGGTGGCTACGCCGACGGTCGGTGAGTGACCTTCCGTAGTTTCGGCTACTTTCAGCTCGGACGGCTTGCGTATATATGCTGTACATACAACGTATATACACAAGCCGCTTTTATATGTTTCGATGTGTGGCTGGAGTGATTGCGGGGCTATCTCGTTTATGGATGGCGGATTTTCATGTGCGTCTGCTGGTATCTCGCTTATGGATGGCGGTGTACTGAAGTAAATCGCTTGTTTGGGGGTATGATTCATACCCCCAAACTTCGTTTTTGCTGTTGGAACCGCCATCCATAAGCGAGATGGCATGTGTCAGTGATCCAAATCCGCCATCTATAAGCGAGATAGGTGTCAGAAGGTCGCGAATTACAGGGCGGACTTGCCGGTGAGATGGCGGTAGAGTTCCGAATCGACCGGTTTGCCGAGTTTGAGTGTGGAAATGACCACCTTCGACTCGCTGCCATCCTCGCCGGGGTTCACCGACGCGCGTACGTCGTCCAATGCGACCGCGCTGCCGACGAAGTAATAGGATTTCTCCTGTTCTTCGGCTTTGCGACGGATGAAAATCGGCACAAAATGGCGATTCTGCCATTCCGGAGTACGTTCCGTTCCGTCCAGCAGCCACCGGAATTCGTTTGATTTAAGCGAACGATTGTTCTTGCTGAACCATTCGATCTCGCCGGGATTAAGGAACCGGTCGCCATACTGGCTCGCCTCATATTTAATGAAAATCGGGAGCGAGCCGGTTTCGGTGTCCAATTTGTATCCGCCGACATTCTGCGGCACCTGTTCCGCAGGCCAACCACACAGTCGCATCACATCGAACACACTGTACTTTTCTCCATACAGGAACCCATGATTCTGGCGGATATGATGCTTGCGGGACGATTCTGCCAACGCCAACGCGTTGAACAGACCGGCTTCGACGGTATCCGTGAAGAACGTGCGGAAAGTGGTCTGTTCAAGCATCGACCGGAACTCGTCGGTCAACCGATAAGCCCCATCATCGCAGAGGCGCACCAAAGGAGTCTGCCCGAAACGTTTGCTGTTCGCGGCGATGAAATAGGAATAATCCAACGTGGCGAACGCGGAACGGCATTGCAACTCGTTACTGTCCGCATCGGGGAACAGCGCAGTCAACAACGTCTGCAAATCGACGATCGTGATCGCATGCTGTGAAGCGACCTCACGAAGCGCAGTCAGCGCATCCTCGGAACAATCCGGATCGATCCGCTGCCAATCCATACCGCACAATGCCGCCAAAACCAACAATTCGTGCGGACGCAAGCCGCGCAATTGCGTGGCGGTCAACATTTTCAGCACACCATTGTGCGCATCCGAAGTCGATTCAAGCTGTTCAAGATACGAAACGGTCGCATTCTTGCCGCGCGACAGACTCTTCTCGCGGGAACGTACGAACGACAGATAATCGTCGTTCTTCGACGCCATCGTGAACACGAGCGACGCGTCACGGCGCGCGAAATCCATCAGCATCGGGATACGTCCCAATTCGTACCGCATCTGCTGGTACTGCTGGCTCAGCAATTTCATATTCGACAAATCGGCGGTGTCAAGCGAGGCAAGCACGCGCTCGCGGGCGATTTTGTCGAAGCTGATGGACGAGACGCCGATGGTTTCGCGTTGCAGATTCTTACGGGCTACGTCGCGGTCGCCGGTATGGCCGTACAGTGCGATCGGAATCAGATAATTATTCGCGTAATTGCCGATGAAATCAATGACGACCACGCAATCCTTGCCGCTTGCCTTGCGCAAACCACGGCCGAGCTGCTGCGTGAAAATGATGCTCGACTTCGTTTGACGCAACATCACGATCTGATTGACGTGTGGAATATCCACGCCTTCATTGAACAGGTCGACGGTGAAAATATAGTCCAATTCGCCGTTCTCCAACTGTGCCACGGCAGTGTCGCGTTCCATCTGCGAATTTTCGCCGGTGATGGCTTTCGTGCGGTATGGCCGTTCCGCCTGCTGGTTCATCTGCTGGTTGAACAGGTCGGACAGTCGTTTCGCTTCCTCGCGTCGGCTGCAGAACACCAGACCTTGCACGGGTGTTCCGGCCTCGCTGTAGATCTGTATCTTGTCGATGATGTAGCGCACGCGGTTCGGGTCGGTGAGTTCTTCAAGCCAACGGCTTAGCTCGTTACGTTCCTGGTCGGTCATTGACTCGACCTTGACGTCTTTGCCGGCGATCTTCTCGTCGGGCGCGTCCTGAATGTATTCGTGCACCCCGTAATAGTGGAACGGGCAGAGCATGTCCTCTTCAAGCGCCTTCTGCAGGCGGATTTCGTAGGCCACGTTGTTGCCGAATAATTCGAAGATGTTCGCACCGTCCGTACGTTCCGGCGTTGCGGTCATGCCGAGCATGAAATTCGGCTGGAAATGGTCGATGACGCGTTTATACGATTCGGCGGCCGCATGATGCACTTCGTCGACGAGAATGTAATCGAACTCGTCTGCGTCGAATTGTGCAAGCGTTTCCGGACGCGACATCGTCTGCACGGTGGCGAACACGTATTTGCGATCCGATTCCTTGCTGCCACCCGAAAACAGGCCGAGTTCGCTTTTCGGGCATCCAAGCACTTTTTGGAACGATTCTTCAGCTTTCTTGAGGATCTGCTCCTGTTGCGCGATGTACAGCATGCGATTCGGTTTGACCTGCCGCACGTCGAACGCTGACAGATACGTTTTGCCGGTGCCGGTAGCGGAAACGATGATCGCACGGCTTTCGCCCTGCTTGCGTAGCTGTGCGAGATTCATCAGCGCTTCCACCTGCATGGCGTTCGGCTGAATGGTTTGCGATTGGCTTGTTTTTTCGATCGGCTTGCGATTCGGCCGTTGCGGCGCGTACTTTTTGAAGTCTTCCTCGTACAGTTTCAGCCAAGCGTCGGTGAGCGGCTTCGATTCGCTGATTTGCGATTCGATTTCCTCGCTAAGCTGTTCGGCAAGACCGCTGGTATCGGTGGTGGCGACTTTGAGATTCCACTCGCGATTGGAATTCAGCGCGTTGATGGTGAGATTCGAACTGCCAACATACGTGGAATACAACGGCTCGTCGCCTTGCGCATGATGGAAAACATAGCCTTTGGGATGATAAGGGTAGGCAGCTGTGGCATCGTCATCGTTTCGACTGGACCGCTCCGGCTGCCAAACTTGCACTTGAATACCGGTTTCCCGCTGAAGTTTCAGCAGTTCCCTGAATGCTTTGGGAGAGTTGAAATAATTGAACGTCGACGTGATGATTCGACCGGCCTGATGGTCATTGTTGTCAGCGAAATCAAGGAAATACTGCTTAAGCACCTGCAACGCGCCCTGGCTGACGAACGCGACGGACATGTCGAAATCCTGACTGCGTTGCAGTTCGTCCTTGATGGCGTATTCCATGGTCCGACCGTCATGGTTGGCGATCAACGTCGGCTCGTACTGTGCGTCGACATTGTCCTTTTTGTTGACGAAACCGGATAGCAGCGCCTCAACAAGGGAGGAATGGTCATGGTCGTCCATATTGCGCATCATCAGTCGTCACTTTCGTGCGTGGCTGCCGGAAAAGCCGGAAAATCCATGGCGGAGATCAATCGCACCGCTTCTCGGTCGGCGGGCGCCCAGTCCAAAGTGGGCATTTCGGCGGGCGCTACCCAACGAATCTCATGATGCTCGGTCAGATGGGGTGCGCCGCTTATCAAATGGCACACAAACGACGTGAGCACGACGGTACCGAAATCGTAATCGTAAGAAGACGTGCACACTTCGTTGGCAACTTCGACCTCGCACAGCAACTCTTCTTCGATTTCGCGATGCAATGCCTGACGCGCCGTTTCATGCGGTTCGATCTTGCCGCCCGGAAACTCCCAGAAACCAGCCAGTGATCGGCCTTCTCCGCGTTGCGCGCACAGCACCTTGCCGTCTTTGACGATAGCCGCGCCGACGACGTTAATGGTTTTGCGCGGTGTCGGTTGCGCTGACTGTTGCGGATTCTGGTCGGTTGCCGTCATTGCTTTCTCCTGACTAATGAACAGGTCCAGGATACAACGGGGGAGATTACGCCAGGCCCGAATGGGGAGCAACTTACGCGATGGAAATCAGTCCCAATGGTGTCACTTGCATGGCCTGGTGTATCGGCAGTTGGGGAAACCGGTGCACCCGTAAAACGCGCGGGACGGGTCGGAGCCGGTGTGTCGCAATCGCAATGCCTCACCGCAATTCGGGCATTGCGGCGGCAGCTTCACGCCATGGAAGATGTTCGGACAGATCCTGTCGTGCAATTCGTACATGAAACGCGACGGACGCGACTGGTCCACCACGAAAAACAGCTTCTTTTTGCAACGCGTCATCGCCACGTAAAACAGCCGGCGTTCCTCCGCGTGCGGCATGCGTTCCACTTCCGGCAGCAGCAGGCCGAGCAGCGGCTCTTCCGGAATCGCGCTTGGGAAACCCTTCAAACCGCCGGAACAGCACAGCAGAAAAACGAAATCGCGTTGCAGACCCTTGGAAGCGTGCGCGGTCATGAATTTGATGTCCATGTCCGGTTTTTCCGGAAAAACGATGCCGCCGGTATGCTCGTCGATTTGGAACAGCCCGTCGCGGTCGTTGCGTGACAGCAGGTTCAGGTCGCTTCGGTAGCGTCCCAGCATCAGCACCGACGCGGCTTTCGGCAGTTTGCGCAACTGCTCGACGATCGCATCGAACCGTTCCTCCTGCGTCGCGCCGCCAAGCGCCTTCAGCGAATAATCCTTCTTGTCGCTCGGATTGCGCAATTGCTTGGCGTACAGGCTTTTGTCCTGCATGACGAACGCGCCGCTCGCATCGATGAGGCTCTGCCGGAACCGTCGCGTCGTCGTGATCTGGAACATGCGTGTCGGCCCCCAATCGCGCCAAATATCGGCGAAATCGAGAATCAGGTGAATGTCGCTGCCGGCGAAACGGTAGATCGACTGCCAGTCGTCGCCCACGCAGAACAGCGTGAAATCGCTCTGCTCTCGCAATGCGCGGATCAGCTCGTAACGTGGCCGCGACATGTCCTGATATTCGTCGATGAGCACGTATTTGTACGGGTGGCGGTATGCGCCGCGCCTTACGCAGCGAATGGCGTCGGTGATCATGCCGGGAAAATCGATGCCCTGGGTCGCGCGGAAATTGCCGACATACGCGTTGTACAGCGGCTTGACGAGCTGCAGCATCTCACGATTACGGCCGATATGTTTGCCGCCGCGCCTCTCATTGAGCTCGCGCATGCCGTCGATGCCGATATTGTTCTGCCGCATGTGCTGGATGATGGTCTGCGCGTTCTCGACAAGGCTTTGCCTGTACTGGTTGAAAGCGTAATCATCCGTCGGCAGTTGGAAATCCTCACGTTTCGCGGCGGCGCCATACTTGCCGAACAGCTCCTTCGACATGAGCTTGAATGCGAGCAGACGGTAGGGGATGTTCTGTGCGAGCAGCCGGTCAAACGTGTCTCGTACCACGGCGTTCGACGCATGGCCGTCGATGATGGGACGGTTGGCGATGGTGGCCGCACGGCAGATTTCCAGGCCGAGACTGTGGAACGTGCATGCGCGGATCGTTTTGCCGGTGCTTGCCATGATGCGTTGCGACATTTCGTCCGCGGACGCCTTGGTGAACGACAATACGAGAATCTCTTCGGGGGTGGCGCGTTTTGTGGCAAGCAGCCATGCGATATATCCGACGATGGTAGTGGTTTTGCCGGTTCCCGCGCCCGCAAGCACGAGGGTGTTGTGACCTGCGCCGGCGATCGCGCTGATCTGCTCGTCGCTCAATTCGTGCTTTTCGATATTGCCGATGATGTCACGCGCCTTGTCGATGCGGTCGGCTGGCAACAGCGGTTGCGGGGTGAGCTTTGCAGGCCGTTGCGATTGGTGTTGCTGCGATTGACGGCGTTGCGATTGACGTTGCGGCGTGGCATGCGGTTGCAGTTGCGGTTGCGTGACTCGTCGCGCAACCTGTCCCGTCTGCTTGGTCTGTCCGGTCCGCGCAGACTTGGCGTTGTTGGCATTCTTGGCAGAGGATTGCGTTTGCCGGGGCTGCTGCGTCTCATCTTCCGTGCCCAGCACGTACTTCAGCATCCTCAACAATCCCATGACGCTCCTTCCATGCGTTTTCAAACCGCCGCAAGGGGCAATTATAACGTGGGCGGAGCGCGTCACGCCCACGTCATCGATCGCATCGCTACGCTTCGAACGGGTACTTAAGACCCCAATCCGCACGCAGCGAATCCATGCATTCCATGATGCGCAACGTGTCGGAATGCGGCATCTCATCGCATTCGGTACGCCCGTCCAGCATGGCCTGTGCGGCCGATGCCACCTCATACTCGTAGCCGGTCAACTGTTCGGGAACGTCATAATGCGCGGTGACGGCATGCGAGCCGTCGAACACGTCAATCGCCTCGACATTGTTGATGTTCTGGCACGTGAGATACCCCTCCGTGCCCCACACCGCGCCCATACGGTCCGAATGGCACAGAATCGAGCTTTGCGCGGTGGCCATCACACCATTCTGGTAATAGAACGTCATCGAATTGTGCGCGTCCACGCCGGTTTCATACGGTTGCATCGACGATTCAACACGTGCAATCGGCGCATTATGCATGATCATGTCGATGAAATTGATTGGATACACGCCGACGTCCAGCAGCGCGCCGCCAGCCAGCGCAGGATCGGTGATACGCGCCTTCGCCGTGGTCGGATAGCACAGGTTCGCATCGATCGCCTGCACCTCGCCGATCACACCCGAACCGATGATGTCGTCGATCATCGTGCGCGACGGCATATACCGCGTCCAAATCGCCTCCGTGCACAACATGCCGGTCTCATCAGAAACATCCAGCATGCCACGGGCCTGCTCCGTGTTCGCGCCGAACGCCTTCTCCACCAGCACGCCCTTGCCGGCGCGCATGCACAGCTTCGCCTGCGCGGCATGGAAATTATGCGGCGTGGCGATATACACCAGATGCACGTTCGGATCCGCCACCAGCTCCTCATATGAGCCATACGACACCGGAAAACCGTACTTCGCCGCGAAAGCCGCCGCGCGCTCGCCGTCACGCGCCGCGACGGCATAGGGGGCGACCAGATCGCGGTAGCGATCGTCCTGCGTCATTCGCACCAACGTATCCGCCATGTGCTGTGCGATACGACCCGCACCGAGAATCGCGACATTGATCTGTGCCATGAAATCTCCTTGTTTTGAACTGCCTGTTTGCTACGTTGCAATGACCAGCGTACGCCACATGCGACGGCGGCACGCGTTATGCGAAAACGATTGATCGGCCCTTTTGCCATAATGGGAAGCCGTGACGGCAGAGCATCGCAGGCAGACAGCCAAACCCGGAAAAACCGGCAAACCCAAGAAAACCGGCAAACCTAGAAAAACCGGCAAACCCGAAAAATACGAGCGGGGCACGCGCAGCTACACCATGTCCCACATCCGCGGCAAAGACACATCCATCGAACGGATGGTACGTAGCTTTCTGTTTGCCAAAGGCTTGCGATTCCGCAAAAACGACAAGCGATACCCAGGCCACCCGGACGTGGTACTACCGAAATACCGTACGATCATATTCGTCAACGGCTGCTTCTGGCACATGCACGAAGGCTGTCCGAAAGCCACACGCGTGCCCAAATCGAACGTCGAATTCTGGACCGCGAAACTGCTGCGCAATCACGAACGAGACGCGAGGCAGCGCGCCGAACTCGAAGCAGACGGCTGGAAAGTCATCGTGGTGTGGGAATGCGAGCTCGGTAAGAAGGTGCGCGACGAACGGTTGGAACGGCTTTACCACGAAATCGTGGACGATTCCGGAAAGGCGGACGATTCCGGGGAATGACAGTCGGCAGGCGGCGTTGTACGAAACGTGGTAAAAACAGGAATATGGAAAATGTTGAGAATGGCGTGCAGCCGCAGTTGTCG
>OHJK01001051.1_pt1 | contig 15000 bp, 15 predicted proteins | sample 1568541 | NCBI WGS metagenome assembly OHJK01 (sample SAMEA3879535, study PRJEB24766) | human gut metagenome | biome: human-associated habitat; feature: feces | place: USA | collected 1985/1987
CCTGGAATAAAAAACAGCCCCCGCCATATTTTTTCGGGAGCTGCTTTATGGGCCAATCAGCCGTGGTTTTTGCGGGAGACGATCGCACCGACGATCAGCAGCACCATCGCAATGGCAACCAGCACAATGAAGGTGGTCTTGGGCATTTCGTACACCAGCTTATCCACCGCGTAGACGATGGCAAACATCAGAACACCGGCAATCGCAATGAAATCGGATTTCCTAAAATCGTGTCTATTCATGGACTTCTCCTTTCCGGCGTGGTGCGCCTGATCAACGCTCAAAGCAGAGAAAAGCACGGTGACTGCCGTGTTTTTCTCTGCTTTGACCTGCTTCAGATGACTCGCACGATCTGCTCCCACAGCAGGATGTGCTTTTCGTCAATGGCGTTGTTGTCGTGATAATGGCCGAACAGCCAGTAGTGGTATTTTGCTCTTTCCTGCACCTCCTGCAAGAAATCCGTGAGCCGGTCCGCCTCGTTGTGGCGGCTTCCCATGAGGGCGATGCTGGTGGGAGCGCAGTGGGTGATGATGTAGTCCAAGTCCCAACCTGTTTTGTCCAGTGCTTCTCTTGCGGTCCGGTATTCGTCCTCGCCGGGCAGTTCCTCTTTCCACCAGGAGCGGTGATTGACTCGGTAGAGAGCGCCTGCGGCGTTGAGCTGCCGCAGCTTTCGCTCATAGTCCGGATTATCCGGTTCCAGAATGCCGTCCCGGATATCGTGGCTGCTGGCGCCGCCCATGGTAAATATCCGCTTTCCGCAGATGTTATAAAGCTGGCCCCGCATCAGATGCAGGACGCTGGGGCGTATGGCCTGTACCAAGCCGCCGTGCCATTGGCTGATTGGATAGTTGCGGAGCAGATCATAGTTTTCATGGTTTCCGCTGACGAACAGCGTGGTAAAGGACCTGGTCTCCAGCCAGTCCAGCCACTGCTGCTCCGCATCGCCGCCATCCCAGACACCGCCGAAGTCTCCACAAAGGATGAGGTAATCCTCTTTGGTCAGGTCACGTTGCTCATAGAATGCTGCAGGCAGGAGCCTGCTGAAATCACCGTGCGTATCACCGGTTATAAAAATGGCCATTTCTTTTCTCCCTTTTCTATTCATTCTACTTCCTGTTCCAGCACCACATCCGAGCCTCGGAAGTGGATGTAGATGGTTTCCGCATCCTCCACCGTGATCTTTTGGATGACCTGCCGGACGAGCTCATTGTCAAATTCCGTGTAGCCCGCGGCGCATTCCATGATACTGTCCCACATCTGCCGGCGTCTGGCAGCCTGTTCCTCCAGATCGACCTCTGCCTGCTGCGCGTCTGCGATCTGCGCCTTAAGGGATTCCTTCTCATCCGTCAGCGCTTTCATCCTGGCATTCAGCTCGGTATCGGCCATGTTGACGAGCAGCCGATCCAGCACATCGCTTTGCTCCCGGCTCACCGCATCCATACGCTTCTTCAGCTGCAGCAGCCGTGCACCGGCCTGAGATAACGCCTGCCTGGCTTCCTCCGCCATGGCCAGCACATCGGGGCAGACCTCCTGCCGGATGGCGGCGTACTCGTTCATGGCCGCGAGGATGGCGCTGTGCAGCTTGCCTTCATCCAGTGTCGGAGAGTGCTGGCAGTATTTTGTACCGAACTCCAGCCGGGAGACACAGCGCCACACGATGCGCTTTTTCCCATTTCTGGCCCATGTGACCCGCTTGTAGGGGGAGCCACACTCGCCGCACACCAACAATTCTGTCAGAGCGTATTTGCCGGAGTATTTCCCAAGTTCCGTTTTTCCGCTCTTTTGCAGCACCTTCCGTTTGCTGGACCGGCGCGTCATCTCCTGCTGCACCTGATTGAACAGATCCCTTGAGACAATGGCCGGATGGCTGTTCTCCACATAGTACATCGTGCGTTCACCACGGTTCTTTTTGACCTTTTTGTTGATGCAGTCCGTCACATAGGTTTTCTGCAGCAGGGCGTCTCCAATGTACTTTTCATTGGTCAGGATATTGTGGATGATGGAGGGAGACCAGCGCTCTACACCCTGTGCGGTGGGAACACCGTCCTTCTCCAGCTCCCGCTTGATCTGTCCCAGGGTGCAGCCGTCCAGATACCTGTGGTAAATGCGGCGGATGATCTCCGCTTCCTCCGGTACGATCTCCGGCTGTCCGTCCGCCCCCTTCCGGTATCCCAGCATCTTTTTGTACTGGAAGGTGACCTTTCCCGCCTCCGCGCTCTTCTGCTTTCCCCATGCGACATTCTTGCTGAGAGACTCGGATTCCGCCTGGGCGAAGCCGCTGAACAGGGTGATGAGAAATTCGCTGGATTCCGTGAGGGTGTTGATGTTTTCCTTCTCGAAGTACACCCCAATGCCGTTTGCTTTCAGGAGCCGCACCGTATCCAGACAATCCACCGTGTTTCTGGCAAAGCGGGAGAGGGACTTGGTGATGATGAGGTCGATGTGTCCCCGCTTGCAGGCGGTGATCATCTTGTTGAACTGCGTCCGTTTTTTCAGGCTGGTGCCGGAGATGCCCTCATCGGCATAGATCCCTGCCATCTCCCAATCCGGGCTGTCCTGGATCTTCTGGGTGTAGTAGGTCTTTTGCGCCTCATAGCTGTTGAGCTGCTCTTCACTGTCCGTCGAGACGCGACAGTAGGCCGCTACGCGCATTTTTCCGTCATGGTCTCTGTGCAGTTCTTCCGGTTTTCTGGTTGCGGGGATCACCCGCACCCGCCGCTCTAAGGTGGCTGCTGTCGCTTCCATGGATCATTCATCCTTTCCTGTCGCTTTTTTATCCGTAAATATAAGAGTTACTTCGGTATCCTGTGAGATGGTGATATGGGAAACCGCTCTTTGGAAGCGTCTCCAGTCCGTGTCTGTCAGCCGCTCCGCCCCCTCAGATTCGGCGGCCAGCTCTGGACAGCAGGCATACCGTGCTGCCGCGCCCTGCAGGATCAGCGCCATCACCGCTTCCGGCGAGTCTGGCTGCTCCAGCCCCCGGTTGATGGCATTGTCCAGCCGCATGACCTCCGCAGAGGGCGTGTAGGCGGTGCAGCTGGGCTGTTCATGGTTCCGGAACTGACGGACGATCCCGTTTACCGTCGCATCCATATCCATGACCGCGGTATTCCCGCAGCCTTCGCATCTCAGATACAGCTTGCCGCTGTTCTGCCAGCCGCCGCCCAGCCGGGTCATCTTCCCGCCGCAGGTGCAGCGGAAGTATGGAGTCAACCGCGCAATGGCAGACTTCTCTCCGTGGGACTGCTTCCTGGTATTCTTTTCCGCCGTCTTTTCCTGCGCCGCTTGGAAAATATCCGCTTCCACCAGTATGGGGTATCCCTCCTTACCGGTGTAACGGGGATTTTCCAAAAGGCGCTTTACCTTGTGCTTGTTCCAGAGCGGCACTTCCCGGCAATACGGAACGCCCTGCCGGTTCAAGGCGTCCGAGATGGCCTGATAGGAAGCCCCGGCGTTATAGAGCGTAAAAACCATACTGACGGTCCGCTGCTCCTCCGGCACGATTTCCAACGTACCGTTTTGGATCTGATAGCCGTATAACACCTTGCGGTTGATCATCTTGCCGCCACCTCCCATTGTTCTGTCAGCTCCAAGCCTCCGTAAAGCCGGAAGCGGATACGGTTTTGAGACTCTGCAATAATCTTCTCCACCAGACGTTCGAACAGCTCTTCATCGAAGCCGTCCAGCCGTTCCGGTCCGTTGAGAAGCGTCTGCTCCACCTTGCGGAGCGCATCCATCGTTTCGTCTATCGCTTCGTTCTCTGTCAGCCTGCGCCGTTCTCCGCGAAGCTGCGCCAGTCTGGCGCTGATGGCATTCATGCGGGCGGCGCAGATATCCGCGTCCAGCAAGCCATTGGCCCGCAGAGTGCTGATCTTATGGCTTTCTTCTGTTGCTTCCGCGATGGCCCGGTTGATGGCCAGCACCTGCGGATGATTCTGCCGCAAGATCGTGCCCAGTGTGTTCAGCTGCCGGAGGGCCGGGGCCAGAATGATGTCCGCGTTGCTTTTGAGCCTGTGGTACATCCGCAGGAAGGCGGCATGGATCTCCGTTTCCGGGATGCGTCCTACAGGGCAGTCCGCGGCGTGGCGGTCGTGGGTTCGGCAGACCCAGGTCACATATCCGTTCTGGCTGCTTCGGCGCTGAAACACCGTCCCGCAGTTCCCGCAAACGATTTTTAAGGCAAGAGGGCTTTTTTCTCTGCGCTTTTTCTCTTTCTGCGCTTTCTTTTGCAGCAGTGCCTGCACCCGCTCAAAGGTGTCCCGGTCGATGATAGCTGGATGGGAGTTCTCCGTGTAGTATTGCAGGCGTTCCCCGTGATTTCGTTTCTGCACGAAGGGGAAACCGCAGCTGTAGGATTTCTGGCTCAGAGCGTCTCCGATATACTTTTCATTGGTCAGCAGGTATCGAATCCCCGTTTCTCTCCAGCATTCCGCGCCGGACTGGGAGGGGATGCCTTTCGCCGTCAGCTGCTCCGCGATCCATCCGGAGCTGCGCCCCTTGAGGTATGCGTCGAAGATCCAGCGCACCGTGGCGGCTTCCTCTGGGACGATCTCAAGATCTTTCTTATTTACGATTCGGTATCCGTAAGGGGCGGTGCAGGTGATAAATTCCCCACGCTCCATCCGCCGCTGATAGCTCATCTTCTGATTGGCGGAGATGGAGATGGATTCTTGCTGGGCAAGAGAACCGGAAACGCTCACCATCAGTTCGGTGGTGAGCGTTTTCGTGTCGATATTTTCTTTTTCAAACCGGACGCTGACGCCCATGGTGGATAACTCCCGCAGGGCGGACAGGCAGTCTCTGGTATTCCGGGCGAAGCGGGATACGGACTTCACCAGAATTCGGTCGATCTTGCCCTTTCGACAGTCTGCCATCATCCGGTTGAAGTCCTCCCGCCTATCCATCCGGGTGCCGGTGAGCCCTTCGTCGGCATACACGTCTACCAACTCCCAGCCGTCATGCTGGGCGATCTCCTCCGTGTAGCTGCGGATCTGGGCGGCGTAGGAATGCAGCTGATCCTTGGAGTCCGAACTGACCCGGCAGTAGGCTGCCACCCGCAGATGTTCCGCTTCCCGCGTCTGCGGCGCGATGATTTTTACCTGTGCCATGTTTTTCACTTCCCTGTATCTTTTTTGTCAACACACAAGCTACCACACGATCCGCAGAATATCCAGCACTATTCCCAAACAGTCTGCGGGGAATATTTCTCTCTGGCCAGTCTCTTGGCGTAAGACAGTTCTTCCGCGCTCAGCAGGCCGATTTCCGCCAGATGCTCCAGCATCCTGACTGCCAGCCGATACTGCAATGCTTTCTTTGCGTCGATCATCTTTCTACCTCAAAATAGCTCTCCGGCTTTTTCTCCCGCAGAAACCTTGTCACTTCCCGCAGGCTGCCGGTCCTCCGCATTTCCGGCAATGCCTCACTCACAGCCTGGGCGTATCTGCGCCCACGGCAGGCCCGTTCATCCAGAATGGCGATGACGCAGGTATCGCTCTCCGTGCGGATGGCCCGTCCAAATCCCTGGCGCAGCTTGATCTGCATCTCCGGTACAGCTACCTCACGGATGAATGCGTGAAGGGAAGGATACTTTTCCAATTCCCGCTCCTTCCGGGCGTCCGGATAGGCGAAAGGCAGGCGTGGGATGATCAGCAGAGATACACAGTCGCCGGGGAAATCAAAGCCCTCCCATGCCGCGCCGGTGGCCAGCAACACCGCTCCCGGCGTGTGCCGGAACTGTTCGATGATGTGGGGCGCGTTGCGGCCCAGCGTCAGCAGTGGGAATGGGAGAGATTCCTCCCACAGCCGCTCCTTCACAGCCGACATGGCTGCGTAGGATGTAAAGAGCACCAGCGCGTGACCGGTGGCTGCTTTGATGAGTCCGACGAGCTCGGCAGTCAGCTCATTAAAGTACACATCCGTATCCTCCACTCTCTGGCGGGGCGGGATTTGCGGAAGGTAGAGCAGGCAGTTGTTCCGGTAGTCAAAGGGGGATGGAGAAACGGATTCCATGACGCGGTGTCCCTTCTCCAATCCTGCCTGCGTTTTGAAACGGCGGAAATCACTGCCCACCGCCATGGTGCCGGAGGTCAGAACAAACGCCTGATCCGGCTGCCACAGGATCTTTTTCATCCGCTGCGTGATGTCATCAGCCGCGGCGCACAGCATGGCGCCGCCTGTGCTGACATCTTCGGCAGTGTAAAAAGTCATATCTGTCTGGGGTCTGGTGAACAGCTTGACTGCATCCAGCACCGTATTCAGCTGGCAGCTTCCCAGCGGGGAGAGCAGGCTGCCGATCTGCCGCTGGATGATGGGCAGTGTGCGGGATGGCGCGGTCAGCAATCGCAAACAGGCTTCCACCGGCTCCGCTTCCTCTCTGGGCTGTGCCAGCTTGCGCAGCAAAGGACCTGTGCTGTCCTCCAGCATTTCTGCCGCCAGTAAGTACCGTTCCTGTTTTAGCTGAAGGATAAGGTTTCGTATCTCTTCGGCCGCCAACGTCACACCCAGCATCTGCTGTGCAGTTTCCGGGAGCTTATGGGCTTCATCCACGATGATGATGCTGTGCTCCGGGAAGATGGGGCGTTTTCCCTCGCTGCGGTGGATGGCGTCTGCCACCAGCAAATTATGATTGCAGATTTGAAACAAAAATTGATTTTTGTCGCAGGTCTTGAGGAACCGCTGATAGCGGCAGTCCCTCTGTTTGCAGTCGCAGACCTGCGGTACGCAGACACGCTCCCGGTCATAGCCGCTGAGATGAGAAACTCTGTCCATGTCCAGCGTTTCCTTAAGAGTCCGGAGCGCTGCCAACGCTTCCGGATTTTTCTTTCCAAGATTTACCTGACGCAGCCGTCTGTCCAATCGCTCGTCGCAGACATAATGGCTTTTGCCTTTGCGGATGACCGCTTTCAGTGGCTTGGTAAGAATCCCGTCCGCCATTAGGACGCAGGACAGCAGCGGCAGATACTCCGTCAGCACCGCGTTTTGCAGCGCGATACTGGAAGTGGAAATGATGATAGGGCGGGCGATCTGCCCTGTCGGGAAAGCAGACGCTGCCGTGGCAGCCGCCAGATAGGCGTAGGTCTTGCCGATGCCCGTCCCGGCATCGCACAGGGCGATCTTCCCGTCCTGCATGGCTTCCAGCATCCGGTGACTCAATTGGATCTGCTCCGGACGCTGCGCCATACCGTGGGCGGGAAGAAGGTCCTGAAAAATATGGTCGATCAGTTTATGGGCTTTCAGCCTGTTGTCATTGGTATTCATCCGATAATTACCTCTTTTCCTGTCATGCTTTGTTTTCGTTTCCACCGTATTTGCAGCGCGCGCCCCGGTGGGAAAAGGGAACAATACGGACAAGGTCCGGCAAGACCTTCACGGGTGTATTTCCGGGATCTCTACTGCTTTCAATCCCGGAGCAGCCCAGCCTCTTCATGCTGGCCAGTGCATTGTGTCTCATTATCTGCCCGGACAGCGTCTCTGCGGGCGGCGCTGCCAACGCCGCCCCTGCGCAGGTAAAATCGCTCGCCGCGGGAAGCTGCAAGGCTTCCCACGGGTCGTGGCGCACACTGCGCGGATCGCTCTTCTGTCCGGGTGGTTATCCGTATTGCTGGTATGCAATTTTCAAGGAACAGCGAGGGGCGATTCGGAGCCCCTCACTGTCCTCCCGAAAATTGCGTTCGGTGAATACCCTTATTTCGAGGAATTTTCAAAAAACTTTTTGAGATCCCGCAGGATGCGGTCTCTCCGCTTGATGACTGCCCGCTGGCTGACGCCCATTCTTTGGGCGTATTCCCGTGTAGACGCGCCGTCGAAGAACAGGGCGTTGATGAGTTCCCGGTCGGTATCCTTTAGTGACAGCAGCGCCAGCAAAAGGATCTGCTTCTGTTCTGCCAGATTCCGAAGTTCCTCACGCTCCAGTGCCTCCGTTTCGGCGCTGGGGGCCGTTTCTGCTCCGACATAGTCCGGCAAAAGCGCATCTTCCTCCATCTGCTCCAGAGAGAGCAGTTTTCCGGAGGACTGTTCCTCCATGATGTAGCGCTCCCTGCGGTCTGCCTGCGCATAGGCGAGGTAGACATCCTCCGGCACCTCTACGTCCATACCGTCTACAGTGATGATATTGGCGATGACTTCGCCACCTTCGTTTCGAACGCGCCGATAGTTGCGTTCTTCCTGCCATTTTTTCATGATTCATGACTCCAATCTCAGATTTTTTTGAAATGTCTGAGATGGGGTCACGGATATTTAGCGATATAGGGCTGCCAGCGTCTGCGCATTGTGTGCCTTTCCGCTTTTCAGCCAAAGAAAGGCGCAAAAAAAGAGCCTTACGCATAGCTGAAAAGCTACTTGTAAGGCTCCTAACTCAATGTTCCCATATTCGATGATGGGTGGCTGGTGCGCTTGACGAAGTCATATCAATTGGATTTTTAATTTATGCCTGAACATATCCCATAAAGTGGATGGGCGTGTGGATCAGGGGGTGAGCATCCGGTGTCAGCACCGTGATGCCGATCTGTTCGCCGCACTTGGGGCATTTGGCGATCAGGTCAGGGTGTTCCGCTCTGTGCAGAGCAAACAGCCTGTACTGAGACTGCTCCGCACCGCTGGGGATATCCGCGATACGGCCCTTGCCGCACAGCGGACAGCGCAGGGAATTGGTTTTTGACATAGCGCCTCTCTTTCTCTGTTCTCTTTTTTGAGAACAGCGCATGAAAATTTTTTACAGCAGGTTATGGTTCTCCAACCGAATGCGCATGGCCTGCTTGGATACCTGAAAGATACCTGCCATATCCGTCACCAGCTGTTGATTCGTCCGTCCGGAGCGCAGCTGATAGAAACAGCGCTTGACCTGCGGCAGCGGCAGCAGAAGGATAGATCCCAGCAGGTTCGCCTGCACTTCCAATGTGTTGTCGCTCTCATCGCCGGAACGGAGCGCCGCGTTTTCGCCGGTCCCGCTGAACTGTTTCTTATGGAGTAGCCAGTGCCCCAGCTCATGGGCGCAGGTAAAGCGCAGCCGCCCGGTAGATGCTTCCTCTTCGCAGAGAGAGCAGTCGATGAGGATGGTGCCGCCCTTGACGGGAAGAAGGTCATAGCGGTGGTTTTCCCGGTCATAGATCGCTGTGAGACCGTCGTCAAAGATGGTCTCGCCCAAAACCCGCCCATTATTCCGCAGATATTGATACTCCAGCACCAGCCCCTGTGCCTCGATGATGTCCTCAATGGGAATGGCTGCGGGGGAACCGTAATAAAGTCTGGGGTCATAGGCGATGATCACATCGCGGGCGATCCGCTCCAGCGCCTGTTCGCGGTAATATGCTTTTTTCATGCGTCTATTTCACCGCCCTCTTTGGATTTCTTTGCGCGCTGGGTAATCCGGTCGATAAATTCCTGCCACTCCTGGTCTGTGGCGTCTGCCTCCTTCGCCGTGCGGAGCGCGGCCCGGACGATCTCCCGATCCATGATGTAGTCCGGCAGGTCTGCGGATACCCGGTTATTCTGGGACTTGGCGGCAAGATCCAGCATCTGCTCAGTTTCCACCTTGCTCAGATGCAGTTCCTGCTCCAACCGTTCCAAATATGCGCGCGTCGGCGCCGGTCTGCGGTCGTTTTCAATGTTGCTCAGATAGACTGGCGACAAGTCCAGCTTTGCCGCCAGCGTGCGCAGGGACAATCCGATAGATTGCCGTTTCTCTCGAACGAAGCTGCCGAATGTCTGTTCCAAGTAACTCACCTCCTATCCGTGTTCTCTTCTCTGGAAACACTGTAGCCTCAGTATAGCAAACATTCGTTCGATTGGCAAGACGTGAAAAAGATGGTGTTCCCCGCAGGGAACACCATCCAGAAATTATTTCAGCCACGCTGCCATATCCCGCATTTCCTCCAGCACTGCTGCTGGGCTGACGATGCGAATCTTACCGCTAAAGGTAAAGACCCAACTGAAGAACGGAGGGCTTGGCGCGACCTCGACTGTGGCACGGAAATGCTGTTCATCTACAGTTTCCGTCTGCACATTTTCACCGAAGCGGTCGATGACGCTGCGCATGATCTCATTATCGCACAGCAGCTCTACGGTACAGAGGTTGTCCGGGTACATCCCAAACACCTTGCGGACATACTCCGCCGGATCAAAGTCCGGTGTCTGGACTGCCGTATGTTCCAGCGGTTCGACTGCCGTCATGCGATCCACCCGAAATTGTGCAATTTTTCCGTGCTTTTCCGACCAGCCTACGGCATAATAGCAATCTCGGCTCCAGATAAGGGCATACGGGCTGAACTGATAGCGGTAGCCGTTATGCTTGAGTATCTTTTCTTTCTGCGGGGTGTATTCGTAATACTGAAAGGTGATCTGCCGTTTTTTCTGAATGGCGTTATGGATCTCATCCACGCTGTAATAGATGTACTCATTCTCCGGTTTGGCGGTGCCGTCCATATAAATATGCCGATCCAACTGGCGGGCATGAGATTCACTGGTGAGCTTACCCAACTTTTCAATAAGCCGCTCGCTCTTTTTGGCCGTAATAAAGCGGGAGGATTCTACCGCGTCCACCAGCAGCTTCAGCTCCGGCAGTTCAAACAGTCTCTCCCCCACGAAGTATCGATTCTGGGTGCTTTTGACGCATACGATGTCCATACCGCTGCTTTGCAAGACTTCAATAGCGGAATATACGCTCTTGCGCCCCGCCTGAATGCCATGCTCCTGCCAGAAGGCAAGAATATCCGCCACAGAGGCCGGATGCTGGTCATCCGTATGCTCATACAGATACCGCTGTAATAGCAGCAGGCCGTATTGGGATTCATTTTTCATGTAGCAGCACTCCATTCAAATGGGAAACGGCGCGGCGGCAATACGTAACCGTCAAACTCAGCAGCGGATGGAAGATTTTCCGTGAAAATGAGAGAATACCCCGTATAGAGCGTAGAGTTCACGCACTATGCGTGTACTCTACGCGAAAAAATGGAGGAGCGCTGGCGGTAGAGGCTGAGAAAGAGGCTTCACTTGATCTCCTGTTCCAGTGTATCGAATTCAGGCGTGGAGAAGAACTCACCGAGGGTAATGTCAAGACCATCACAAAGCTTCTTAATCGTCACGACGCCCGGATTTTTACTTTCATTATTAAGGATACTCTTGATGGTTGCTTGAGGAACGGCAGACAGATTTGCTAATCCGTTCGGTGTAATTTTTCGTTCTGCGCAAAGTTGGCGGATGCGAAGTGCAACAGTTTCCCGAGTATCCATAGTGTAAACCTCCATGACGATTTACCACTATGGTAAATTATTTGAGAAAAGGTTATTAGTGATACTTCACTAACAGAAAAATATGTGCTATAATAGTGATATAACACTATGTTGTCCATGTGGCCGGCACCTGGCTTACAATTTATCCACCGATAAATTGGGAGGTCAGCACATGGAATACGGTTATGCAAGAGTTTCGACCAAGGAACAGAATGAGTTGCGCCAACTCATCGCTCTGCGGAAATTCGGTTTAACGGACCGGGCGATTTTTGTGGACAAGCAGTCCGGCAAGGATTTTGACCGCCGCAGCTACCAGCGGCTGCTGCGCAAACTGAAAGACGGCGACACACTTGTGATCAAGAGCATCGACCGTCTCGGAAGAAACTATGAAGAGATCCTGGAGCAATGGCGCGTTATTACCAAAAAGAAAGGAGCGGCCATCGTCGTGCTGGATATGCCGCTGCTCGACACGCGCCGGAGCCGCGACCTGACCGGTACGCTGATCGCGGATATCGTGCTCCAGCTGCTATCCTATGTGGCGCAGACAGAGCGCGAATTCATTCACCAGCGGCAGGCGGAAGGGATCGCCGCAGCGAAGGCGCGTGGCGTGAAATTCGGCAGGCCCCGCAAGGTGCTGCCGGAAGGGTTCGGCGAAGTCAAAGCACGTTGGGAGCGCGGCGAGCTGTCCGCACGGGCAGCAGGAAAACTGCTGGGCGTCACCCACCGGAGCTTTTTGCTCTGGGCTCAGGATGACGTGTGTAAAGAAATTGTTAGGAAAACGTAGAAAGTAAAAAGGGCTGGATAAAAAAGTACGCTTTTTTAGTCGGTTTTAAGCTGTTATCCTATTGATATTCTATTAGAGGAGTGCTATGGTTAAGGTGCAGATTTTGTGTATATCGCTGTGGTCGGCAACCTGTACATTTTTATCCACTGTGCCAGATACACAATGCGCGATAAAAGACCCTTCCGCCTGTATTGCAGGCGGACAACTATTCTGCGGGAGGTGAGCAGCGATCCATCCGTCTCTGTACGATTTCTGCGCCGGGCATGAACAAACTCACCTGCTGGCACAATGGGACGATGAACGCAATGCGCCGCTCACGCCGAAGGATGTGACCTACGGCAGCCATCAAAAGGTATGGTGGCGATGCCCCCAAGGCCATTCCTACCGTTCCGAAGTCAGAATCCGCGCGCGGGGAACGGGCTGTCCCGTCTGCGCTGGCCGCATCGTTCTGCCGGAGGAAAACTCTCTGGCGGCAAAATTTCCTGATCTGCTTTCGGAGTGGGACACGGAAAAGAATTCTCCGCTGCTGCCGACGCAGGTCATGCCGGGAGCACATCGGAAGGTCTGGTGGAGGTGTCCGAAAGGACATAGCTGGCAGGCGAGCGTTGCCAGCCGCGTTACATCAAACGCAGGCTGTCCGTTCTGCGCGGGACAAAAGGTCCTGTCCGGATTCAATGATCTCGCTTCGCTGCATCCGCAGCTTGCTGAACAGTGGGATCGGAAAAAGAACGGTGCGCTGACGCCGGAGGCGGTGAGCGCATATTCCAATCGCCGCGTGTGGTGGCTCTGTGACAGAGGACATTCCTTCTGTGCGGTCATTGCCCACCGTGTGAACAGGGGGAGCGATTGTCCATATTGCACCAACCGCAAGGTCCTGCCGGGATTTAATGATCTGGAGACCAAGGAGCCGGTGATCGCATCGCAGTGGCATCCGACCCTTAACGGCAGTTTCACGCCACAGCAGGTGACGCCCGGCAGCAGCCGGAGGGCCTGGTGGCTGTGTGAAAACGGCCACGCGTGGAAATCGGTCATCAGCAGCCGTACAGGAAAGCAGCGCTGCGGCTGCCCCGTCTGCGCAGGCAGGCCGCTGAGCCAATGTACGGCGATTCTAACTGAACAATCGGCCAGACCGCCGAATCTCGGCGCGGCCATGGACGTTGTGCGCCGCAGGCTGGGGGACAGTAAAGCTGATTCCCTTGCCATGCGGAGCGACGTATATTCCCCGTGCCAACCGGAAACGTTTTCGAATGATTCCGGTTCACATAATTACCCCAAAAATCTTATAGGAGGAAAGCTATGAAACACATAACAAGCAAGCTCTTGTCTCTGCTGCTGACGCTGGCCATGCTCCTGAGCATGATCCCCGCGGCGTATGCAGAGGGGACAGAGGGCACGACCGAGGGTAGTACCTCGACCGAAAAAGTCGTCGCCAAGGACGGCGAGACGACCGCCACGACCGAAACGCTCGACGGCAGCACGACCGTGACGGGTTCGAATGCGGCAACGGCGGACCAACCCCTACACCCTCGAACAGCTGGGCGTGATGACCCGTAATGAGTACATCAAGGCGCAGGAGCGTCTCGAGGGCACCATGTACGTCACCGTCGGCGAGTACAGCTATGATACCAACGGTACGCTCGGCAACGGAAAGAGAGACGATACGACAGGCCAGAAAGAGGATCGCGGCGTCCTGAACGGCTACAACTCCAACGGCTATCTTGATGAAGGAAACGACGGCGCGAACGGCAAGAACATCGTCTTTGTCGGCGGCACGATCACCAGCAATGTCACGGGCTATGAGAGCATCGACAACATCGGCACGAGCCTGCTGCTGGCTGTCCCCGCCTACACCAACGTGACCTTTAAGGGCACCACGTTCAATAACGTCATGAGCTTCAACTACCAGCTCTACACCGGCCCGTGGAGCCAGCTGGGCGAGCTGAAGTTCGACGGCTGCACCTTCAACGGCATCATCGTCGGCGCGATCGCCGCGCAGACGCTGACCTTCAACGGCTGCACGTTCAATAATTACGAAAACACGGATTCTGCGAACAACTCCAACCCGACGTGGATCCGTCCCGCCTACGGCAACTGGAAGAAGGACGACAACGAGGGGCAGGGCGGCGATTTCCGTTCCCTCACTGAAATCAACTTCACCGACAACACCGTCACCAGCACCCGCCCGGTGAAGTTTGAGTACATTTCGCAGTGGGACATCACGAGCACTGTTACTGCGACCAGCAACACATTTGATATCACAGCACAGCCTGGCGATACCAGCATCAAGAATGTTGGTCTGTATCTCGGCGCTCACACGGATAAAAACGAGTTCCATCTTGTGGCGGATAACAACACCAAGTCGAAAGGCACCGCCGCGCTCTACACGATTCCCAAAGGAACAACATCCCTGCCCGCCGGCTCGACGGTGAAGGACAGCAGCGGCAATGAGATCGAACTCACCGATGCGCTTGCGTGGAAGGGCACAAAGGACGATGTTCTTACGCTGAAAACCGAATGCGAAGCAAAGATTGGCGATGCGTATTACGCCACCCTCGCCGACGCCTTTGCGGCCGCAAACAAAACCGGCGACACCGTGATCGAGCTGCTGGACGACATCAATATGACCGGTAAGAACTGGACGCCGGTGGGTGTGGATGGATACCATGGTCAGGGCGTCATCACCCTGAACGGCAACGGCAAGACCATCACCGGCCTGAGCGCTCCCTTGTTTGCGGGCGGCTTTGCAGGCAAATCCGGCATTGTGATCAAGGATCTGACCATTGCTGGTGCGGATATCAACGACACAACGAATAATCAGGGAATCGGCGCATTTATCAACTGCGTGGATTCCATGACTCGAATCGAACTGGATAACTGCCATCTGAAGAACAGCAAAATTGTCAGCACCGGCGGCGCGCGCGTCGGAGGTCTGATTGGCTGGACATCCGGCTATAACAACCAGAACGACGGCCCGGTCGATACCAAGGTCAC
>OHJK01001059.1_pt1 | contig 14893 bp, 9 predicted proteins | sample 1568541 | NCBI WGS metagenome assembly OHJK01 (sample SAMEA3879535, study PRJEB24766) | human gut metagenome | biome: human-associated habitat; feature: feces | place: USA | collected 1985/1987
GAGGCAGAGCCACCTTGAACTCCTTGATGAATGATGAAACGTTCTTGTTGGAGATGACCTCGCACTCCCATTCCTTAACACCCATAACCGAATCGGGCACCTTGATCTTCATGTCCGACTTCACCTTGCACTGGCATCCCAGACGCCAGTTGTCCTTGATCTGCTTGCGTGTGAAGTGGGGCTTCTCCGAGTCTAGAATCTCGCCGCCACCCTCAAGCACCTGCACCTTACACTGTCCGCAGCTTGCCTTACCGCCGCATGCAGAAGGCAGGAAGATGCCGTTCTCGTTGAGCGTAGTCATCAACGAAGAGCCCTGCGGCACGTTGATGGTCTTGTCGCCGTTGATTTCGATGTTGACATTGCCGCTCGGGCTGAGGAACTTCTTAGCCACGAGAAGGATGACAACCAAGAGGAGTATCACGATAAGGAACACTCCGATACTTGCAAATATAAATGATGTATTCATAGTGTTGAGTCCTCCTTATTATATTTTAAGACCAGAGAAACACATCATAGCCATAGCCATGAGGCCTACAGTGATGAACGTGATGCCGAGACCCTGCAGAGGCTTTGGCACGTCGCTGTACTGGAGCTTCTCGCGGATAGCACCCATTGATACGATGGCGAGTGTCCAACCGATACCGCTACCCAAAGCGTAAACAACAGCGTCGACAACGTTGCCGATGTACTGTGTGTTAGACGGGTCGAGGTTGATGCGCTGCTGCATGAAGAGCGAAGCACCCATGATGGCGCAGTTAACGGCGATAAGCGGAAGGAAGATACCCAGAGCTGCATAGAGCGACGGCGAGTATCTCTCGACAATCATCTCCACCAGCTGCACGATACCTGCGATGACAGCGATGAAGAGGATGAAACTCAAGTAGGAAAGGTCTACACCCTCAACCAAGCAGTCCGGACCGAGCACCTTTGTCTGCAACAGATAGTCGACAGGCACGGTAACGAGCAACACGAACGTAACGGCAAGACCCAATCCCAATGATGTCTTCACGTTCTTCGACACGGCAAGGAACGAGCACATGCCGAGGAAGAAGGCGAATATCATGTTGTCCACGAAGATGGACCGGAAGAAAAGACTTAATAAATGTTCCATTGTCATTAATTATTTTCCTTGTAAAAATAAGCTCTGTGAACCCATATCACGCAACCGAGCAGGATGAGCGCCATAGCCGGCATTGTCATCATACCGTTGTTGATGTAGCCTGCGTCGTAAACGCACTGCGGGATGATCTGGAAGCCGAGGAGCGTGCCACGACCGAGAAGCTCGCGCAGACCGCCTACCACAACGAGGATGTAGGCATAGCCCAGACCGTTGCCCACACCGTCGAGGAACGACGGCCAAGGCTTGTTCTGCATAGCGAACGCCTCAAGACGACCCATGAGGATACAGTTGGTGATGATAAGACCTACGTATACCGAGAGCTCTACGCTCACGTCGTAGACGAAAGCCTTCAGCACCTGGCTTACGATGGTAACAAGAGCTGCAACCACTACCAACTGCACGATAATACGGATGCGGTTAGGGATTGTGTTGCGGATGATTGAGATAATCACGTTTGCGAAGGCTGTGATCACCGTCACGGCAAGACCCATCACGATTGCCGGCTTGAGCTGTGATGTAACAGCGAGAGCCGAGCAGATGCCGAGCACCTGGACGAGGATAGGGTTGTCGAGGTTCAGAGGATTGGTGAAAGCTGCCTTATTCTCTTTTGAAAACAAACTCATAATCTTATTTCTCCTCCTTATTTAGATGTTAAGAATTTTGTGTACTCGCCGAGGCAGTTCTTGAGCATGTCGCTCACGCCGTTACATGTGAGTGTAGCGCCGGTTACGGCGTCGCACTGTGTAGACGGGTCTGTCTTCTCGTTCTTCTTCACTACAGAGAGAGCCACGCCATCCTTGCCCTCAGCAAAGACGTGCTTGCCCTTGAACTGGTCTTGCCAAGCGCGCGAGTCCTTGATCTCTGCGCCCAGACCGGCTGTCTCGCCTTCGTGGTTGAAATAGGCTCCGTAAACGGTCTGCTTGTCGGCATTGAGCGCGATGTAGCCGTTGATGCCGCCCCAAAGACCCATACCATAAACCGGAATGACGTACTTTGTCTCGCCTTCGACGTTGCAAACATAGAGCGCGAGCTTGCCTTCCTTCATCGAAGCGCTGTTGCAGAGGAAGCCAGCTTCTGTGCCGCCCTGCTTTCCAGCCTCTACTTCCGCGCCGTTGCGGTCGATAACCTTGTCGGCTGTCACCACCTTATTATATATATCGGTAGCTTCAGCACCGTCGATGTCGCGGATGTTTAGCGCAGCGAGAATCTGCTTCTTCTTGTCGAGAGCTACGTTCTCGTCCTGCTGCGGCTTGAGCGATGAAGACACGAACGCCAGCAAGAATGCCACGATAACGACGATAACTACAGAATATAATATTGTATAAGAATTCGAACTGGTGTTGAATCCTTTCTTCTTTGTTTCTTCCATATTCCGAGAGTGTTATTTGTTGGTTAAACGTTTCATTCGCTTAGAGATGTTCTTCTGCACTACACAGTAGTCGATGAGCGGAGCGAACATATTCATGAAGAGGATGGCGAGCATCATGCCTTCTGGATAACCAGGGTTCATCACGCGCACGATAACGGCAACTACACCGATGATTGCGCCGTACCAGTACTGTCCGCACTGTGTGCGAGCCGATGTTACGGGGTCGGTAGCCATGAACACGGCACCGAAGCAGAAACCGCCGAGCACGAGGTGCTCGCACCAAGCGATAGGAGTCATGCCGAGTGCCTCGAAGATGTATGCTGTGACAGCACCGCCTACGAACACGCTGAACATTGTACGCCAAGAAGCGATGCCTGTCCAGAGCAGGATAACGGCACCGATGGCGATGGCGATGACACTTGTCTCACCGATTGAGCCGGGGATGAAGCCGAACACCATGTCGGCAAGGCTTGCGTTTGAAGCCACGCCCTGTGCTATCTCGCCGAGCGGAGTTGCGCAGGTGAAGGTGTCGGGCAGTGTGTTGCCCAAGCCGAAGATTGTGTCGTTAGCCACCCAAACTGCGTCGCCCGACATCTTCGTAGGATAAGAGAAGAAGAGGAACGCACGTGTGATGAGTGCTACGTTGAAGATGTTCATACCTGTTCCGCCGAAGATCTCCTTACCGATTACAACGGCGAAAGCCACTGCGATGGCGAGTGCCCAGAGCGGACAGCCAACGGGGATGATGAGCGGAATGATGATGCCCGAAACGAGGAAGCCCTCCTGTATCTCCTCGCCTTTCCACTGTGCCCATGCGAACTCGATGCCGAGGCCCACAACGTAGCTGACGATGATTTTCGGGAGCACCTGCAATGCTCCGTAGAGGAACATTGAGAAGAAGGAAGCGTCGGCGAGAGCACCTGCTGCCTTATAGTTCTGAAATCCCACATTGTACATACCGAACAGCAGAGCCGGGAGCAACGCGATGACAACGAAGCTCATGATACGCTTCGAGTCGATGGCGTCGTGGATATTTACGCCGGTCTTCGATGTCTGGTTGGGTACAAACAGGAAAGTCTCGAAGCCATCGAACAAGCTGCGGAAAGCATGGAGCTTTCCTTCTGGCTCGAAGTTCGGCTTGACGTTATTAAGATATTTTCTCAGAAAATTCATACTTTTCTCTTTGTAATTAAATTAAACTTATGCGTTCTCCTTGCGAAGCATGTCGAGACCCTGGCGCACGATGTGCTGCAGTTCGAGCTTCGAAGAGTCAACAAATTCAGCCAGGGCGAAGTCCTCTGGTGCCACCTCGTAGATGCCGAGCTGCTCCATGCGGTCGATGTCGCCTGCGATGATAGCCTTGATGAGATATTCGCCGTAGATGTCCATCGGGAGCACCTTGTCATACTCGCCGCTCATGATCATGTGGCGCTCGCCGCCCTTCACGCGTGCGTCGAGGCTGTACTCCTTCTTCTTGCCGAAGAGCCAAGAGAAGTAGCTGCGGCTAACGGAGAAGTCGTTGGTGCGCGGAAGTATCCAGCCCAACATCTCGTCTACGTCGTCGCCCTCGGGGATGGCTGTAATCTCAGATGTGTGTCCGCCTACGTAGTCGGCTGTGGTGCACTTGCGACCTGTGAGCGGGTTGCCGTTGATGAGGCGTACGTGCTCGGTCTTAGCGAGCTTGCTCTCTACGAGCGAAGAGATAGGCTGACCAACGAGTGCTTCGGTGTAAGCCGGCTCGTTGATTTCGCTACCTGCTACTGCCACGAGGCGGCGCAGGTCTACCTTACCTGTGTTGAACAGACGACCGAAGAAGATAACGGCTGTAGGCTCTACGGTCCAAACCACCTCGCCCTTGTTCACGGGAGCGATGTTGTTCACCTGCACGCCCACGTTGCCTGCCGGACAAGCACCGTCGAACACTGTCACCTCTACGTCCTTAGCTCCCGTGAGAGCTGCACTTGTCTGCTGCGCACCGATGCCGAGATAGGTCTTGGCTACCTTTGCGAGAGCCGACAGACCGGTCTGGAAATCGCGCTCGTTGCCCTCGAGCTCGAACTCGAAGTCGCCGGCAAGCGGCATGTCGCGCAATGCGCTCACGAAGATGGCGCGCGGCTTCTGGTCGGGAGTGGTCGACACAGCGTAGGGAAGCTGGTTGATGTAGCCGAACAGGCCGGCATCAAGCAGAGCCTTCACTACGGCGTCGCCGTCGAGCGAAGCCACTTGTTTCTGACCAAAGTCTACATACTGCTGCTCTTTGTCAGCGTCTACAACCACGCGCAACACCTTGCGGCGGTCGCCTCTGACCACTGCCGACACTACTCCACTCACCGGCGAGGCGAACTTCACGTCTGTCTGCTTCTTGTTGACAAACAGCGCGTCGCCGACTTTCACCGTGTCGCCCTCGCGAACGACAACCTTCGGGGTCATGCCTACAAAGTCGTCAGGTACAAGAGCGTACTGAGCACACTTGCCCGAAGAGAACTTCTGCCGTGCAGCCTTTCCCTTGAGGTTAATGTTCAAGCCCTTGCGTAACTTAATTACATTTGCCATAAAATATTTATAGATTATAAGAATATTTCAGCATAGCTTTTACGCCACCTTCTTGCACAACTCGACACTATCAAGACGGACAAGATTCGGCAACGTGCGGAAATTTCCTACAAAATTAACAAAAATAAGCGGATTCAGAAAGCAAATGCTCTCTTTTATTTTCGCACACAATTAGTTTTTGAACGGCAAGCGCTTAAAAGCCACAAATATGCAATATGGAGTTTGCAAATACAGCAATTTGCGAGATAAAGCCTACGCCAGACCACACTCTACTTGGCAACAAAGAACACAATAAAGCGAACTTAAGCCATCGTTCACCGTCCGCCGTCCGATCAGATTGCGTTCACCGCCCAATCGGATCGCGTCCGCCACCCGATCAGATTGCGTCCGCCGCCCGATCAGATTGCGTTCGCCACCCGATCAGATTGCGTTCGGAGCACGATGGGGTAAAATAAAGTTTAAATCGGGTTTTTCAACGCTTTTATTTGCCATTGTCAATGATTTTACGTAATTTTGCAAACTCTTTAACTACGACAAACTATAGGTTTCGCACGTGTTCAAACGCACTATCAAGATAATAATATGGACCATTACGGGTCTGTATCTCACCATCGTTACGCTTTTGCACATTCCCTTCATACAGAACACTATCGGGGAGTGTGTAGGCGATGCATTGTCTGCGAAGTTGGGCACGAAGGTGAGCATCGGACGCGTTGACCTTGGATTTGTCAACCGCATCATTATCGACGACTCGCAGATGCTCGACCAGCAGAACAAGCAGATGCTCACCGTGTCGCGTATCTCAGTGAAGGTGAACCTGTTGGCACTTGCCAACGGGCAGATAGAAATCACCTCCGCCCAGTTCTTCGGACTCAATGCTAACCTCTACAAGGCTACGCCAGAGACGAAACCCAACTTTCAGTTCGTTATAGACTCGCTTGCTTCAAAGGACACCACGAAGCAGCAGACACCTATCAACCTTCAAATCAACTCGCTCATTATCCGCAATAGCTCGGTGCGCTACCGCCTACTCTCAAGCGCATCGGTAGCTAACCGCTTCTCGCCCAACGATATCGAGGCGCAGAACATCAGTGCCCACTTCATTGTGAACCGCATCACCAACGACTCGCTGAACGTGAAGGTGAAACGCCTCTCGCTGAACGAGCGCTGTGGCTTCACGCTGCGCCGCCTTGCGCTCAACGCCATCGTCAGTCGCAGCGGAGCACAGATAGAGAAGTTGCACCTGGAACTGCCCAATTCGACCATCGAGAGTAAGCGCATAGCAGCCACATACCGCATGAACGGCGATGCACCCGACATACAGTCGCTGCGCTTTGAAGGCACTTTAAACGCATCGCGCATCACACCCCGCGACATAGCCTGCTTCGTGCCCCAGTTGCGGAGATTCGACATGCCATTGGCTTTAAGCATTGGCTTCAACGGCACTGGCAACAGTCTGAATGTAAGCCACTTAAACATTGAGAACATCGACCACAGCTTTGTCTTCAATGCCAAAGCTCACGCTCTGCGCAACGCCCAAACGATATGGCACGCGGAGGTGAGCCGTCTCTTCGCTTCGAACGAGACTATTGGCTCTGTTTACAAGACCATTACAAGCAACGAATTGCCCGACATCGTGAACCGCCTCGGCGACGTATCGCTCACCGCAAAAGCCGACGGCACGGATGCCGACGGCTCGCTGAGCGCACAGCTCAACTGCGCTACAGGCAGCATAAAACTGACGGCTGCAAAGAAGCAGAAGAATATGCGTGCGCACGTTGAGACACACAAGTTCGAGCTCGGCAAGTTGCTCAACAGCGACAAAGCTGGCATCGTGTCGCTCTCGCTCGACGCAAAAGGCAGCTCGAAGGACAACATCGGCGTGAGCGGAAGCATCTACGACATCAGCTTCAACAACTACACCTATCGCAACATCAACCTTAAAGCCGACTACATCAATAAAGCACTGAACGGCTCCGCAACCATCGACGACCCTAACCTGCGTGCCACCATAGAAGGACTGTTTGAACATCGTAGCCCCACCCCACATCTGCGCGTCACCACCGACGTGCAGACGTTTGCACCTGCTGCGCTCAACATCACAACGAAGTGGAACGGTGCACAATTCGCCGGCACAGCCACATGCGACATCAAGGGCAACAATATCAACAATGCGGAGGGACATATCGACATCGCCGACTTCACGATGCAGAATGCCGACTCGTGCTACGCTATACGCAACATCAACGTCGAGACAGGCTTCAACGACGGCAACCACTTCCTCAGCCTGAAGAGCGACTTCGGCACAATCGACCTGAACGGACATTTCAGCTACAGCTCGATGGTAAGGAGCCTGTTGAACCTCGTTGCCGACAAGCTACCTACCATACCAGGACTCAAAAAGCAACCACAAACCGACCACAACGACTTCACTATCAATGCGTCGATACACAACACCGAATGGCTACAACGACTGCTGGGCGTGCCTCTTGAGATACACCGTCCGCTCAGCCTCAGCGGTGAGCTCGACGACCGCAATAACAGTATCGACCTGTGGTGCGACGTGCCCTCGTTCACATACGCCGGCACCAACTACCGCGACGCTTACATCAACATCGAGTCGCCAGGCGACACGCTGAAAGCCGATGTACGCATAAAGAAGATCGCGCAGAACGGCAAGGCGTTGGCACTGAAGCTGCGTGCAGGTGCGTTCGACAACCATCTGAACACCTCCATGGAGTTCCACAACGACGCACGCCGGTCGCTATCGGGCGTGCTGAACACCAGTACCGTCTTCGCAAAGAACGAAGAGGGCGAATCGACAGCATACATCGACATACTCGAATCGCGCACCACCATCGGCGACACAACATGGCACATACACCCCGCCCGTGTCACCTACTACAAAGACCATCTCAACATCGACGGGTTCCACGTTAGTCATGCCAACCAAGAGATAGGCATCGACGGCACCGCGACACACAGCGTTGACGACTCGCTGACTGTGAAACTGAAGAACGTGGACGTGAACTACGTGCTCGACCTCACCAACTTCCACTCCGTAGAGTTCGACGGCAGGGCTTCGGGCACAGCACAACTGGCTGGCATCTTCGGCAAAGCACCGCTCATCAGCTCCGACCTGCAGGTAGACCAGTTCAAGTTTGAGGGCGGACGCATGGGCACACTCTTTGCCAAAATCGGCTACAACTCGGAGGAAGGACGCATCGAGTTCGATGCCGTGGCTGAAGACGAGGGCGACCGCCGCACCATCATCGACGGCTACGTGTCGCCACGCAACAAGTACATCGACCTCGGAATAAAAGCCGAAGGCACAAGAGCAGAGTTCCTAAGCGGATTCTGCGATAGCTTCATGGACAACATCAATGCCAGCATCAACGGCAAGGTGAATGTGGTGGGTGCGTTCAAGAACATCAACCTCATCGGAAAGGCGAAAGTAGACGGCAGCGTGCGGCTCACTGCGCTCAATACCACGTATGCTCTGCGCGGCGACTCGGTGCACTTCCTGCCCGACGAGATACGCTTCTGCAACGACACCATATACGACCACCACAACAATATAGGCATCGTGACGGGCGGATTGCACCACCACAACTTCTCCAACTGGACATACGACATCGACGTAGAGGCGCAAAATCTGCTCGCATACGACACACATTCGTTCGACGGCGAGAGTTTCTACGGCACTGCGTACACCACAGGCACTTGCCAGATACGCGGAAAGAGCGGCGAGGTGACTATCGACGTGAACGCCACACCAGAGCGCAACAGCATATTGGTGTACAACGCTGCCGACAACAGCTCGCTATCGTCGCAGGATTATATACAATGGCGCACACACGAGGTGAAGGATTCGGTTGAAACAGAGAACAATAACAATAATCATGTAAACATAGGCACGAACATCAAGCTCAACTTCCTCATCAACTGCACACCCGACGCTACGCTGAAAATCATCATGGACGAAAAGACGGGCGACTACATAAAGCTCAACGGTGAGGGCGTGCTGCGTGCTACGTATTTCAATAAGGGCACCTTCGACCTCTACGGCAACTACTATGTTGACCACGGAACCTACAAACTGACTATACAGAACATCATCAAGAAAGACTTCGAGTTCCTCAGCGGTGGCTCTATAGCGTTCGGAGGCGACCCGTATAACGCCACGCTCGACCTGAGCGCACTCTACGTCGTGAACAGCGTGAGCCTTGCCGACCTGAACATCGGCAACTCGTTCTCGAACAACAACGTACGAGTGAACTGCTTGATGAACATCACCGGCACACCGGAGAGTCCGAAGGTGTCGTTCAACCTCGACATGCCTACACTGTCGAACGATGCAAAACAAATGGTACATAGTCTGCTCAACGCCGAGGAGGAGACCAACCAACAGGTGCTCTACCTGCTCGCCGTAGGTCGCTTCTACGCACAGAACGACAACAACAACGGAGCATCGACACAGCAGTTCAGCCAAACATCGCTCGCAATGCAGAGCTTCCTTAGCGGAACAATCAGCCAGCAGATAAACACTCTGCTCAGCAGCGTCATAAACAACAACAACTGGAACTTCGGCGCAAATATATCAACAGGCACCGACGGATTTTACAACGCTGAGTATGAGGGTATCCTGTCGGGCAAACTGCTCAACAACCGACTGCTCCTCAACGGACAGTTCGGCTATCGCGACAACCCGAACACAACAAACAACTTCATCGGTGACTTCGACATGAAGTACCTGTTATTCCCGAACGGCAACTTGGCTATCAACGTCTACAACAAGACGAACGACCGCTACTTCACACGCAACAGCCTCAACACGCAGGGATTGGGCTTGATTATGAAGACCGACTTCAACCGTATATCAGACCTGTTCTTCTGGAAGCGCAGCAAAAAAGCGAAAGAGAAGAAGAAATAGAAAGCTGTTCGTAGGAGGCTACGGCATTCTTGCCGTAGCCATTAACGACTGAAATACAAATCGTTACAACTATTTGCAATGCCTACGGCAAGAATGCCGTAGGCTCCTACAAAAGCTTTATAATAGAAACCACTACAACCTAACGACATCTATGAACCGAATTATCTGCATATATATCCTTCTACTTCTTGGCGTGCCGTGCCTTGCACAGCAAACCAAGGAGTATCAACAGCAAGTAGCATACGCATGGCTGCCCCTGTTTGAACAACTCTGCGACTACGACGACATCGAGGAGCACGATATGGAGGACATGTTCGAACAACTCTGCGAACTCGAACAAACACCGCTCGACCTAAACAAAGCTACGGACGAAGACCTGCTACGCCTCTTCTTCCTGTCGCCCAAACAACGCGAAGACCTCACCGAATATCTCGACCGCTACCGTCCGCTGCGTTCGATAGGCGAACTTGCACTCGTTGAATCTGTCGACCCACTACGCAAACAACTGCTCGAAAGCTTTTGCTTCATCAGCGAAGCGAACGAGGAACGCCCATTTCCTACATTGAAACAGATTGCAAAGTACGGCAAGAACGAGCTGGTGGCAGCTACGCAAGTGCCGCTATACGACCGCGAAGGCGACCGCAACGGATACCTCGGATACAAGTATAAACATTGGTTCAGATACACATTCAAATATGGTGACTACGTAAAGGCAGGACTAACAGGAGCGCAAGACGCAGGCGAGCCGTTCTTCTCCAACTGCAACAAGCTGGGCTACGACCATTATGCCTACTATCTGTTGGTCAGGAAGTTGGGACGATTTAAGGCGATTGCGCTCGGACAGTACAAGCTAAGGCTCGGCTTGGGACTGGCTATGAACACCGGCTTCACGCTCGGAAAGACGGCAACGACAACCATGTCAATACCCACTAACGCTATCACAACCAACTCTTCACGCTCAGAGGCTTACTATCTGCAAGGGGCGACTACAACCATCAGCGTAACAAAACATCTGGATGCCACGGCATTCGTGTCATACCGCAAGGTTGACGCCACGCTTAACGCCGACGGTACGGTGAAGACACTGCTGCGCACAGGCTACCACCGCACGCAGAGCGAGATAGAACAACGCCACAACACCTCACAATTCGTCGCCGGAGGCAACATCAACTGGAAAGCCAACGGTTTACGCATCGGTGCCACTGCCTTCAACACAGCCTTCAACCGCCCACTGAAACCAAACGCAGCACAAGCCTATCAAAGGTATGCGCCTAAAGGTATGAGCTTCTTCAATGCAAGCCTGTACTACGCCTACACCCACTATCGATTCTGCTTCAATGGCGAAACAGCAATGAATGGTGACGCTGCCGTAGCCACTCTCAACACCATAACATTCCAAGCTACCAACAATCTGCAACTCACTGCTATACAACGCTTCTACTCTTACCGCTACCACTCGCTTTTCAGTGCTTCGTTCAGCGACGGCGGACACATACAAAACGAAAACGGAGTGTACGCTGCCATAGCGTGGCATCCAATTGCAAAACTCACCCTGACGGCATACACCGACTATGCTTATCACCCTTGGCCACGCTATGGTGTGTCGGCTCCGTCACATTCATGGGACAATATGCTGCAAACCAGTTTCCAGCCGAATCGCAAATGGACAATCTCAGCACGCTACCGACTGCGTTTACGCCAAAAAGACTACAAAGAAAACGACAAGGCGAAGACCCGATTAGCCGACAAAAATGAGCAGCGAGCACGCCTCACTGTAGGCTCTGAGAGTGGCATCTGGAAAACGAAGACACAGATTGATGCTGCCTATACGCTCATCACCCCACCCCTCTCTTCAACAATAGTGAGCAAAGGGTGGATGGCATTGCAAACTATCGCGGTACGCCTGGGACGTTTCACATTGGCTGCCAACGCTGCTTACTTCCACACCGACGACTACGACTCACGGCTATATGCCTACGAACGCACCACACTCTACAACTTTTCGTTCCCCTCGTTCTTCGGTGAAGGCATACGTGGTGCGTTGTTTTTACGTGCCGACATCAGTAAGAACCTCGTACTGATAGGCAAGGCTGGCACTACGAAATACTTCGACCGCAACAGCATATCAAACGCTCTGCAACAGATAAACCAATCGTACAAGACAGACATCGACCTGCAACTAAAGTGGAAATTCTAACCACAGTTGTGGTGTATATTACACAAATCGCATCGAAACACTTGGCACATCGGCTATTTTTCAGTAATTTTGCACACTAAAAAGTTGCACATTGAGAATGATTAAACAATACTTATTATTACTGTTTGTGGCTTGTCTGTCGTTCGGTACTTCAAAGGCACAGACAAGCGATTCGCTTATTGTAAACCGCTTGCGCGCAGAGGGCGTGAAGTTCTCGCACAACAACACAGTGACGTTGTTGATGAACGGACAGGAGAAATTCGACGACATGTTCCGCGCAATACGCCAAGCACGCAGCAGCGTACATCTTGAATACTTCAACTTCCGCAACGACTCCATCGCCAACATGCTCTTCGACCTACTTGCCGAGAAAGCCAAGGAAGGCGTAGAGGTGCGCGCCCTGTTCGATGCCTTCGGCAACAGCTCGAACAACCGCCCGCTGAAGAAGAAACACCTGAAGTCGATACGCAAACGTGGCATCGAGATATACGAGTTCAGCCCACTACGCTTCCCGTGGATTAATCAAGTGTTCCACCGCGACCACCGCAAGATTGTAATCATCGACGGACAGATAGCCTACACCGGAGGCATGAACGTTGCTGACTACTATATCAACGGCACAGAACAGGTAGGCGAATGGCACGACATGCACTGTCGCATCGACGGCGACGAGGTGAACACGCTACAAGCCATCTTCCTGCGCATCTGGAACAAAACCGCTAAGCAAAACATACACGGCGCAAAGTACTACCGAGGCATACGCGGTGGCTATTACTTTGAAGGACTAAAGCCCGACACCTGTCCCACTGCTGGAAAGAAGATGGTTGGCATCATCAACCGCGAACCACGCACCACAAACCGCATCATACGCACCTTCTACGAAGGAGCCATCAACGATGCCAAGGACAGCATAAAACTCATTAGCCCTTACTTCACACTCATACCGAAGGTGAAGAAAGCGCTGCGCAAAGCTGCTAAACGTGGCGTGCAGGTAGAAGTAATGATTTCGGAACGCGGCGACATTCCGCTCACACCCGACTGCGTATTCTACAACGCACACAAACTGATGAAGCACGGTGTGAAAGTGTGGATATACCGCCCTGGCTTCCACCACACGAAGATAATAATGGTAGACGGCAAGTTCTGCACCGTGGGCAGCGCAAACCTCGACGCACGCAGTTTGCGCTTCGATTACGAAGAGAATGCCGTCATCATCGACCAATGCACCACCCGACAACTCAACGACATGTTCGAACGCGATAAGAAGAAGAGCGTTATGCTCACGCCAGAGTATTGGAAGACAGAACGCACAGGCTGGCAAAAGTTTCGCGGATGGTTCGCACATCTGCTCGCACCATGGCTGTAACGACAAAAGAATAATACGCAAATTATATAACAGTAATACGCTAAAATATGCACTAATAAGAAAAAATAGTTGTAATTTTGCAAAAACAGATTATTAACAAATCGTAAGAATGTATTACTTCATATATTTCATAATAAAGACATTGTCATACATCCCCTTCTGGATGCTATATGCCATATCTGACATCATGTATTATCCACTCTACTACGTCATACGTTATCGTAGAGAGATTGTACGCAAGAACCTCACCGAGTCGTTCCCAGAGAAAAGCCTCAGCGAAATAATAACGATAGAGAAGAAGTTCTACCGATTCTTTATGGACATGCTCCTTGAGAGCAGTAAAATAGCTTCAATCTCTCCCGACGAGATGAGAAAGAGGATGAAGTTCGTGAATATAGACAAAACGAACAAACTGCTTGACGAAGGAAAGTCGTTGGCATTCTTCATGGGGCACTTCTGCAACTGGGAGTGGATGACCTCCGTAGGTCTGTGGATAAAGGACGATGTAGTATGTGCGCAGGTATATCACAAACTCATCAACGAGACGTTCGACAAGATCATAAAACAAATGCGTGAGCGCATGGGCAATATATGCGTAGAGATGCGACAGACGGCACGATTTGTAGCAAGCATGAAAGCCGAGAACAAGGCGTGCATGGTAGCACTCATTGCCGATCAATCACCCAAAAGAAGACAAATAAAACACTATGTGAAGTTCCTGAACCATATGGTTCCGGTACTGGTGGGGCCAGAGAAGATTGCTAATCACTTCGGGTATATGCCTATTTTCGTAAATGCGAAAAGAGTGAAACGTGGCTACTACGAGTGCGAATTCTCACTGCTACACAATGACCCAACATCACTACCCGATTACAAATTAACAGATTTATATTTTGAACGCTTAGAAGATGAAATCAGAAAGCACCCCGAGTGTTACCTCTGGACACATAATCGTTTCAAATATGCAAAAAACTAATAACAATTCCACTACTCATTATTAAATAGATAAATATGGATATTGATTTTGTGGTTACGTGGGTCAACATGGACGACCCTGAATGGCAGAATGAATTTTCAAAATATTCGGGCAACAAGGACAACACGAAGAACGGAGTGTCGAAAGCTCGTTTCAGAGACTACGGCTTCCTGAAGTACTGGTTCCGCGGTGTGGAGAAGTTCGCACCCTGGGTCAGAAAGATACACTTCGTAACAAGCGGACAGAAGCCCGACTGGCTCGACGAGAACAATCCGAAGATACACCTCGTAAGCCATAAGGACTTCATACCCACAGAGTTTCTACCGACATACAACTCGGTGGTGATAGAACGCTACATGTACCGCATACTCGGACTGGC